>Ga0206906_1056_pt1 | contig 18579 bp, 13 predicted proteins | sample Alteio_BWOrgHeat_79_FD_152935 | JGI IMG/M metagenome (GOLD analysis project Ga0206906, IMG submission 152935) | Enriched cells from forest soil in Barre Woods Harvard Forest LTER site, Petersham, Massachusetts, United States -... | ecosystem: Environmental > Terrestrial > Soil > Temperate forest >...
ATAACAACTTGCGGTATCTGTAACGGTCACGCGTAGCGCACATTGAATGCAGGCGATCCTCACCATCCTGGGCAGCGGCACATCCATGGGCGTACCCACGCTCGGGTGCGAATGCCGTGTCTGCACCTCGTCCGATCCGAGAGATCGCCGCACGCGTCCCTCTATCGCCGTGCATTGGGAAGACCACTGCGTTCTTATCGACACCGGCCCGGATTTTCGCGAACAGGCGCTGCGCGAAAAGCTCCGCCACATCGACGCAGTTTTCTACACGCATTCGCACGCCGACCATATCCTCGGACTCGACGACCTTCGGCCGCTCAGCTTTCATCATCCGAACGACCACATCCCGCTTTATGCCGACGATGCCAGCGCCCGTATCATCGAGAAAGTCTTTGACTACACTTTTTCGGCAGAGTCGAAATACCCGACTCGTGCCCGCGTCCGTATGCACCGCATGGAAGGCCATGAATCCCTGACGATCCACGGAGCCACCTTCCAGCGAATTCCTCTGCTGCATGGCGAGCTTGAAGTCGCCGGCTTTCGCTTCGGCAGCGCAGCCTACCTGACTGACATGAATGTCATTCCAGAGACGAGTCTTCCGCTGCTCCAGAATCTCGACATCGTTATCATCGATGCCCTGCGCAAGACGCCGCATCCCAGCCATGCCAATGTCGACCAGGCTCTTGCGTGGATCGATCGCCTCCAGCCGCGACGCGCTTGGTTCACGCACATGGCCCATGATCTTCTCCATGCTGAAACGGAGAGTGAGCTACCGCCGCACGTCCGCCTCGCCTACGACGGCCTGCGCATTCCATTTGAGATATAGGCACAGACAGCCATGCAAGTCTTTCGCACGCTCGATGAACTCCCCGCAGGCTACGGCCCTACCGTCATCGCCATCGGCAACTTCGACGGCGTCCACTGCGGCCATCGCTGGATCATCGATCACGCACGCAGCTGCGCCCGCAACATTGGGGCAAAGTGCATCGCCGTCACCTTCGATCCACATCCGGTCCGCGTTCTGCGCCCCGAGGCTGCGCCGCCGCTCATCACACCCATGCCCGAACGCCTGCGCCTGCTGGCTGAAACAGGATTGGACGCAACCGTCGTCGTCCCTTTCACAGAAAAATTCTCACACATGCCAGCCGAGGCCTTCGCGCGCGACGTGCTGCACCATAGACTGCAGGGCATCGAAGTCCATGAGGGAGATACCTTTCGCTTCGGCTATCAGGCGCAGGCAGGAATCGCCGAACTTATCCAGCTCGGCCATCAGTACGGGTTCAGCGTCGTCGCACATCACAGCCGAATCGTGAAGGGATTGCCTGTTTCAAGTAGTCAGATACGACAGCGCGTCGCCGCTGGAGATATGCCCGCAGCCCGCGCTCTGCTTGGACGCCCGTTTTCCATTCTCTCCAACCCGGCCCGCGGACGCGGCATCGGCACCGAACAGACCGTGCCCACCATTAACCTCGCACCTTACACTGAACTGCTTCCAGCGAACGGTGTCTACATCACTCGCATGAAAATCGGAGATGGCCCCGATGCTCTGACGTTCAACGCGGTCACCAATGCGGGCAACCGTCCAACGTTTGGCACACTCTCCTTCGCCGTCGAGTCGCACCTGCTCGACTTCCATCCCGCCGCTCTCACGGAAAACACGCCGCTCGAACTCGCCTTCCTGAAGCGAATTCGAGCAGAACAACACTTTCCTTCACCGGCTGCGCTCAAAACCCAGATCCTGCGCGATGTGGCTTACGCGATGCGCTATTTCCATCTGATGTCGCTTCTTTCCAAATAAAGCAGCGGCTGCTTAGTCCGTCCCCGACCCTCAATTTCTTCCCAGGCTTTGGGAACGTCTCTTCAGGGTCAAATCAACGCGATCGGGCAAGAATCATAGACATGCCGGCAAAAAATAAGCAAAAGTAAGTGCCGGCTTAAATCAACTCGCCACAAATCGCGACAAAAACTTGCCAACTCTTCCCTTCCGTCATTAATCTTCGATGTTTTGATAAGGCTTACTTTTTGCCTTCCGTTTGTTTGCCTAATAGGAGATCCCTCATGTCCGGAAAAATGCTCACTCGCTGCATCCTATTTTTTTGGCCTGCCTGTCTAGTCCTTATCTTCGCCTCTAACGTGTCAGCGCAGCAGACAGATATCAAGCAACTCGAAATCTATTCAGGCTTTACCTACTTCGAAACACCGGCGTTCAATCTCGCCGAACGCGGATATCATCTTCAGGCTGGATACAACGCGAGGCGTTGGGTGGGTCTGGGCTTTGATTATTCCATTGTGACCGGGCACAACTCGCTCACCACGAATTTGCTCACCCCTGCCTATCAGGCGCAGATCGACGCTCTTCTGGCTCTTCTGAAAGAAGAAGGCGTCATACCGCCGAACTATCAACTTTCGGTTCCAACTGACAACACGACATATACGCTCGCTGCCGGACCGCAACTCGTCTACAGGCATTACATACCCTTCACGCTCTTCGTGCGCCCATCCATCGGCGCCATTCATGAAACGGCTACGCCACGCCCAACCGATCCCGTCTCAACTGCGATCGTCATGGGACTCGCGCCATCCGGCAAAAAGACGGACTGGACCGGCTTTTATGGCTTCGGCGGTGGATTCGACTGGAATGCGACCAGCCACTTCGGACTGCGCGCCCAGGTGGACTTGGTACACAACCATTTATTTAGCGATTTGCTGGAAGACGGTCGATGGACAACACGTCTCTCTATCGGTCCCGTCTTCCGCTTCGGAAGGAACATCGCAGCAAAGTAACAAACAACAGATTGTCATCCTGAGCGAAGTATCTGCTTTGCTAGCAGCCTGAACAAGGGTGCCCCATCCTCCGCGCAAGCGAAGAGTGAGAAGGATGAGATGATAAAACGCTAACTGGCCTTCTTCCGCCGCGTCGCGGTCTTTGTGGCTGTCGCCCGTTGTGGTTCCTTCTTACCAACGGCTTCTTCCTGCTGTTCCATGCTCTTCTTCAAAGCATCCATCAAGTTGATTACCGGGGCCATGTGTTTCTTCGGGTGCTTCTCCGACTTCAGAACCATTCCCGCTTCCTTGCGTTCAATCAGTTCTTCAACGCGCGTCTGATATTCATCCTTGAACTGCTCGGGCTCAAACTTCGCTGTCAGCTGCTTCATGAATTGCTCGGCTAGATCAACCTCCGCCTTCTGCAGCTTCAGATCTTCATCCTGTCCATACTCGGCAATCTGGCGCACTTCGGCCGGATAGTACAGCGTGTGCAGCACCAGTCCCTTGTTATACGGACGGATCATCACAATCTGCTCCCGTTGGTGCAGCGTAATCTTCGCAATCGCGCCCAGCTTCAGCTGCTCCATTCCTTGCAGAATCAGCGCGTAAGCGCGGCGGCCGGGATCTTCGGGAACGGTGTAATACGAGGTCTGGTAATAGACAGGATCGACGTCATCCAGCTTCACAAACTGCTGGATCTCCATCGACTCTGACGACTCGGCCTCAAGAGACTTCAACTCCTCGTCGGTCACCAGCACATAGGTGTCCTTGTCTACCTGATAGCCCTTGGCCAGCTCGCTACGCTCAACCACGCGTTCATCATGCGGGCAATAGAGCTGCTGTTTCACACGGGTCCCGCACTCCTTGTGAATCTGGTTGAAGCCGATATGCTCCTCCCGCGCCGCCACAAACAGCCGTATGGGCACCGAAATCAGTCCAAAGGAGACATAGCCTTTCCAAACTGTAGACGCCATAGAGACAAGCCTTTCCCTGACATGCAGTTAGGATGGAATTGTAGCCTTTCGCAGCAAACTCTCAATCAATAAAAAATGACCAATTGTGGATCATTTACACGCCTACCCCCATACTTCGTGAAATGAAATAAGCAGTCCACAATCATTAGTGGTTTACACATGCCGGTTTCCCCGTGCAAAACTGTGTACCTAGCCGTTCGATCCATCCTTGATCAGCCGCGTGAGTGATACGGTTGAATTCACCATCGATCTGCCATGCTCGCTATTCTGCCCCTCGTTTTTGCTGACCTCCGCTTCGCCCTCCGGCAGCTCCGTAAATCGCCGGGATTCGCCTTCACCGCCATTCTCACCCTCGCCCTCGGCATCGGAACCACCACCGCCACCTACAGCCTCATCGACGGCGTATTGTTGAAACCCCTGCCGCTCCCGCACCCCGAGCAGCTCGTCGCCGCCTACACCGACGAAACACGCCCCGGCCAACCCCCAGACCACGGAGGCACCTCCTACCCCAACTACCTCGACTGGCGCGACCGCAACCGCTCCTTCTCGCAGATAGCCGCATTTGACGGCGACTCGCGTCTCATCAGCCGCGCCAATGGCATGGACGGTGACGTTCTCCCCATCTGCCGCGTCACCGCCAATTACTTTGACACCCTCGGCGCCATGCCCATCCTCGGCCGCAACTTCACCACCGACGACGACCAGGCCGGCCATCACGTCGTCATCCTCAGCTACGGCCTCTGGGAGCGCCTTTTCGCCTCCGACAGGAACATCCTCGGCGTCACCATCCTCGTCAGCGACCAGCCCTTCACCATCGTCGGTGTCATGCCCAAAGGCTTCATCGAGCCCCGCGGCAACGACCAGGCCGAACTCTGGACCAGCTTCGGCCCACTCCTCGAGGGCTCCGCCCCGCGCGGCAAAGAGCGCGATCATGGATTCACCGAAATCGTAGGCCGTCTCAAGCCCGGCATCACCCAACAGCAGGCTCGCGCCGACCTCGTCACGATCCAGTCCAGCCTGGCCCAGACCTACCCCGAAGACCGCTACCTGACCTCCGTCTTCGTCCAATCCAAGCTCGCCGACATCACCGGAGACACGCGCCCCGCCCTCCTCATGCTCATGGCCGCCGTCCTCGCCGTGCTCCTCATCGTCTGCACCAATGTCGCCGGACTCATGCTCACCCGCACCATGAAGCGCCGCGGCGAAATCGCCCTCCGCGCCGCTCTCGGCGCATCCTCCTGGCGCATCTGGCGGCAGCTCTTCATGGAATCGCTCGTCCTCGGCCTCTCTGGCGGAGCCATCGGCATCGTCCTCGCCTATGCCCTCCTGCACACCGCCCTGCCATTCGTACCCGACGACATCCCGCGCATCAGCGAAGTCGCTATCAATGGCCGCGTCCTCGCCTTCACCGCCGCCATCTCCATCCTCTGCGCCATCCTCAGCAGCATCGTCCCGGCGTGGAAGCTCTCTCGCGTTTCACCCATCGAATCCCTGCGCGAGCAGAGCCACAGCACCACCGGCCGCCGCTCCTACAGCTTTCAGCACACACTCGTCATCGCGCAGACCGCTCTCGGCTTCGCCCTGCTGCTCGCCTCCGGACTCCTCATCCGCGGCTTCGTCAACGTGCGCCACGCCAAAACCGGCTTTCAACCCGACCACTTGTTGCGCTTCCTGACCCCGCTCACAAACGCCCGCTATCCTGACCAGAAAAAGGCTCTCTTCTACAAGGAATATCTGCCGAAACTTGCCTCCATTCCCGGCGTCCGCAGCGCCTCCGCCGGCTATCCCACGCCCATGGAAGGCGCCTACCGCAGCGCGCCTGTCGAGATCGACGGCCGCCCTAACCCTCCCGATAATCAGCTCTTCACCTTCATCGGAGAAGCCGAGCCCGGCTATTTTGAAACCCTCGGCGTGCCTCTGCTCCAGGGCCGCAGCTTCGCCGAAGCCGACAACGACCCCAAAGCCCCCTTCGTCGCGCTAGTGAACGAGGCATTCGTGAAAAAGTATTTCCCCGGTCAGAACCCCATCGGCAGGCACATCCGCCCCGACCTCACCCAGCTCCGCAACCAGTCCAACGACCTCGACCCCACCATCCACAACGACCGCGAAATCATCGGCGTGCTGGCCGACTTCCAGCAGTTCTCCGTCATCGACCCGCCGCAGCCCATGGCCATCTTTCCCTACTCGCAGGCCTCCATGCTCATGCGTCCCGCCGTCGTCCTCCGCGTCACAGGCGACCCCATGCAGTATGAAAAACAAGTGCAGGCTGCAGTCTCCGGCATCGACCCCACGCTCTTCCTTCTCGAACCAGAAACCATGGAAATGCGCCTCAGTCTCAGCTCCAGCACCCAGCGCTTCGAAACCCTGCTCATCTCCGCCTTTGCCTCCATCGCCCTGTTTTTATGTGGACTCGGCCTCTACGCCACCCTCGCCGCCATGGTCGCGTCGCGCACACGCGAGATCGGCCTGCGCATGGCCATTGGGGCAGACCGCAAAGATGTGGCCGCGTTGATCCTCACCCGCGCCATTAGATTGGTCGTGTCCGGCCTCGCCATCGGCAGCCTTATCGCACTGGTCGCAACCCGCAGTCTCTCCGCCACCGACTGGTGGCGTCCACTACTCTTCGGTGTCTCCTGGTTCGATCCGCAAACATACTTCGCCATCCTGCTCGTGCTCTGCGCTATATCTATCGCCGCGTGCTTACTGCCCACATGGCGAGCCATGCGCGTCGATCCCATGCGCGTTCTCCGTGACGAATAATGCGGGAAAACAAAGGCCGCTCCCGAAGAAGCGGCCTTTACACATTACGAAGGCGAAATTACTTGCTGGCTTTTTCCTGCAACCCGCTGCTCAGAGCCAGTTCGATGAGCGTCTTTTGCTCCAGATCATGCGCCTTGGCTGATCCGGTCGCTGGACTCGCCGCTGCCGACCGCTTAATGCTAAGCACCTGCCGGTCGCTCGCCAGCCGCTTCAAACGCGGCATTACGAACGATAGAGCGCCCATATTCTCCGGCTCCTCCTGCACCCAGATCACCTCATGCGCCTCAGGATGCACCTTGATCGCCGCCCCAAGCTCCGCTTCAGGCCACGGATAAAGCTGTTCCAGGAAGATAATGCCTGTGGTTCCATCCTTGCGCTTCTCGCGCTCGACGCGCAGTTCGTGTCCGATCTTGCCCGTGCAGATCAGCAGCCGCTTCGCGCTGGGAATTTCGGTCTCCGGCAGCACATTGAGAAAGTGCGGTTGGGCAAAATCCTCAATGGGCGAAACCGCGTCCGGATGCCGCAGCATGCTCTTCGGCGTAAAGACAATCAGCGGCTTGCGCCACTTGCGCATCGCCTGCCGCCGTAGCAGATGGAAATACTGCGCCGCCGTCGAAGGCTGGCAAATTTGCATATTGTCATGCGCTGCCAGTTGCAGATACCGCTCCACGCGCGCGCTCGAATGCTCCGGCCCCTGGCCTTCATATCCATGCGGCAGCAACACCACCACGCCGCCCAGCAAACCCCACTTGTCTTCGCCCGACGAGATGAACTGATCGATGATGATCTGCGCCCCGTTGGCGAAATCGCCAAACTGCGCCTCCCACATCACCAATGTCTCCGGATAATCGCGGCTATAGCCATACTCGAAGCCAAGCACGCCCGCCTCAGACAGAATCGAGTTGTAGACCTCGAACTTCGCCTGATCATCGGAGAGGTGATTCAGCGGAATCAACGTCTCTTCATTCTCGATATCGATCAACACGCTATGCCGTTGGTTGAATGTCCCGCGCTGGCTGTCCTGTCCGCTCAAGCGCACAGGCGTTCCTTCCATCAGCAGTGAGCCAATCGCAACCGCCTCGGCCATGCCGTAATCAAAAGGACGCTTACCCTGCCCCATCTCGTCGCGTTGTTCAAGCAGCTTTTTAATCTTCGGATGAATATGGAAGCTCGCCGGATACTTCGCCAGCCCCGCAGCAACCTTGCCGACTTCATCCGCGGTCAGTCCAGTTTCTACTTCGTACTCCGGCTTGTACTTGCCGCCACGATATGCCGCCCAGTAATCTGGCAGCACCGCCAGCGTCGGCATCTTCTTCATCTTCTTCGCCGCGCTCTGCGCCTCGGCAAAGTTGGACTGCAATTCCTTTACGCGCTCGCCGATCTCCGCGCCCAGCTTCTTCGCATAGATTTCATACAGGGGCGGATGGTCCTTGATCTTCGCATAGCGAAGCGGCTGCGTAATCGTAGGATCATCGACTTCGCTATGGCCGTGCCGGCGATAGCCAATCAGATCCACCACCACATCGGTCTTGAAGGTGTAGCGATACTCGGCTGCCAAGGCGGCAATCCGCACCACGGCATCCGGGTCTTCCGCGTTCACATGGAAGATCGGAATCGGCATCCGCTTCGCCAGGTCGGAGGCAAAGCGCGATGAGTTCGACTCAGCCGGTTCGGCGGTAAATCCAATCAGGTTGTTCGCAATGATGTGAATGCCGCCGCCGACGGAAAAGCCTTCGATCGAGCCAAGATTCATCGTCTCGGCCCATATACCCTGACCTGCAAAGGCCGCGTCGCCATGAATCACAATGGGCAGTACACGATCCTGCCCTACTTCGCCATAGCGCGCCTGCTTGGCGCGTGTGCGCCCCATCGCAACCGGGTCAACGGCTTCAAGGTGGCTCGGATTCGAAACCAGATGCAGGCCCATTGTCTTACCATCACGCGTCGCATAGTGACCTGTAGCGCCAACGTGATATTTCACATCGCCGCCGCCCAGAATGCTGCGCGGGTCTACATCTTCGAACTTCGAAAAAATATCGGCAGGGGATTTACCAAACGTGTTCACCATCACACTGAGACGTCCGCGATGGCTCATGCCCATCACTGCCTTGTCCGCGCCCAGTTCGCTCGCACGATGCAACAGCTCATCCAGAAACGGGATAAGCGCGGTCACCCCTTCGAGTGAAAACCGCTTCGTGCCGAGGTAGCGCGACTGAATCACCTGTTCAAAGACATCAGCCTTGATGAGCAGATCAAGAATCCGCTTCTGGTCTGTTTTAGGAGCTTCAGTTTCAAGACGCGCCGAGATCCAGCTGCGCCGCTCGCGGTCGGGAATATGCATGAACTCCGCCGCAATCGTACCGCAGTAATAGCTGCGGGCCTCATCGGCATCGTCACCATCTAGATCCAGTTCGGGGATGGGTTCTACAGGTAGGTATTGGCCTAGAGGATCAAGTTGCGCCTGAAGATAGCCCCAGCGGCGAAAGGCGTCAAAGACTTGTTCCCTATTTTGTTCTTTGACGTTCTGTTCCCTGGCGCTCTGTTTCCGGTTCTGCGCCGCTTCTTGCAATTCACTATGTGTCGGTTCCAGCTTGGTAGCACTCATAAATAATTGATTCCAGGAGAAATGCCCGCCAACAGCTCGCATTTTCGCTTTGCCATGCACAAAAAATGCCGAGCCCAGCCAAGAGGGTTTTCTGCAAGCACTCCTTGTCGTGGTGATAATGCGCGAGAGGTGACCGGACGTTTCATCGTCACTCTTATTTTACCGGTTCTGAATGAAACCCGCCGAGATGCAAGCGGACACACACGAAATTCACTTGTTTCTTCCCAACCTGGGAAATTGCATGTCACTCAAATGAAGACGTGTCATCCTGAGCAGAGCCCCGTAGGCGCGCAGTCGAAGGACCCGCAGTTTCATAACATCTGCACGAACACGAGTACTCCATCCTTTGCGCGGCAAAAGGTGGGAAAAGCAAAGCCTCAACCAGACCCTTCCAGAATCACGCAACCCGCAATCGCAACGCAACCCCAGCCGCAACCAGTAATAAACCAGCAGCTGTCCCCAGCGCCGCATGAAAACTATGCGTAGCGTCGCTGACCAACCCCATCAGATATGGCCCGCAAAACCCGCCCAGCGCCCCCACCGAATTGATAATCGCGATCCCGCCCGCAGCCGCAGTTCCGCGCAACATCGTTGTCGGCAGCGCCCAGAACGGTCCAAAACATCCCCATATCCCCGCCGCTGCCAGCGAGAGGGCGGCCATAGCCAACCATGGAATGACGAGCCACGCGCTGAGCGCAAAACCTGCCATCGCCCCTGCAAGACTCGCCACCAGATACCACCGCCGCCTCTGCGTCTTGTCGGAGCGGTGTGCGATCCATAACATGCCAATCGTTGCAAACACGTATGGAACTGCCGTCAGCAGGATCACTCTTGCATCAGAGGCATGCGAAATCTGTTTGAGCACGACAGGCAGCCATAGGCTCAAACTATAAAGCCCCACCGAAATCGCAAAATAGATAAACGCCAGCCGCCAGAGCAGCCTGTTTCGCCACACATCGCGCAGGTGGACGGAGTGCGCCGCAGAAATGCCGGCCTGCTCCATCGCAAGCGTTCCTTGCAGCCAAACGCGCTCGTCCTCGCGCAGCCATTCCGCCTGTTCCGGCGTATCCGTCAGCACCCGGAAGACCAGCAGACCCAGCAGAATCGAAGGCACTCCCTCGCCGACAAAGAGCCACTTCCATCCGGCAATCCCCGCGACGCCATTGAGCCGCAGCAACAGATTTGAAATCGGGGCGCCAATCATGCCGGCCACGGCGGTCGCCGCCATAAAGCGAGCCACGGCCCGTGCTCTTTGCTGCTTTGGAAACCAATAGGTGAGATAGAGAACGATGCCGGGGAAAAAACCAGCCTCCGCCGCACCCAAAAGAAATCGCAGCAGATAAAACTCTGCGGGCGTGCGCACCAGCGGCATGCTGGCTGAAATCACGCCCCAGACCATCATCAGCAACCCGATCCAGCGCCGCGGTCCTACGCGCAGCAGAATCAGGTTGCTTGGCACTTCAAACAATGCGTAACTCAGAAAGAACAGCCCCGCCCCTGTGCCATAGACGGTATCGCTGAAGCTGAGTTCGCGCCTGATAAAAAGCGCCGCATATCCCACATTCACGCGATCCAGATATGCAAACACATAGAGCGCAAATAGAAAAGGCATCAGACGGCGAGAGACGCGTGCAATCGTCCTCGCCGAAAGATCTTCAGCTGTTTCCATCCGCTACTTGCTGACCTTCAACAAAACCGCGCTATGCTTGGGAAGCAGCACGGTATAGCTACCATTGACAGCGGTCACGGCTTTGCCCGTCCACAGATCGCGCAGTGTGGCGTTCCCACCAAAGCCAACTTCGCTCAACTTCAGCGTGATCGATCTGGGATCGGGCGCGCGATTAAACAAGGCCACAGCTTCCGCTCCGCCCGACAACGGTTTCGTCCAGATTTCCTTCGGACCCTCAGCCCACACACGGTCGCCCTGCTTGCCCAGTTTGTCCTGGTCCACCGCAATTACGTCTTTGTTCGTCAGAATTGCCAGCGTCTCCGGACTCATCTTGCTCAAGTCGTTCCCGGCCAGCAGCGGCGCAGCCAGAATCGCCCACAGAGTCATGTGCAGCCTGTACTCATCGCCCGTCATGCCGCCGTTGCCCACCTCGAGCATGTCAGGATCGTTCCAGTGCCCCGGTGACGCAAACTTCGCAAGCCCGGCCTGCGAAAAGCCGATCTGCTCCATGCGGTCATAGTGGTCGCTGATGTCCCCGGTCGTGCGCCACAGGTTGCCGCCAACCCCGGGCCCCCATCTCCACACATCATTCCATCCATATTGGCAAAGACTGTAAACGATCGGACGCCCGGTCGCGACAAGCGCCTTATGCATCTTTTCGTAAGCCGCCTTTTGCATGGCAAAGGCTTTTTCGCCGTGTTCGTCGCCCGTTTCCTGCTTCATGGTGTCGCGAAAGCTGCACAGGTCGTACTTCAGGTAATCTATGCCCCACCCGGCATACGTCTTCGCATCCTGCACCTCATGCCCGTAGCTGCCTTCATATTTGGCGCAGGTCTTTGGTCCGGGCGAAGAATAGATACCGATCTTCAGTCCCTTCGAATGCACATAGTCGGCCAGCGCCTTCATATCCGGAAATTTTTTATTTGCATGAATCACTCCCTGCGCATCGCGTTCCCCTTGCCATGTATCGTCGATGTTCACGTAGATATAGCCCGCATCGCGCATGCCACTCGACACCAGTGCATCAGCAGCAGCACGTACATCTGCATCCGTCACTTTCCCGGCGAAATGATTCCAGCTATTCCAACCCATCGGCGGTGTCGTCGCGAGTTGAGATGATTGGGCAACTCCTGCGGCAGGGATCACCAGCAGACTCAATGAAAGCAACCAGGAAACGGCTATGTTGTTCTTTACCATGTTGTTAGGCAATTCTCCTTCTCCACAAGCAAGATATGCCGTAAATGCTTATATGTAAACGCAAACATTCCAGCGGAAGAAAATGCATTCTGCAAACCAGGCGTTTACACCTGCGTACAATGGGCTATGTTTGCCGCCATTGCATTCGCTTTGCCTCTTCTGCCATTCGCGCATCCTCAGGCAAAAATTAGCGCGACCGTAATCGAGCATGTTCGCGTCATCGATGGCACAGGCAGGCCTCCCATCGAAAACGTCACGGTCCTTCTGGAAGGCGGCAAGATTGCCTTTGTCGGCTCGCAGAAACCCGTGTCCGCCCCGAAAAACGCAAAGACCATTGACGCGACCGGCCAGACGCTGATCCCCGGCCTCATCAATGCTCACGGGCATCTCGGACTCGTCGACGGGGCCAGGAACTCAGCCACAGCCTATACCGAGGACAACGTTCTCGCTGCGTTGCACCTCTACGAACGCTATGGCGTGACAACCATGCTTTCGCTCGGCGGCAACCGCGACCTCATCTATCCAATTCGCGCAAAACAGCGGGCCGGCAGCCTTGATGGAGCCAGCGTATTTGTCGCCGACCGTGGCATCGGCGTGCCTGATGGCGCGCCGCCATTGCCACTTGCAGCCGACCAGATCTACCGCCCGGCCACGCCCGAAGAGGCACGGCGCGATGTGCAGGCCGCGGCCTCGCGTCATACCGACTTCATCAAGATATGGGTCGACAGCCTTGGCGGCGCAAAGCCGAAAATGCAGCCCGCCATCTACGAAGCAGTCATCGACGAAGCTCATCGCCAGCACATCCCCGTCGCCGCACACGTGTACGAGCTCGCCGATGCCAAGTTACTCGTCAACGCAAGCGTAGACGTGCTGGCGCACAGCGTCCGCGATACAACTGTCGATCAGGAATTGATGGACGCGATGAAGCAGCGCGGCACTTTCTATCTGCCAACGTTTACCGTCGATGAATCATTCTTCGTCTTCGCTGACCATCCGGAATTCACGAACGACCCTTTCCTCGAACACGCCGCCAACCCCGCAATCGTAGCCATGCTGCGCAGCGATGACTATCGCAGGAGCGTCGAGCAGAACGCTTCAATCGCACAGCACCGGAAAGACTTCTCCAACGCACAACACAATCTCAAACTGCTGCACGATGCGGGCATCAAAGTGGGCTTTGGCACCGACTCAGGTGCGATGCCCACGCGCATCCCCGGCTATGCCGAGCATCGTGAATTAGAGTTGATGGTCGCCGCGGGCCTTACGCCAATCGAAGCGATTCACAGCGCAACGCAAGTCAACGCGCAGCTTCTTCAAATCGCGGGTCAGACCGGAACCATTGCCGTTGGCAAGCAGGCTGATTTGATCCTGCTCGCGGCTAACCCCGCCGACAATATCCAAAACACACGAAAGATCGTCCGCATCTGGCACAACGGTCGCGAAGTCGAACCCGCCATCGTGACAAAGTAGCGCGCCTTTCATACGATCTGCGATACGGTTTGGGTTCGAGTTGAAGTACTATCTAAGCCATCTCCCTGTAGTCAATGCAAAGCAAGAAGGAGCTGCCGAATGAAGAGCAGAGTGCTTGGGACTTATCTGTTGCTGGGCGGATGTCTTGCGGCGCTTTCTTTGTGGAGAGTAATGCCGGTGCATGGTGCCTCCGCAGACTTTTTAGGGAGCTGGAACCGGCAGACGGCTGCGCACTATCTCGATGATCGCGAAATATGGTGGCAGGAGTGGCCGCGAGCGCAGAAGGACCATGGAACGATCTGCATCTCCTGCCATACGGTTGTGCCGTATGCGATGGCGCGACCGGCGCTGCAGCGGGAGCTGGGCGAGACGACGATGACTGCGCCGGAAAAGACAATGATGGACAGCGTGGAAAAGCGCGTGAGCCACTGGTCCGAGATGGTGCCGTTTTACTCCGATGCGAAGAGCGGTCCGGGAAAGACCGCCGAAGCCCATGCCACGGAGGCGGTGCTGAATGCGGTGATCCTGGCAAGTTATGACGCCCGACAGGGGCATCTGCGGCCGATCACGCGGACTGCGTTTGACGAGGCATGGGCACTGCAGGAGAAGTCAGGCGACAGAGCCGGTGGGTGGAAGTGGCAGGATTTTCATCTGGGGCCGTGGGAGTCGGCAGAGTCGGGATACCAGGGCGCAGCGCTGCTGATGGTGGACGCAGTCAATGCTCCCGACGGTTATGCGAGAGAACCCAAGGTTCGCCAGCATCTGGACATGGAGCGGGATTACCTGCGGCGGCAGTATGCGGCACAGCCAGTGGTGAATCAGCTTTACGTCCTGTGGGCATCCGCGAAGGAGCCTGGGTTGCTGACTCAGGACGAGCGGAAGGCGCTGCTCGCTACGATCCAAGGCCTGCAACAGGCTGACGGTGGCTGGAGAACCATGGCTCTGGACAAGAGAGAGCGGGTCGATCATTCTCCTGAGCCAATGGAGAGCGACGGATATGCCACCGGACTTGCCGTACTCGCGCTGGAGGAGTCAGGAACAGCCCACAGCGACAAGACGCTCAAGCAAGGATTGGAATGGCTCGCAGGACACCAGGAGAAGAACGGAACATGGAGCGCTTCGTCGATCAACATGAATCGTGATCCGGAAAGCGATGCTGCTCTCTTTATGAGTGATGCCGCAACAGCCTATGCCGTGCTGGCGCTGGAGAAAGCAAGATAGCGGATCAAGACAGCTTTCACTCGCTCTCCAAAACCTGCTTCGCTGCCCGCAGGCCCGAACGCAACGCCCCATGCACGGTCCCCCAATGTCCCGTCGTGTCGGTGTGCTCGCCCGCGAAATACAACGTCTCCGCCACGGGCTCCGCCATGGCGCCGGAGGCATCAACTGCACCCTTCGGGGCATAACTGTAAGCGCCCAAAGATAAGGGGTCGCGCTGCCAATCATGCGTATTCCAGCCAATCAGCAACGCATGTAACTCGGTCTCTGCCATGCCAAAAATCTTCGAAAGCGAACGCACACCTGCCTGCGCGAAATCATCATCGTTCGCAGACGCCGCATCCACCGCCTTCGGGCCGCCCACCCAGCCAGTAAGCTGTGGCGCAGCATTCGGTGAAGGCGTCCACCAGACGCGGGGTGTACCCTCATCGACAAAGAGAAAGCTCATTTCCGGCGTGCGCTCCTGCCAGAAGCGCACGCGAAAGAGATAAGTGATCCTCCTCGCGCTTCCCATCGCCAGACGCGCAGCCGCCTGCATCACCGGCTGAGGTTCCGGATCAAACGTCACATGTCCTGCCTGCAACACACCCAGCGGGAGCGTCACTACACATTGTCGAGCTGCGAAATCCATCCGCTGCGAATCAGAAGTGTGCCGAGCCGCCACGCGAACAGAGTCTTTCTGCCACCTTACTGCTTCGACAAGAGTAGAGAGGCAAACGCTCCCGCCAGCTTCTTCAAATCTCTTCAATAGATAGGCTGTGAGCGCTGCATATCCATCCTCGATCCGAAACCCGCGTTCGCCCTCAATCGCATCCTCAGCCGCCTGTTGTTTTGCCAGAGCAGCGGTGCCAATCCTGCGCGCATCCGCAGCATTGAATCCTTCTACAAACGCAGTCGCAGCCCGCGCCGTCTCTTCCTTAACATTCTTCGTCGCAATCCACTCGGCAAAACTCAAATCTGGCTGGTCTTCTGACAACTCTTCGAGCAATGAAAATGAGTCGTCGCGCGAACACTCCACTAAAATGCCTTCCTTAAAGCAGATGTCACTGCCATCCAACTCAAATGTGCGCAATCCGGATTCTTCGATCAATTGCCACAACTCAGGCGGCATGCCATGCACAAACTCCGCACCCAGTTCCACCGGCAGTTCGGTGTCCTCTGTGGGAACAGTCCATATCCGCCCGCCAACACGCTCGCGAGCTTCAACCAACAGAACATGCTTTCCTGCTTCGGCCAGCGTCAGCGCAGCGGCAAGCCCGGCGATGCCCGCGCCAACAACAAGCACATCATATTCTTGTGAATGGATCATGCGGATTGGATGCGTTCGTGCCGCGACCGGTTCAATCTGCCGTAGTGTGTTTCCGCGCACTCTTCTTCTTCGTCGCAATCCGTTTTGTCCCATCTTTTGCCAGGGACTGCTCGCTCACCTGCGCGGTCGCTGCCAATTTCAAATGCTTTTCCATCACGGCACGGGCCTCAACCGCATTACGCGATCGAATGGCGCGGTAAATCTCACGGTGAATCTCGGCCGACTGTTTGAGGTCCCGCGAGCGCTCCACCGTCTTCCGGCGCTCGTCATACAACGCCGTCATGATCGTTTCCATCAATACGGCAAGAATCGGATTGCCCGAAGCTTCTGCGATCGTGCGATGAAAGCGCATATCGTGAATCAGATATTCCTGCGGTTCATGAAAGGTCGCATACATCTCCGTCACTTCTTCCGCCAACGCGGTAAAGTGCTCTTCGCGTCCGCGCTCCGCAGCCAGCGCCGCAAGATGACTCTCCAGAATCAGGCGCGCCTCAAACATCTGCCATGATTTAAATCCATGAAGCGCACCTAACAATGCCAGGGATGCAGTCCCAAGTGCGGGCGGTCCATCTGCCACGAACGTACCCACGCCATGGCGCACATTCAACACACCCATCGCCGCCAGATGTCCAATACCCGCCCGCAGGCTCGCGCGGCTGATCTTCAGCTTTTTCGCAAACTCGCGCTCCGGTGGAATTTTGTCCCCGGAATGCAGCGTTCCATCTTTGATCAACGACCGAACATGGTTGACCACCTGCATGGTCAGATGAGTTTCACCATTGCCTGTCGTGTTGTTCGCCTTCCTCACCACTGCCTGAATCCTTTGCACAATGCTGCATGCAGAGCTTAGCATCGCTCGGCCATGTTTAGGCGGGACTTTATTACCATGTTAAAAATCTTCTACTAGACTAGTCTTTGCGAGATGGTCAGACCACATACCACTGTCTTAATATGATGATTCGGTCCGCGGTCCGGTCAAAATCCCGAACCGTCAAAAGTTCATATCTCAGCCGCTCCAGGAGCTTTATCCGTGGCTATTCTTCATGAAGACCGGCTCTTTCCCGCTGATCCGGACGTACGCTCCATTGCGCGACGCCTCTACGCATCGATCAGCAATTTGCCTATTATCAGCCCACACGGCCATACGGACGCATCCTGGTTTGCCGGGAACGAGCCCTTCCCCGATCCGACGCAGCTCTTGATTCTGCCCGATCACTACGTCTACCGCATGCTTTACAGCCAGGGCGTCTCGATGCACGATCTTGGAATACGCCAACCGAACCCCGCAAACTCGCGCAAGACCTGGCGCATCTTTGCCGAGCATTACTATCTCTTCCGCGGCACACCCACAAGCATTTGGCTTGATTACGAGTTCGAAAAGCTCTTCGGACTTGATCAACGGCTCTCAGCCGCCACAGCCGATCACTACTTTGACGTCATCGCGGAAAAACTCCAGCAGCCCGAATTCCTCCCGCGCGCGCTCTATGATCGTTTCCGTATCGAACTATTGGCAACCACAGACTCACCGCTCGATTCGCTCGAATATCATCGCGCCATCCGCGAATCGGATTGGAAGGCCCGCATCGTACCCACCTTCCGTCCCGACTCAGTTGTGGACCCTGCCTTCGACGGATTTCATAAAAACATTGCGCGCCTTGGCGAACTGACCGGCGAAGATACTGCAAGCTGGCCCGGCTATCTCAACGCCTTACGCAAAACACGCGAGCGTTTCAAATCCCTCGGTTGCACGGCCACCGATCATGGCCACCCAACGGCGAACACGGCAAATTTGAGCACCTCGGCCGCAACGGAACTCTTCGCCGTCATTCTTTCCGGCCATGCCACCGCCGACCGGCAGGAGCTTTTCCGCGCTCAGATGCTCACCGAAATGGCCCGCATGAGCGTCGAAGATGGCCTCGTCACGCAGATTCATCCGGGCAGCTTCCGCAACCATAACAAGCATGTCTTCGAGCACTTCGGACGTGACTCCGGCGCCGACATCCCCACCGCGACCGATTACGTCCACGCACTCAAGCCACTGCTCGACCTCTTCGGCAACGAATCCGGATTCACTCTCATCCTCTTCACACTCGATGAGTCCACCTACAGCCGCGAGCTTGCGCCTCTCGCCGGACATTATCCCTGCCTGCGTCTCGGACCGCCATGGTGGTTCCACGACAGCCCGGAAGGCATGCTCCGCTTCCGCGAAATGGCGACAGAAAGCGCGGGCTTCTACAACACGGTTGGATTCAATGACGACACCCGCGCCTTCCTCTCCATTCCCGCCCGCCACGATGTGGCTCGGCGTACCGACAGCGCTTTCCTCGCTCGGTTAGTCGCTGAACACCGCATCGATGAAGAGGAAGCCTTCGAACTCGCGCAGGACCTGACTGTAAACCTGGTTCGAAAAACATACCGCCTATAGAGACGTGAGACGCTGTCCGTCTTGCCCATCGATCACGCGCACAGATATAACCAAGCGAATACATTTTCGTGCAGGAAGAATTGATTCAGTTTCATGACAGTTTCCGGCAACTCGATCGAGCAAGAAACTCTGGCTGACGACTCCCGCTCTTCACGGCCGCTTGTAAGTCATGCGCGCTGGACCGTC
>Ga0206906_1057_pt1 | contig 18269 bp, 14 predicted proteins | sample Alteio_BWOrgHeat_79_FD_152935 | JGI IMG/M metagenome (GOLD analysis project Ga0206906, IMG submission 152935) | Enriched cells from forest soil in Barre Woods Harvard Forest LTER site, Petersham, Massachusetts, United States -... | ecosystem: Environmental > Terrestrial > Soil > Temperate forest >...
TGTGGAGGTCCCACACGCTGGAACTTACCTCATGGAGGTGGATTACCTCACCGAAGACCCACGCGCGTATGAATACAACGTCAACGGCGGGCCGTCGGCGACGCTGAACCTGGGCGGAGGGAGCTTCAGCCTTCCAGCTTCCACCACTGTTCCGGTCACACTGAAGAAGGGGCTCAACACGATCACCTTCGGGAATGCCGGGACCTTTGCGCCGGGACTCGACCGCATCATTATCCGTGGAAACGGTGACGCGATTCCCAGTGCATCCACTACTTATGAGACCGAGGCCGCGACGCTGACTGGAACGGCCAGCGTGGGCGGATGTCCGTATTGCTCGGGAGGCGCGATTGTCGGTAGCTTTGGAGCAGGTGCGGGCAATAGCGTGACCTTTAATAATGTGACGGTTCCTGAAAGCGGCATGTACCAGCTTGAGGTGGACTATGCCACGCAGGGTCCACGCACCTTCTTCGCAACGGTCAACAGTGGTACGCCGATCGAGCTTGATCTCAACGGCAGCACCTTTAGCGATCCACAGCCCATCGTTATTCCGGTGCAGCTCCATGCCGGGGTCAACACTATTTCGTTTGGTAACCCTAATGCGGGTGGATTTGCTCCGGGGCTGGACAGCATTACTGTTGCTCCTATTGTGGGCACTCCAGAGCTGAGTGCGGCCGTTACCGGCAAAACAGGACCCGCGGGCCTGCGCCTGTGGCAGGTTACGCTGGCCAATGGAGGCAGTTCGGTCGCGACACAGACGCTGCTGAACAACTTCACGATTGTTCCCAATGCGGGCAACCATGGCTGCAGGGCAAGCGTTCTGCTGCCGATGCCGCTTTCGATCGGACCAATCGCTCCTTCATCGACACGCTCGGTTGAGGTGCCGATCTCGTTCGCCCCGGGGTGCGGGGAGAGCGATACCTTTTCGGTGCAGGCGGTCTTCTCTGCAGGCAACGGAAGCGGCGTAGGCACCTTAGCAGTAAGCAACGAAACTGAATAACTTCTAACCAGAAAAGCCGAAAAGGTCTTCTTTCGGGAAGGCCCTTTGGTATTCACTGGCGAGCGCGCCAGATAACAGACCAACCTCGATCACTCACCGAACTACCAATTGCTATTCAATATCCATAATCCCAATCAGAATCACCGCGCCCGCGGCTAACGCCTGCGGCTTCCTTCTAACCTCCTTATCGAAAACGCCTCGGACTAACTTCACAGGCCTACTCCAAACTCGTCTCCGAGGCGTTTCCGATCAAGGCTAAAACTCGGTGCCAGCCAGCTCTGGGATGTTGAAGCTAAAAGAAATCCTACCCTGAAACCACGGTTTCACGGTATGTCTGTCGGTTGAAACGACATCAACCGGATTCGCGCTGGCAAGAGCACCCACGTGCAGGTCAGCCACCTCGCTGAGTGAAGCCGCGCGACGAGAATGCTGTATCCAGAGCACGGAAGCAATCACAAGAAAAACTGCCGCTGTCGCCAGTGTTAATACGAAGCGAGTCCTCCACCAGCTCTGCTGCGGCTTGGCAATCTGTTGTTGTACCTTCCGGCGGAACTCGGCGCTGGGGGTGAATCGGGCTCGCGCGGCGCGCAGGTTCCGTTTCAGAGCGACCAATTCTGAGAGCTCTGCGGCACACCGTGGACACACGCCAATGTGTTGCTGAAGAGTGCTCGCCTGATCCGGCGAAAGTTCGCCATCCAGATACTGTGCCAGCGTCATTACATCTTCATCACAATGCATTCTGAGATCTCCCCGGCGCTTTTGCTCTCAGCGCATGGCGCAGCGCATTTTTTGCCCTGTAGAAGCGTGACATGACCGTGCCGATTGGCAAGGACAGTATTTCGGCAATTTCTCCACTTCGCAGAGCAGGATGATTTCGCGATACTGAGCCGATAAGGGTGGCCAACGCATCCACCACCAGTTGCTGATTCTCATGCCGCAAAAGCAAGGGGCCTCCGGAGTGTCAGTCTGTGCAGTAGTGAACTCCACATCTGTATCTTCGTCTTCAAGCCATGAGGTATTTTAAGCCAGCGAAGTCAGGAGCGTATTGCTCAAGATGCGGCGCATCCAGGCACGGAGATTTGTGTCCTCCTGAAACGACTTGAATCCTCGCAGCGCCTTCGTATAGGTCTTCTGCACCAGGTCCTCGGCTTCAGAACGATCGCCGGTCGACCAATGAGCAAGGTTATAAAGTGGGCTGAATAATGGCATCGCCATCTGCTCCAAAAACTCAGGATTCATCCATTCCTGCCGGTATTCCTCTGCGCGAAAAAAGTCAGGGACGAGACTATTTTCCGGATGCCAGCTTGAGATACCGGATGATGTCCGCTCGTTCATCAGCCTTCGGGACCCGGTAGGCCATGTCGTTATCTGCGATCAGCGAGTCGGTATCGGTGAGCCACTTGTCGAGTGAATCATCGTCCCAGGTAACATGTGCTGATTGGAGCGCCGCCGAGTATTTGAAACTTGAAATTTTGCCTGCCTGCCTGCCGTAGACTCCGCGAAGCCGTGGACCCTCCTTATCTCGATCGAGAGAGTGACATCCGGTACAGCGTTTTTCAAAAAGCTCTTTGCCACGATCTGCATCACCTGTGGCATGGCTCAGATACGGGAAAGCCAGCAGTGCAATCAGCATCGCCGTGCAGGCGAATAACCCAAACATCGAATTGCCAGTAAGGCATACCTCTCGTCGCAGACTGATAGCCAAATGAATATGTTTCATCTTTCCGAAAACCTCGTATAGTTATGGTTCCTGTAGTACTGCCTCACCTCTGACTCGCTTGCGTTCCGCCCTTGCCCAAACATAGAGAAGCTGCTGCTCTTCCGTTGTGAGCCGCGCTTTCGGATGCAGCAGCAGATAGTGACGTAGCGGCATCTCCCCGCTCCGTGCTTCAGAGCCGATCTTTGTGAGCAGATCGATCTGGCTTTCACGGCTGTATTCTTCCCACCGTGACAGATTCAAGTGATTCCGTCCTTCGAATACGTCATGTTCCACGAGCCAGGATGATGGAGCGATCCGGCTGTAAACCGGCCAATGCGTCGCCTCCGTATGACAGTCTATGCACTTGGTCTCGAGTACCTCGCGCACCTCGGACGGTACATTGGCGCCGGTCAGGATCCTCCGATCGGGTTGAGAGATCGCGCGGACATTTCCCCATGGATGAAGCAAGGAAAGAGGCGGTACTGTCACAAACGCCAAGCCAATCACAGTCAAAATCTTCCCCAAGGTCATACAAGCCCTGACGAAGAAGCGGTTGCTGCTCCCTCAGACAGCGTCGAATCCACGACGGCTAACTGATGCCGTTGCGCCACATAGTTCACTTCCGTGATTCCGAGCACGCTGCGCAGCTTCTCGGCAGGCACTTTCATTGGGCCGGGCGAGGGTGCAGCGCCCGGAGCAGGTTGAGGGAATGCGGTCGACATCGCAGTGTGAAATGTTGCGTTGCCTTCCACCTTTTGCATGACCTGATGAATGTGCCCATTAAGGACCGTGACTGAACCGAATCGTTTGAGGAAGGAGAAGGCTTGCTCGCTGTCCGATGTTCCCCACCCCCAGGTTGGATATACCGCCCAGAGCGGAATATGCGCGAAGAGCACAATCGGTGTGCTGTTCTTGCGCTGGCTCAAGTCCTTCTTTAGCCAGTCGAGCTGCGCCTGACCGAGTTTCCCCATCCCTTCCAGCTCAACTACGTTCACGAGGCCGATGAAATGTACGCCCTTGTGGTCGAAGCTGTACCATCCATTTCCGGAAGAGCCCTTGCCATATCGCTCAAGGTAAGCCTTTCCGTCGTCGACGGAGGTGTCGTGCTCACCGGGAACATAAAATATCTGCCGCTTGGCGCCTGTCAGCACTTGATCCATCGTGTCGAATTCAGCGGGTTTTGAAGAGTGCGTTAAATCACCTGTATGGATCAGGAAATCTGGGGAACTGGGAGTTGCAAGTATCTTGTTGACTGCGGCCTGGAGCGTTCCAGTAACATCCGCGTTGGCTGGTTTGTTAAAGCCAATGTGGCTATCGCTGATCTGGACGAAACTGAAGTCCTCTTGCTTTTGCTGATGCATAGCTGATCCAAAAGCGCGCGACACTGGCACGCCTCCGGCCAGGCTCCATACAAGGCCAGTTCCGGCCCATGCCATGCATTTAAGAAAACCGCGACGATCAATGCCATCGGACGTTGAAGAAGATTGGTCAGTGTCGAGAATTACTCTTTCAGAATGACTCTCTGGATTCTTCTCTTTCATGCTCTGTAGTGCTCCTCTGATGTGTTTTGAAATTCACTTATGAAAACTGAAAGGAGTGAGTTTTATTCCAGGCATTTTGAAAAGGAAGCATCTGTAGCAGATCGTTGATTGTTAGGCGTGATCGGTCCCGTTTTACGTGAGTAGGGGTCAAAATAAGCTCTGCGCCGTGGGAATATCGGGCACGCTGCAGCTAAGGAGACTACAGGATATCTAGCGTTCTTCGCAGGCGCAGTTGCATGTGCCAGGCAGCGGAAAGTGCTGAGACGGCCGCAAATCAAAAATCGATCCGCGGCTGTCGTCAGAGTGTCTGTTGTTGCCTGAATTCCCGACCAACCGGTTGCTGAAGGTGCCCATGCTAAGAGGGACAGTCGATCCTGAAGTGATCGGAGAGCTGTAACGAGTGCCGACATCGTTTGCAAGGAAAATGTCAGCCGTGTCGAGATCGTAACGCAACTTACATGCGTTTGCTGCTGAAGTGTTGTTGGCTGAGCTCTTGAGATTAAGTAAACAGTTTTAATCTGAGCTGTTTCGTCGGAATATATTGTCGTGAATGCCTGCTCTGAACCACTTCCTGATGAAGGGAAAACAAATAATGAAGACACCACTTGCAGTAACGTTATAACTCCCGACTTGCGTCAGAAAATTTGCAGTGTAATCGCCCTCGTGATTTGTGACTAACAAATAGAGTTGCTTGGTACCCCTCAACGCTGGTGTGAACGTCACATAAAACTTAACCGTTACATTGTTTCCGGAGATATTCGCGGAAGATAGACTAGCGGGCACCGTGCACTGGGAGTTGCTCACAGTTTGATGGCTGTATCGGAAAGAAATGCACCCCATGCGTCATGTACCAACTGAATGGCACCTGAGCTGATGGTATAGTTCAGAGCGCATGCGTTCGATAGCCATCCGCTCTCGCTATCTGGAGCAACGCCGTTCATGATAGAGAGAAAGCGACTGGACATTCATCTCGCTGTTCGGGTCGGTGTATGTTGCAACAAATGTCTGCTGCGAACCACTACCGGACGACGGGGAAATGGACACCGGATTGGCGCTTTGTCCATGCATGGTCAAAGCAACACCTAATGCCATAAATAGAACGACAACCTTAGCCTGAAAGAGGCACGCGACCAGAAGACGCTCATGAGTACATAGAAATTTTCATGTGGCATCCTCCAACATCTCACCAGTACAGCTCTGTGGCCAAGACGTAACAGATTCCTGCTCCGCCGGCGTGCGGTTCCTTTAAATGGATAACCTCCATGAATCAGAACTGAGCACTGTGAATTTGTTCGCGGCAAAGGAAAATATTTTGGAACGCGGGCGGATCAGAGCCTTCGAACATCGGAGCCTGCACGACCTCACGTGAACTCTATCCTCACTGAACTCTGCTGTTCCTCGCGATCAGATTCCTATCGTCGACGGTTTTCGCAAGTCCGCTCCACTACCTCCCAGGCATGGTGATCGACCTTCGGTGATCGCGTTCGATCTTGATGCACATGAAACTTGGCTCTGCCTTCCAGGCGGTGCCCTCCAGCATTTCCCAGGTCACGGTGAACCGACGTGAGTCATTGACGACATATTGAATGCGATGCGGGAGAGCTAATTGATCTTTGTCATTTGTCGACGTAAGCATGAGCTTTTTCCCGCTCCAGCCCTCGGTGAAGTAGGTTATTGAAGTCGGATCATCCGCATCGATCATGAGGAACCGACTCTTGTCCCGGTCGTATCCGACTAAATAGGTGCCGTTGAAGTCATCCTGACTTTCACGAATCTCTGTCCATAGTCCCGGTAGACGAAGTGCGGTGCCTCCGGTGGAACGATGTTGATTTCCCACTTCTAGATGTGCGATCGAAGCGCCAGCTCCGCAAGTCCATCGGCCGTTGAAATCAAGCCCCTGAGGAGGATGCAATCTCCGATCCACAGGAATAATCATTTGAGCTCCTGCTCGCGGGAATACTGCTATCAAGCCGGCAAATCCGACAAGGATTGCAAATGCTGTGCGAATTTTCCGCGCGGTTCTCCCTTTCAGATCATCTGGGTGTCCTGCCTTCGGATGGGCGCTGCAAAGGATTCTGGCCTTGCCGCAGCGTTTGTACTCGCAGTCACGGCGGGCGATGCGTCGCAGTCGTAGGAGTCGCGGCGGTTGGAGATCGCCATGCAACGCCACCAGTTTCTCGTTCATACAAACCACGGACTCCGTTTCTGACAACGGCTTTCTTTCATGCTCAATGCCGCTCCCTAGGTGCGTGTTGATATCCATCTAGCTAGGGAAACTGAGACAAGGGAGATTTATTCCAGGCTCGTTGGAAAAAGCTTGCTGGCAACTTTCTGCCTCGCAATGAGCCCTGTCTGCGCATTTAAAAGAGTTTCTCGCCCAATGGGGAATAAATCCTGCGCACGACAGTTAGCCAGGTTACAGGGCCTCTGACTTTCCTTGCAGGCGTAGTTGGCCACGATAGTCAAAGAGCCGGGATCAGGAGGAACATCGATGTACCCTCGTAGGAAGGCTATCTTTCATGGATGTCTTTTGGCAGTGGCCATACGGCTAGCTATAGGCATTACCGGAGTTGGTCAACAATCAGCCAAAGAAGCGCCGGCGGGCTTCAATACCCCTAGCTTCAACAGCGCAGCAAGCATCAGTAATGGAATCGTCGAGCCGCCCGGAGACACGTTTGCTCGAGATCAGAATGTCTATGAGAAAAACGAGGCGGTCAAGGACGGACTTGGACCTGTGTACAACGCCACTTCCTGCGTCACTTGCCATCAGAATCCGAATAGTGGGGCAGCCAGCCAGATCACAGAACTCCGGGTTGGACACAATGATGCAAATGGCAATTTCGTAAACCCGACAATCTTTATTAACGACGGGAAAGACACGATTACTGGCCGATCCATTGTCGATGATCGCGCTATCGGTCCGCAGGCCCAGGAGCACATACCTGATACAGAAAACATCCGCACTTTACGAGCTGCCCTCAACACTCTAGGTGATGGATTTGTGGAAGCCATTGACGACAGCACCCTTATTGCGATTGCAGAAAGGCAACCGGAACTGAGCGAGGGAAGAATTCATGGGGAGGTGGTGCAGGCTCCTATTTTCGAAGCTCCTGGACAGACCCGCGTCGGACGCTTCGGCTGGAAGGACCAGCACAGCAGCTTGCTCTCCTTTATTGCCGATGCCTATCTCAACGAGATGGGAATCACGAACCGGCTGCGCCCCACTGAGGTTACTCAGGTTCTTAACACCACCACGGGCATTAACGACCAGCCAGATGACCTTGGCTTGGCTGACATCGATCACTTTGCTCAGTTCATACGCGGCACCATGGTTCCACCTCGTGACCTAACGCTTGCAGCAACTCCTGCTGCCATCAAGGGGCAGCAACTTTTCCGCCGGCTGGGTTGCAGCACCTGTCACGTAGAAACTATCATCACGGCACCTGCTGGAACGGTTATCGATGGTGGTCAGTTTACTGTTCCGGAGGCCCTTGGGGATAAGATCATCCATCCTTTCGGAGACTATCTGTTGCATGACATCGGCACAGGCGATGGAATCGTTCAGGTTGGACCGCAGGACACAGCCAACAAATTGCGAACGGCTCCTCTGTGGGGTTTGCGCGATAAGGCTCGTTTCATGCATGACTTGAAATCTTTGTCCTTGGAGAATGCCATTGAGCGGCACAAAGGCGAAGCACGCGAGGCTGAGAGGCGTTTCGACGATTTGAGTCCGGAAGAGCGAGCGGCGATGATCGCCTTTCTCAATTCTCTGTGATCACGGGCGATGGCAGGTCGGCATCATCGCCGACCTGTCTTCGTAGCCAAGGGTCGACCGTCTCTCTTCGCAGCGAGACTAAACAGAATAAGAAGACATGTTGCGTGTGCGCATCCGTGTTTATTCAACTTGTGGAACCATTTTGATCCCATAACCAAATTTCACAATTTGACTTCCTTTCTTAGTAACTGGTTGTAACCGGCGAATCATTACGAAAGTCTCATGGCTGCGTGGCTCCGGATAACTTCATGTTCTTCGCCTTTCACTCCCAGAGCCGTGCAACTTGAGAACTAAGGAGTGCAGTAATGCATAAACGGATGCAAAGCATATCCATGCTTTTAGTGCTGGCCACAGCGATATTGCCGATGTATGCCAGTGCGGATGCCAACGACGTAGATAGCGCACACGCAGTCTTTGTCATGTCAAACGCAGCAGATCGAAATGAAGTGATCGCGTTTGCACGGGCCACAGATGGCTCATTGCAGGAGACTCATAGGTTTCCAACTGGTGGCCGGGGAAGCGGTGGCAACCATGATCCGTTGGAATCTCAGGGTTCTCTGACTCTCAGCCAGGATCACTCCCTACTGTTTGCTGTCAATGCAGGAAGTGGCGAGGTTTCTGTGTTCCGGGTTCACGGCTCTACTCTTGTTCTCTCCGACAAAGTTCTATCCGAGGGCAGTGAACCAAACGCAATTGCGCAACACGGAAATCTCGTTTACGTGGTCAACACAGGCGGGAGCAGTAACGTCGCAGGATTTCTCCTGGAAGGAGATCATCTACGTTACATCAAGAACTCGCTTACCTTTCTCAGCACCAATACTTCCGGTGCGGCATCCATTTCCTTGAGTCCTGACGGCCGGTTCCTCACTGTAACGGAGCGTCTGACCAACAACATTGACGTATTCAGAGTGCTGGCAGATGGCAAACTGTCCCCGATCGTGACCAGCCCGAGTGCTGGCCCGGGTGTGTTCTCGGTCAGTTTTGCGCCCAAGGGGGTCGCGATCGTTTCTGAAACCGGGCCAGCGAACGTGACGAACGGATCAGCAGTTTCTTCCTATGAGATTCTTCCGAACGGCACGCTCTCAGCGATCAGCACCAGTGTCCCAACTCTCGGTGCAGCAAATTGCTGGAACGCAGTCACGCCTGACGGCCGCTTTGTCTATGTCTCCAATGCCGGTTCCTCAACTATCTCGGGATTTGCAATCTCCGCCACTGGTGTGCTGTCCGCGCTCCCAGGGACGGTTGTAGGCGAGAATCCCAACGGGGCCGGAAATCTTGACATTGCTGTCAGCGCCGACGCTAAGTTCCTCTACACGTTAAATTCTTCCAATGGAACGATCGGCATCTTCGCGATCCAGAAGGATGGGACTCTCAGTAGTGTGGGCTCAGCCACCGGCATCGGTCAAGATACTGGATTTAACGGAATCGCAGCGAACTGATAAATTGAACGCCTGCGCATCACAAAGTTATGCGCAGGCGTTCTGAGTCGGATTTGATATCGTGGTTGAAAATTGCCGAGCCTTCATCTGGATTTTCGCTTGGCAATAGATTAGTTGCCAACTTCACCGCACGCGACGAGCGGCGTCCGCTTCCTCTGCCATATTCAAAAATGTTTGCAGGAACTCGTTCGATTGGCCGACGAAGAGCCCATCCGCAATGAAGCTTTTCGCCGTGGCAACAGCCCCTCCAAACTGGTCATCCAGTGGCCGGATGACAGAGCAGCGTGGCAAGTCTTTACTAATAAATTCACATGGTACGGGAAAGATCAGGTTGGTCTGGAAAAGCGGGCCGCCTGGCGTGACGTTGAAATTCGGAAACGTTAAACCCTTGTCTGTTACGGGAACTTGCGAATTATCAAAACTGAAGGGCGGCCCCTGGACAGCGTTGCCCGCAAAATCCACCCATTCCAGAAAGTGAGCAATCTCGTCACCTCCAATACCGAGCGTAATCTTGAGCACCTCCAGATCTCTTACTTTCTGACTCAAACTGGCATAGAGGCTCGAGCCACCCTGCTCGATGTAGCCAAAATGAAATGCTGCGGTATCGGCAATTGCCTGAATATGATTTGGATCATTGAAATCCGCATCCGTTCGGGGAATGGCAGGCCGATTGACGATCTTGATTGCTTGCGGAAACGTAGCACCAAAATCAGGATTTGTAGAACTGCGGTATCGAATATACCAACTCGTGTCGACGTTCAGATGCATGAGATTCGTCAGCCGGCCGATGTTCTGGGCTCCTGTTGCAGTGCTGCCTTGCAAGGTACGGAATTCATCGAAATTGACAGGGTCCGCGCCTCGCGATTCCAGGTAAGCATTAAGGAATGTAGCGTGGCTGATCTCGTCAATGGTATTGCTGGTGATGTATTGGGAGCCATCGCCGTCTAAGAATTGAAAAGCGAGCTGATAGTTGTTTTGTGTGCCTTCCGTAACTCCACCGAGCTCTGCATATTGTTGCCACAAATCGCTTTCTATAAGCTCGGCAGCAGCTAGAAATTTGAGAATCGCCACATCTCCTTTCAGGAGCTTGGTCTGATTGTCCTGATTTAGGCTCTGTGCAAATGCGGCGTTCGCACCGCCGGGCCACATCGTGCCTGCAGTTGCCACACCTGCCGCAATCACTCCTGTTGATATAAACACCCGGCGGTTCAATGAGGGTTTTTTAGGCTCATTCGAATCATGCATTGTTATTTCATCTCCAATCCGAATCGTTCGCGCGTTGCCGCGCAACCATGAGAACTGAAGAAAGCCGTGTTTATTCCAGGGGCCTAAAAATACCTTTGCCTCTCATCACAAGCAAATGTGTTCTTAGGCGGCGAGGCACCGTCGAAAGAGTGCCAATGCAAATGCATCTGCCCATCCGCGATCTTGCTGCGGTCACGTAATTAATTCCGTCTTGTGGGGCATCAGTTGTCCAGGATCATGTGTCGTCCGGTTTCGGGGGCACTCTTTCCAATGGCGTCGAGGTATAGACGAAACTCTCTAGGCCGAGGTATTGGACTTATACAGGCTACATGTCGGCGTTGAAACGATCTCTAACCTTTCAAGACTACGACTGAAGCCCAACCCGACGCACAAGGTTCTGGAAGCGCGGGTCGGAGCGTAGCGGATCAAAGCAGGGCCGCAAGAGGACGCCCGGGTTAAATCGCTCTTCATAACCTCTTTCAAGCGAAGCCATTGCTTGGTCCTTATCGCCTAGAGCTGTATAGATCATGGCAATCGCGGTGGCATCCGCATAGCCAGGGGCTGAGCGCTTCGTGAGGTCGTTTAGTAGCTCTACCGCTTCTGCTTTTTTGTTTGTTGCTGCGTAAGCGCGAGCCAGATTAGCAGTAAATGTCGCGCTCTCTCCGGAGATCTGGATCGCCTTCTGCAGTTCCCCGATTGCCTCCGAAAACATATGCTTTTCGAGATATGCCTGGGCCAACTGATTATGGGCAAAAGCAAAGTCGGGGTCCATCTCGATAGTTTTACGGCTCTGTTCTATCGATTCGTCGGGAAAGTGTGCAATAAGAAGAAGCTCTGCCAAATCGGCATTGATGATAAGAGAAAGGGGATCCAGGTTTTCCGCCTTTCGCATTTCGGCGATGGCCTCGCTGTTCCTCCCTAGCAGGCTCAAGTGCCAGGAATACCAATGGTGCGCAGTTGCATAGCCAGGGTTGAGCTCGATCGCTCGTCGGAATTCCCTGTCAGCAGCCTCGAAATTCCAGTCGAAGCCATCGAGACAGAATGCGAGCGAAGCGTGCGCTTCGCCCAGATTGTCGTCCAGTTCCAGGGCTTTCATGGCCGCGGCTTTTGCTCTGGGCATGGCTTCTTTCGAGGTCATCACTGCATATTGCCAGTCGCCCGCGAGAGCATAGGCATCGGCCAGTCCACTGTAGGCCGCTGCGTATTTTGGGTCTTCGGCAATGGCTTGGTTGAAGTAATCGACGGCCTTCTTTAATCCGTCCGCGCTCCGCTTGTTCCAAAAGAATCGCCCCTTCAGATAATTCTCATAGGCATCGGGGTTGACCGCCTTCACACTTCTCAAGGCCTCTTGCTCCTGCGGGGTCACCTCGATACGGATTTGTTCGGCAATAGTTTTGGCAACTCTCTTCTGGAGGGCTAAGGTGTCACGCAGATTTCCCTCATAGCTGTCTGCCCACAAGTGCTTATCTGCTGGTGCTTGGATCAGCTGAGCCGTAATCCGAACTTGGTCGCCGAAGCGCAACACGGTACCCTCTACTACCGCGTCTACGTTCAACTCTCGTGCGATCTCGGGAAGAGGCTTGCGCACTCCTTTGTACCCCATCACAGAAGTGCGGGAAATTATTCGTAAGGCACGGATCTGCGCCAGATCCGTGATTAGCTCGTCGGTCATGCCATCAGCGAAATAGTCCTGAGAAGCGTCGCCGGATAGGTTGTCCAGCGGGAGCACGGCCAGAGACCGAATGACGGTGGGTGGACGGGCACCAGAGCGAAATCGCCAGACTGCGAGGATTGTCAAACTCAGAACCAGCGCTAGGACAAAGATCACTCGACGCGTCGGCCACAGCCGGGGTTTGGTCGTGACGGTCAGCCCGGCGTCTTGAAGCTGACGCCCAGGCTCCGTTCCACGCAGGTCTCCAGTCGCAGATTCTGGCCTTTTGGTCGGGGCGTCTGTATCGACAATCGCCACTTCCGCAATGAAGCGATAGCCACGTTTCGGAAGAGTCTCAATATACCGCGGATTCTCAGCCGAGTCTCCTAACGCACTACGAAGCTTTGCGATCGCGATGTTGACAGCCTGGTCAAAATCGCCAAAACTCTCGTTGGCCCAGACACGGCTACGCAATTCCTCCCGAGTGATGACTTCTCCCGGACGCTCCAGCAAGATTTCCAGCAGCTTCATAGGTTGCTGCTGCACTCTGATTTTCACGCCCGCTTTGCGTAATTCGCCCGACTGCAGGGCAACTTCAAAAGTTCCAAATCGGACAACTGACGGATGCCGCAATGGTTCCATATAGCATTTCGGGCTTCGGACGGAAGTCTAGCACCTGTCTGCACAAAAGTCTTAGGGAGTTATTGGGAACGAGAACTCTTCCATTGTGACCAGTGACTAGGATATGTGCCCAGACAACTTGTTAGCCATCAACCGCTTGCACGGAAAGGTGCTGGATATGTGAAGAAGAGCCTCAGTGACTTGAAGTCCGACTCCCTCGCTCGTCAGAGTGTTGGCGACCGGATTTTGCATTGATTCGGGAGAATGCAAATGAGACGTCTTGATCTTGGGCAACCGGGAAAGGCCCGATTAGAAACTTTCTCCTCACAGAACGATACATCATTCACAACGTTCGAAGAATTAGCCATGCCACTGCTCGATTCCCTTTACCATTATGCGCGCTGGCTTGTTCACAATCAGAACGACGCCGAGGATCTCGTACAAGAGACTTATCTAAAGGCTCTGCGGCATTTCACATCCTTTCAGCCAGGCACCAATTTCCGTGCATGGATGTACCGAATCTTGCGCAACACGTTTTTAACATCGCGCACCGGACTGAGGGCAGCCTCCACAGTTTCCCTTGATTCGGCGGAAGAGGGATTCGAACTGGCAGTTGAGATGCAAACCCCCGAAACGATTCTAATGAACCACTCAAATTCTCAACTGGTACAAAGTGCCATCGACAATCTGCCGGTGCATTACCGGGAGGCCCTCGTTCTTTGCGACGTGGAAGAGATGTCCTACCGGGAGATCGCAGAAATATTGCAGATCCCCATAGGAACTGTTATGTCACGGTTAGCTAGGGGCCGGAAGATAGTCCGCGAGTCGCTCCATAGCACTCCTCCTGCACTCCTATCGATGTACTTTCCTCAGTGCGCCGTGTGCGAGGAAGAAATAATTGATGCTGCAGCGTTGTGATCCAGTTCAGTCCAAAACTTCCATGTTTGATGCTGTCTGTTTTGTGAGGTGAGAGATCCGGTTCGTGACCACTGTCGAAGTCACATCCACCCAGTTGGTATAGCCCGTTAGTGTTTAAACACTTGCATCATCAACTCGCCTTGTACCTGATCGAGTTGTTTCAAAGTGGACTGAAGGTTTGGCCGGTCTTCCAGCGAAGCGTTGTGAAGAATCTCATTGAGGCGAGATGCTGTGTGACGCAGCAGGATTTCAGTATTCTTCGATTTTCGCGTGTCGTTTGCCATGTCCACGTGAATCTTCTGGGCATAGTCCTGCACGGCTTGCAGCGTGTCAGATGCATGCTTGAAGTCGCCTGAAGACAACTCCTCACCGGCGATTTCCGTCATGTCGTGGACGATTTCCGCATACAGAAAACACTGCACTTTAGGGGAGGCCTGGGCTGCCTTCGCCTCAAGCTGAAGAAGTGCCTGAGGATCAGGAATCTTTTCATTTGCACCGTACGCATTCGCGCTTGAGACTAGTAAAACTGCTGCGGCTGCGATTACGAACCTCATGGGCACCTCCTCAGCTGCCACTGAAAACGTTTATTGTTCGAACAGCGCCATCGATAAAGATGTCATGGCGATGAGGGTCTTGCTCCACGTGTCACAGAAGGCAGACATTGTTGACCTCTGACGGTTCTGCCCTCAAGCAGGGCGGCGTTGGAAGTATGCAGATTGTGGTGTAGTCAGCAAAATTGGTTGGGAGTGACGTAAGCGCACAAGCACATCGTTCGTCGTCTCTTGCAAGCGAGCTTTCGGCACATGAAATTTGCGGGAGGCCTTGGAGGTCAGCCGGCATAGATGATAGCGATTCGAAATATGGGCAAGTGCCCCGAACACTAAATCAGAGCGCATACTTTATTCACCTGGAGCTACCTTTCATCCTGTGTCTACCGATAAAAACTGGGGTGACGTGGGATTATTCCCTGATTCCAAGCAAGAGAACAAAATTTATATCCTTCTTGCTGATCTGGAGAACGGCGGTTCAAGTGAGACAGTCGAAGCTGATCATACGGCAGACCATGGCTGACAGCTGACGGAAATGCAACTGATCCGCGCAAGAGTTGAATAATGGCTCTCTCTCGTTGGTTCTACCCACAATGCAGCAAAGACTTAGTTCTCCCCGTAGAACGAACTTAGCCGGCTAGGAATATTTCGTTGGCCTCTCCGTTAGGAACAGCAGCGGAAGTGTGCACAGTCAACCTATTGCCGCATAAGAAGCTTCACCGGTTTTCACCAAATACCAATTGATTCAGCATCGAGGCCGGAATGTTCTCCATGTCTAGCTTTGCCATGGAAGCGAGCCTGGGCGCATCAAAAGGGAAGCACCCGAATGATGAAAGTATTCTGACACTGGTCGATATGAACGAAGCCGCAGCAGCAGCTTGGTTCATGTGCATTTGGATTGTTCGGAGCTTCCAGGCTTGGATTCTACGAATTCTTGCGCACACTCTAAAAAATCAGCAGGAATGCCTGGAATAAATCTGCGCAAACCTAGTTAACGAGTACATCGACTTCTGTCTGGTTTAAGAAAGATCATCCATGCGGTTTCAGCGAACTTTGATTGGAGGCGGAGAGCTGCTGGCCCTCTTGCGCCCTTTGTGGTGTTTCATTGCGGTAGTGTCTTTCGGCCAGAGTGTTGGACTGCTGCCGGCGTGGGCAGCGCCCGCCCCCACGATAACAACGCTGTCCGTCATCTACGGTGGAAACGCAGTGGCGTCAGTTGCATCTGGAAGCGTGGTCACTCTGACGGCAACCGTTATGGCCGGCAGCACTCCGGTCACGCCGGGCCAGGTCAACTTCTGCGATGCGACGGCCAAGTTCTGCACCGACATCCATCTGTTGGGCACGGCGCAGTTGACCGCCAACGGTACGGCGACGCTTAAATTCCGTCCTGGGGTTGGGAGTCACAGCTACAAAGCGGTTCTTGCCGAGCCGGTCGACCTTGGGCCCAGTGCTTCGACTGCATCGTCGCTCACAGTGATGGCGCCGCAAGGGACGGGGCAACTGGCCACAACGACGTATCTTGAAGCCAGCGGGGTCCCAAACATCTTCTCATTAACGGCGACAGTGCCGGGCAACGGAAATACTTTGCCGACGGGCATGGTGTCGTTTGTGGATGCAAGCAACGAGAACGCAATGCTGGGGACGTCGGCGTTGACGAGTGAAACGGGCGCCGTCTTCGCGGGTTCCTCACTTTTGCCTGTCGCCTCACAGAACAGCGGCAACACTGTCTTAACCGCTGACTTCAATGGCGACGGAATCCCGGACCTGGTGATACTCGGAAGCGGCGTCTCCGTGCTCCTAGGCAACGGGGACGGCACATTCATAGCAGCGCCTAGTCCTTCGTCTGACTTGCCGGGCGCTATTGCGGTGGGAGATTTCAACGGAGATGGCATTCCCGATCTGGCCGTGGCGCCTGCCTTCGATGAGGGCAATAGTGAGGTGCTTTTGGGAAACGGGGATGGAACCTTCACCAACACGGGTGGGAGCTTTGGGAACGGCAACGGTACGGTTACATCCGATTCCATCGCTGTAGGGGACTTCAACGGAGACGGCAAGCTGGATCTAGTCGAGGCTTGCACCGGCCTCAATGAGCAGCCATGCAACTTACTCCTAATTCTGTTCGGCAACGGAGACGGAACCTTTATGCAGTCCTTCGGCACTCCCTTGGCGTTCTTCCCCTTGGCGTTCTTCGGTTCCCAATCGATGGCCGTGGGCGACTTCAATGGAGATGGCAAACCGGACCTGGCGGTGACAAACTCCGGCGCGAATGGCGTGAACGTCTTCCTGAATAGTGGGGGCGGTCTTTCTGCGGTGTTTGCAAGCCCGGCAACGGGCGAGAGTCCCTCATCGATTGCTGCAGCAGACTTCAACGGAGATGGCAAGCTGGATCTAGCCGTGGCCAACTCCGGCAGCAACAATGTGACGATTCTGCTGGGCAACGGCGATGGAACCTTTACGGTTGCAGCGAGCCCGGCAACGGGTACGGCTCCCAATTCCATCGCGGTTGCGGATTTCAATGGAGACGGCCTTCCTGATCTCGCGGTAGCCAATGCCGGAAGCAGCAACGTGACGATTCTGCTGGGCAACGGCGATGGAACTTTTACGACTGCCTCCGGCCCCGCGGCGGACACCGGCTCAACGTCAGTCGCCTCAGCAGACTTCAATGGAGACGGCAAGGAAGATCTTGTCGTGGCCAATTCCCCAGATAGCTCAGCAACTGCGCTTTTGGCAGAGACAGCGCTGGCAATTGCAACGGTGAACAATATTTCCCCCGTAGGCGTAGGCGCACATCTCGTCAAAGCGATCTATTCCGGCGACGCCAACTATGGCGGCAGTACCTCCGCCGATGTGTCCCTGACTGTCGTGCCGCCGGGCTTCACGCTGAGTGGTACTCCAGTTTCAGTCGTGGCTGGCACCACCGGGACTTCGACTCTCACGATTACCCCCACGAACGGCTTCTCCGGAACTGTGAACCTGGAATGCGGAATCGGCAGCTCTCCAGTCAGCGCAAACGATGTGCCCACCTGCTCGTCCATCCCGCCGGTGACTATCTCAGGGAATGCGCCAGCAACCACAACGCTCAGTATCCAGACACAACCAGGAACAACTCCCGGGGAATACACGGCGTTTGTGAATGCAGTCGATTCGAGCGGAGCTGTCGTGCCGAATACCAATACTGCGATAGTCGCAGTAACGGTGACCGCTCCCGCGCCAAGCTTTGCGCTAACCAATACGACCGTCAGCATCGCCACGCCCGGCGCCAGCGGGACTTCGACGATCACGATCAGCCCCAGCAGCGGCTTTACGGGCTCGGTAGCGCTCTCCTGTACCGTGACCGGTTCAACAAATGCGGTAGATCTGCCTACCTGCTCCGTCGCTGCGCCACCCGCCATCACAGGAACAGCAGCCGTAACGGCGACGCTCACTGTCAACACCACGGCAGCGAGTAGTTCGTCCAACGCGACTGGCCAGGCAGCGACAGCTTTCCGCAACCAGCCCAACCGGATGTTGGGGCTTGGTGAAGGCGGCGCTCTTGTCGCATTCCTATTCTTCGGAATGCCCTCGCGTCGTTGCCGAACAAAGACCCTGCTTAGTCTGTTGCTGCTCGGTGCGTTCGCTACAATTGTCATGGGATGCGGCGGAGCACAGAAGGCAGCCAATCCTGTCACGACGCCAGCCAATCCCGGCACTACTGTTGGGACCTACATGGTCACGGTGACTGGTTCCAGCGGTGCCCTGGCCGCGTCCACCACCGTTGCTGTCACTGTGAACTGAGCGGTCGCCTCCAAGGGTAGAAGTTCCTGGATCGGGCTGACGGGATGCGCTCAAGCGCGCT
>Ga0206906_1058_pt1 | contig 18162 bp, 15 predicted proteins | sample Alteio_BWOrgHeat_79_FD_152935 | JGI IMG/M metagenome (GOLD analysis project Ga0206906, IMG submission 152935) | Enriched cells from forest soil in Barre Woods Harvard Forest LTER site, Petersham, Massachusetts, United States -... | ecosystem: Environmental > Terrestrial > Soil > Temperate forest >...
GGCATAGCGGTCGACAAAATATTGGATCAGCAAAGGGATGTCTTCTTTTCGTTCCCGCAATGGCGGAACTTCAAGGGGAAACACATTGAGTCGATAGAACAAATCTTCGCGGAACCTGCCTTCCGCGATCGCGGCTTCCAGTTTGCGATTGGTGGCCGTGACGACTCGAACATTCGTGCGAAGAGACTCGTTGCCGCCGACCCGTTGAAATTCGCGTTCTTGCAGCACCCGCAAAAGTGCGACCTGGGTTTCGGCCGGCAATTCGCCAATCTCATCCAGGAAAATTGTGCCCCCGTCAGCCGCCTCGAAGCGGCCCAGGCGCCTTTGAGTTGCGCCGGTAAATGCGCCCTTTTCATGCCCAAACAGCTCCGAAGCAATCAGGTCCTGCGGAATGGCGGCGCAGTTGACACTTACGAAGGCGCGCGAGGACCGTTGCGACCGCTTGTGAATGGCGCGGGCGATCAGTTCCTTTCCTGTGCCGGTTTCGCCGGTGATCAGTACTGTCGAATCGGTCGGGGCTACTTTTGCGACTTGCGAGAGGACGGCTTGCAAAGGAGGAGACGACCCAACGATCTCTTCAAACATCCTGGTGACGTCGATTTCTTCGCGGAGAGCCAGGTTCTCTTTGTACAACTGATCTTTCAGTCTTTGGATTTCCTCGAACGCATTTTTTATTAGCGAGATGTCCGTAATGGCTCCGAGAAAGGTCGGCTTGCCAACTCGGTCGTTTGAGGTGTGGCCAAGAACGCGGATCGTCTTGACAGAACCGTCGGGCATCAATAATCGATGTTCTACATCTACGTCGCTTCCGCGCTCCGAAACACTCGCCATGACCTGCTGAACGAGCGGAAGATCTGCCGGATAGATGCGCTCGAGGGCCAGCTCCACGGTAGGTTTCAGTGTTGGTTCACATTCGAAGATCCGATAGGTTTCCTCTGACCAGAATTGTTCACCAGTGGAAACATCCCACCCGAAACTGCCCGTATGGCTTAATGTCTGTGCTTCGGCCAGATATGCCTCGCTTCTCGTGAGCCTATCGTTTGTCTCCATGAGCTTTTGAACTGTGTCACGCAGATCGTCGCGGGTTCGGCGGAGAGATTCAGTCGCCTTCCGCTGCGCCACGCTCAGCGAACCAACAAGTACGGCCGACAGGATAAAGACAATAAATCGTGCCAACTGGCCGGGTTTTGCGGCGAATGAATCCACCGGGGGAAGGAAGCTGTAGTAAAAAGCGACGCTCGACAGTATGGTAGCCAGGCTTCCCGGACCCGCGCCGCCGAACCACGCGCTCAAAATCACCGCGCAAAAGAACAGCGATACGGGCGCGGATCCCAGATGGATCACCGGCCAATGTGCGATCAGCAGAGCGAACAAAACCGAGAGAACGGCAATGACGTACCTTCGGATGATCTGCACCGTTGCTACGGATTGAGGAAGCGGACTGGACACTCAGGCGCTCCGGCGCGAGGTGATAGCTGGCGAAATGTTAGCACCCGGTGACGCGGTCCAGAGTGAGCGCGAGCCAAGTCGAGGGCAGCGAGATCACGGAATCTCGGAAATTTCCGAGTCCTCGTGATCGTCGACCTTGGCTACCGAGTTTGTTTTCAGCGCTTTACATATGGCAATCCTGTTGCTTTAGTCATCTGGGTGAGGAAGAACGATTGAGAAGCCGTTCTACTCACAATTCTTCAGCAACAGAGAGCAAAAAATGACTCAACAACTGATGTTGCCGGCCGCTGCCGCCGGCAGATTCACAATCGGCGGCGACCTAAGTGTCAATCGAATGGGCTATGGCGCGATGCGCATCACCGGACCCGGAATTTGGGGACCTCCTGCCGATAAACAGGCTGCGCTCGCAATGCTCCGGAAGGCGATCGACTTAGGCGTAAACCTGATCGACACCGCCGACTCTTATGGGCCGGCGACCTCCGAAGAACTCATTGCAGAAGCGCTCTATCCTTATCCCGCCGATCTGGTGATTGCCACGAAGGGTGGATGGGAACGTCCTGGCCCGAACCAATGGACACACAATGCGAGTCCCAGGCACCTCGCCGAAGCGCTGGAAGGAAGTCTGAAGCGCCTGCGTCTGGAGCGCATCGACGTCTATCAGCTTCATGCCCCCGATAACGTGATCTCGTTTGAAGCTTCAGTTGAAGCGCTGGCCAGACTGCGCGATCAGGGCAAGATTCGCCATGTCGGGCTTTCAAACGTGACCCGCGAGCACGTCGAGCGCGCGCGTAAGATCGTGCCGATTGTCTCCGTGCAAAACCGTTACAGCGTCGCCGATCGGGAATCCGATTTCATCGTTGATTACTGCGAAGCAAACGGCATCGCCTTTCTTCCCTGGGCACCCCTCGGTCAAGCAAGGGCGGCACACAACGCCATTGCGCAGGTTGCCGATCGACTCAAGGCCACTTCGTTGCAGGTTGCATTGGCATGGCTCCTCAAGCGGTCGAAGGTGACCCTGCCGATCCCTGGAACCGCCTCCGTCAAGCATCTGGAGGAAAACATCGCTTCTGCCTCGCTCGAACTTCCCCAGGCAGCATATGAGAAGTTGTCACTCGCAAATCCACCGTACGTAAGTCTGCGTGACTGAAACGGAGCTTCGTTGAGAGGAATCATGAGAATCCCAAACACGATATTGGTACATGCCGGGCTCATAGTGGCCCTCGCATTTACTCCTTGTGCAAAGGCGCAGCAGATCGCCACCGGTCAGGCTGCCTTTGCTGACTGGAATCAGCAGCAGCCTGGTGCAGGTCACAGAATTACGGTCACGGACCTGCCTGAGCCCAATCCTCCGGAAGCAGTTAACAATACACCGCAGTTAGTTCTACGCCCGAAGGACGCCTGGCCAATCGCTCCTGCCGGATTTCAGGTGACACTTTACGCGGGCGGCGATGCTACTCCCATGCAACGTGCTGACAACAAGGAGCACATGCAACTGAGCGGCGGGACCTTTACGATGCCTCGCCTGCTGCGGACAGCGCCCAACGGGGACATCTTCGTTGCTGATTCAGGCGCCGGCACCATTCTGATCCTCCGCGGTGTCGGCTCTGACGGCAAAGCTGTTCATATCGAGAAGTTTGCCACCGGGCTTGATCATCCGTTCGGAATCGCCTTCTATCCTGCAAAAAACCCTGAGTATGTCTACGTTGGAAACGCGACTACCATCCAACGGCTTCCATATCACACCGGAGACCTGCACGCGACAGGCGCACCTGAAACCATCGTTCCCGACATACCGGGCTATGCCCAGCTTACGGGAGGCGGTCATTGGACCCGCGACGTCGTCTTTACTCAGGACGGCAGACACATGCTGGTTTCAGTAGGCTCTGGATCGAATGTCGATGATCCTGACACACATCCCGCAGAGTTCCATCGGGCTGATGTGCTCGAATACACACCGGAAGGACAATTCGTCAAGGTCTATGCTTCCGGCATTCGGAACTGCGTTGGCGAAGCCATCAATCCCGTCACGGGCCAGCTATGGTGCTCGACGAACGAACGCGACGATCTCGGAAACCATCTTGTCCCCGACTACGTGACATCCATAAAGGAAGGCGGATTTTATGGCTGGCCCTGGTATTACATCGGCAATCATCAAGACCCCAGGCTCCCCGAGCCATGCGCTGACGGCACTGGACCTAATCCGCAAGCGCCTGCCTTGACTCCTGCGCTCGCCGGAAACTGCAAGCGCGAGGACATTGGCTCCCGGGTAATCGTTCCGGATGTTCTCGTCCAGCCCCATATGGCTTCATTGGAAATGCTGTTTTATCCACCAAGCGGCAACTTCCCCAACGAGTATGACGCTGACGCGTTTGCCGCGGAGCACGGCTCGTGGAATCGCGCCAAGCGGGCTGGCTATGAAGTCATTCGTATCCCGATGCATGACGGTCACGCAGCAGACGGCAGCTATCAAGACTTCCTGACTGGCTTCGTTACCAAAGACGGACAGGTTTGGGGGCGCCCGGTTGGCGTAGCGGTGGGCGGAGATGGCGCACTCTACGTAAGCGATGACGGTTCGCGCAGTGTCTGGCGTGTAGCCTACACGGGCAAGTGAGGAAGACACTCGCTCTACAGCACAAAACCCAAAGGTCGAAAGGAGCACTTATGAAGTTGAAAGGGCGAACTGCGCTTGCAATTGCCGCATTTGCTGGCATTTCACTTATTCCTGCCCTCGCGCAGAACGAATCGAATCACACTGAAGGCGGTCACCGTGAGATCGTGCTTGAAACCACCAAGTCCTGGAATGGCACAGCGTACACCCATTACCCCACTGGTCAACCACAACTCACGACAATCAAGTTGACCCTTGCACCGCATACGGCTTTACCGTGGCATACCCATCCATTTCCCAACTCCGTTTATGTGCTCTCAGGTACGCTGACTCTCCGAGACCGGGACGACGGCAAGACTCTCGTCGTCCATCAAGGGCAAGCGGTCGGCGAGTCAGTCTACGTCGTTCATCGTGGGGAGTCAGGCGATGAACCTGCTGTACTGCTGATTACCTACGCGGGCACGCCGGGGGTTCCGACTTCGATTCCTGCGAAGGGTGAACAGGCTGAGTATTGAGACAAGGATAGGGGCAAATCAATCGATAGGAGATGTGGAAACGAAATGAACGACAACATATTCAACAAGGACAACACAAAACTCGGATTCATTGGACTGGGATTGATGGGCAGCCGGTTTCTTCGCCGCCTAAACGCTGAGGGCTGGAAGGTCCGAGGATGGAATCGCAGTCCCGCAGCAACCCTTCCCCTCAAGAGGTATGGGTTCACTATCGACGACACGCTCGCCGGCCTCGTTCGTGGGTCAGACGTGCTGCTCTCCTCTTTGGCAAACGATGATGCTGTGCGGGCGATTTATTTGGGAGAGGATGGCGTTTTTGCACACGTACAGCCTGGGACAACCATCCTCGAGATGAGCACGATCTCTCCTGACTTTTCAGCTCTTCTCCACCAGGAGGCCCGGAAGCGCGGCGCGGAGATGATGGATCTTCCGGTATCCGGATCGACACCCGCGGTTGACTCCGGTACGGTCACATTGTTCGCTGGCGGTGAGCCAGAGACCTTCAATCGCTGCGTCCTGATTTTTGAGTCGATCGCCAGGCAGTGGTACCTGATGGGACCCGCTACTGCAGGGATTCGCATGAAACTTGTGGCCAACCTTTTGCTCGGCGTGAATATGGAGGCTATCGCTGAGGCCGTGTCGCTGGGAGAGCACCTCCGGTTGAATCGCGACCTCCTCCTCGACGTTCTTCCGAAGACGGCGGTGATTGCTCCGGCGTTTCTTGGAAAGTTCCAGAAGATCAAGGCACAAGACTACTCTCCGCAATTTCCGCTTCACCTGATGAGCAAGGATATAAACCTTGTTGATAGTGCCGCCAATCGATCCGGTGCTGTATTACCTGCAACCTCGTCAACGAAGCACATCTTTGAGGATGCCCTTGCCGGCAGCGGTGAACTCGATATCTCGGCCGTTACAACGTACGTTCAGACCCTGGCCCAAGAGGAAATTCCGATTGGCTGATCAGACGTCGCTCGGATTCGTCTCTTTCGGGTATAAGGACGAGCAATTGGCGATAAGAACTTCATATTGGACTCCTCACATGCCCTCTACGAGACTTGGGACAGGAGGCAACAATGAACCCGAGAACCATCTTCTTCGTGGGCCTGATCCTTTGATCCATATTTGAAATCGCTCGTGGATAGGATTTTCAGCGCCATCGTTGACGGGGGTCATTGGTATGCCGCGCCTTTGGAGGAAAGATGTTCGGCCGCATGAAAAGAGTAGCCTTGGCAGTGGCGGTCATCACCGGGACTCTAGCCCCATCACTTACGGCACAGACCGCCACTCTGCCCGAACTTCCGCAGGTGAGCGGACCGTTCACGCTCGAAGCCGTCACGGATCCGGTCTCCGGCAAATCTCAATTCCGCTACGACGGCCACGATGTTCCCCCTGTTGTGCGGGTGCGGCCCGGCGAGGACATCCACATCGAGTACATCAACCGGCTGTCGCGCGATTCCAAAGAGAAATGCGTCATGATGCCCTGCACCAACGGGACCAATCTTCACTTCCATGGGCTGCACGTATCGCCCCAGAAGCCGCAGGACGATGTTCTGACCATGTCTGCAGCTCCCGGCGAGACGCTCCGATACACAGTGGAAGTACCGCGCAATCAGCCTCCGGGTCTCTACTGGTACCACACCCATCAACATATGGAGAGTTACCGCCAGGATCTGGACGGAATGTCCGGGGCCATCGTCGTGGAAGGCATCGACCGCTATATTCCGGAGCTCCGAAACATGGAGGAGCGGATCATGGTGTTGCGCGATGTGGAACTCGACGAGGATGGAGCGCAACGATCCAGGTTGATGAACAAGGTCGCTATGCAAACGCCGGCGTGTGGTCACAGCTCCGAACAGCCGGAGCGCGTATTCACTATTAACGGCGTAGTCAGGCCGCAGATTGAGATCGCTCCAGGCGAGCGTCAGTTTTGGCGAATCGTGAATGCGAGCCCCGATCTCTATGCGGACCTGGAAATCAACGGTGGTTCCTTCGAAGTAGTCGCTCTCGATGGAATGCCATTTGCCTTCCACGACCCTGGCACCCGAAGCCGCACGCTAAGCCATGTATTGCTCGCACCTGCTGGGCGAATGGAGGCGATCGTCACTGGCCCGCCGGAAGGTCTTCGATCTACATTCCATACCCGCTGCTTCGACACTGGGTCGGACGGAGATCCGAATCCGGCCATGGTTTTGGCTGATATCGTGCCTCGCAGCGGTCGCGACGGTCTACGAACCATGGTGCAGGATTCAGGCACCCCAGTATATGAGTCGGTCCCCGCCGCAGCCACTCATTCAGCGGAAGATGCTGAACCCCAATTCACGGCTGTTTTCACTGAAGACAAGAGCGGCTTCTATATCAATGGCAAGAAATTTGACATGGATTCGCCTCCTATGTTGACCGTCGATATTGGTTCTTTTCAGCATTGGCGCGTCATGAACCGGACAAACGAAGTGCATCCGTTTCACATTCACCAGGTTCACTTTTTGGTGTACGCAGTAAATGGAAAGCCGCTGCAGCAGACGGAATGGTTGGACACCGTCAATGTTCCTGTGGAGGGCTCGGTAGATCTGGTGATGGATTTCACCGATCCCATCATCCGCGGAACCTCGCTGTTCCATTGCCACCTCTTGAACCATGAAGATAAGGGAATGATGGCCAAGGTCGTTTTTAGATAACGGGCCGCCCCCAATGCTTCCATTCGACACAACATGTCGACCTTCCGACCCTGAAAACTCGGCCGTCCGTGCCATCCGCTGGTGCCATCCATCCGCTCGTCTCATTCGGGTATAAGGACGAGCAATTGGCGATAAGAACTTCATATTGGACGCCACACATGTCCCCTACGAGACTTGGGACAGGAGGGAACAATGAACCCGAAAACTATCTTCTTCGTGGGCCTGATCCTTGCCGGTAGCGGTGTCGTATCTCCCCCGATCGCTTTGCTGGGGGGAATTGCGTATGGCTTTAGCTTCACCCATCCCTATCATTTGGAGAGCCGAAACCTGTCCCGCTTTCTTCTGTAAGCTGCAGTCGTGGCGCTTGGTTTCGGCATGAGCTTGCGTCAGGTTGTGCACGCCGGCAAGGCGGGATTTCTTTACACAGCGGTCAGCATCACCATTGCCATGAGTCTTGGCTGGCTTCTGGGTCGATTGCTTGGCGTCACCAGAAAGGCATCCTTCCTGATCACCGCGGGAACCGCAATTTGCGGAGGCAGTGCCATCGCCGCGATCGCGCCCATCACCAAGCCGGACGAAGAGGAAATGGCGATGTCTCTCGGCACGGTATTCATCCTCAATTCGGTAGCTTTGTTGCTTTTCCCCGCGATTGGCCTGGCGTTTCACATGACCCAGACCCAGTTTGGACTCTGGTCAGCCTTAGGCATTCATGATACGAGTTCCGTGGTTGGCGCCGCAGCAAAATATGGACCGCAGGCTCTGCAGATTGGAACCACCGTGAAGTTGGCGAGGGCACTATGGATCGTGCCGGTGGCGGTGATTACCGCCTACGTTTCCAAGAGCAAGACGCGCATACATTGGCCCTGGTTCATTCTTCTCTTCTGCGCGGCCGCCATTGCGAATACATACCTTCCTCTCGGCGCAACCGTTTATCCTGCGCTCAGCCGCCTTGGCCGTCTTGGCCTCACAGTCGTCCTCTTCCTGATCGGTACGAGTTTGTCGAAGGATACCCTGCGCCGCGTAGGGGTGCGGCCGTTTATCCAGGGAGTCTGTCTGTGGGGCATCGTTGCGACCGCATCGTTTCTGGCTATCCGGGCGGGATGGATCACACTCTAGAGTATCCGCGGCTAGAATCCATCTGAGGCATCCTGTACGCTGGGCATCAAGTGGGTGTTCGCAAATGATCGAGAACTTTCGCATTCGCGTCTTCCGTGCTGTCGCACATCATCTCAACTTCAGCCGGGCTGCGGAAGAGCTACTACTGACGCAGCCGGCGGTGACGCAGCAAGTCAAAGCGCTCGAAGATGAACTCGGCATCCCGCTCTTTGACCGGGGTGGAGGTCGCATTGCTCTCACCCCCGGGGGCGCGGCCCTGCTGCCCTTCGCCGACAAGATGAAGGCACTTGGTGAAGAAGCGATTGCCGCAATTGCCGCTTCTTATGGGCAGCAGGCTGGGGAGTTGAACCTTGGAGCGTCGCAGACCATAGCGCAGTATCTTTTGCCTACCCTTGTCGCCGGCTTCCTGCGTATGAATCCGAAGGTGCGGATCACGGCTTGCAGCGGCAATACCGACCAGATGCTGGAAGCGCTGGTTGCCCGCAAGATCCAAATCGCGCTGGTTGAGGGGCCAGAGCGCCACAAGGACATCCATATCGAACCTTTCATGGAAGACCACATGGTGCTGGTTGTGCCGGTACGCCATGAATGGGCCGATCACGAGGTCCCTCTCCAGGATTTGAAGACGGAGTCGCTGCTGGTGCGCGAGTTCGGTTCAGGGTCGCGTCGCGTCGTGGAGCAGGCGCTCACGAAGGCCGGCGTGAAGGCGAAAGATCTCACGGTTAGCATGGAACTGGACTCAACGGAGGGTTTGCTTAATGCGGTGGAAGCAGGCTTGGGGATTACCTTCGTTTCACGCTGGGCGGTTCGCAATCAACTTTCGCTCGGTACGCTGAAGATCGCTCGGGTTCCCGGCCTGAAACTCGCGCGCAGGTTTTCCATGGCTTACCCCGCGGGACCCGAGCCGACCGGAAACGTTGACGCGTTCCGCAACTTCCTCCTGAGTCCGGTGGTAGATGTTCCCCCAAAGCGAACAAAGAAACGCGACGAGTAACCGGCTTTCCAGTTCCGGTCCATCTCATGACAGATTGCGGCAAAGCAGCAGGTCGTATGCCAGCGGTCTTCACGCCATCGCTTGCATCATGCTCGCGCCCGTAGTTCTGTCCATCCTCATCCCGCCACCCAAGCCCGTGCGGTGGCTGTCCGGTAATTACAATTCTGGGCTGCCGCCAACGGGCCTTAGCGCTCATTGACCTATTGAGATCGATCCGTGTCGTCGGCAAGTTGCCGTAAAACCGCCTACCGGGAAAAGTGGATTCCAAAGCTGAGCATGGGTTGGAAAACATGTGGACGCGTAGCGGACTACGCAGCCAAGTGACGTGAAAGCCCGTTTCTGAATACTAATCCGGAATTGCTGCTGTGCAGGGCTCGTTCGAGATGAGTAGATTGGATTTGAGGTGTCTTATGGTCCAATTTAACAGCGGCATCGGCAATGTGACGACCAATACGGGGCTCGTCGAAATGGCAATGGCGTATTCCCGCAGCCGGATGCTTTGCGCGGCTGCACGCCTCGGCGTTGCCGATGCACTCGGAGATGAGGTGCGTAGCGTTGGCTTCCTGGCCGAAAAGTGTCAGGCAGACGCCAATGCGTTGTACCGCCTGCTTCGCGCCCTCGCCAGCATCGGCGTGATGGAGGAGACGACGCCCAAACACTTTCGGCTGACTCCTTTTGGCAAACCGCTGCGGAGGGATGTGCCCCAGTCCGCCTGGTCAGCCGTCGTCTTTTGGGCCGATCTGCTCGCCGACGACTGGTCCCTGCTCACCGACTGTGTTCGGACCGGTAAGCCAGCCCGGGATGTCCGCGATCCGAAGATCCCTTCCCGCTGGTCGCAGGATGCCGAAGCGAATTCTATTTTTCGCGCGGTAATGGGTACAGCTCCGGCAGAAGATTACGCGCCGATCGCTGAATCGTGGGATTTTTCCCGCGCGAAGGTGGTTGCCGACCTCGGCGGCGGCGGTGGGTCGCTTATTCTTGCAGTGCTTAGGCTCAACCCACATTTGCGAGGCATGCTTGTGGACCTCGAATCCAGCGTGGATGCAGCCAAATCTCGCTTCGCGGACGAGGATCCTTCCTCCCGATGCGAACTGATTGCCGCAGATCTGACGCAATCGGTCCCAGCCGGCGCCGATGTATACATGCTCAAACATGTGCTGCACGGTCGCCAGAACGGAGATGCAGTCCCTATTCTCAAGAACTGCCGCGAAGTAATTCCGCAGAACGGCAGTCTGTTGATCGTCGAATTCATTCTTCCTCCTCTCGTCTCGCAAGCAGATCCGCAACTGGAAGGCCACCTGATGAGCGACCTTAACATGCTGGTTGTCACCGGCGGCACAGAGCGTAGCGAGCGCGAATGGAGAACGCTTCTTGAGGCTGCGGGCTTCACTCTGACAGGGGTATACCCGGTTGGAGATGACAATCTGTTGGTTCAAAATGTCGGGATACTCGAAGCAAGACCAGCTTAGCTTCGAGCATTTGGCTGTTTCGGAATCACACCAGATGATCACTAACGACGGCCAGTGTTCACAAATCCAGTTCACCTGGGCGTAAAACCTCCTATCCGGAAATCTGGTTAGATCAGCTTTTGCCATCACCTAGCGCTCAGGCCGGCCACTGATGCGGCCGGCCTGAATATTTGGGCTGGGCCAAACTTGGTGAATGGACGACGACTGCGGAGCACCATGAAATTGAAAACAAGGGCGTTTATCTCATCTTCAAGGCGAAATATTTGGGGCAATTTAGCTGCGGCAATCCACTTGTCTGAATAGTCGCCTTTCCGGCAACTTGACAATGTGCGTGCGTGATTGCCGCCTTGAATTCTCCGAATGACGCCGGTCAAGGCCGTCCCTCCAGCCGACAACATTGGACCCCATAAACCTGCCGGAACGGCAAAGTTATGAGTCCAGTCACACACCCCACCCATGTGCTTCAAGCATAAATCTGTCGCGATTACGGCATAACGTTACCGCTCCCAACTCGCTAAACCACTCGTTTCACGTCAAACGAGGTATCAATCGTTTGTGAGGCATAAAGCATAACGTTGCTGCCAGTGGGGAAGATCGAGGGCACGTGAGCGAAAGCGCCGTCCTACCTCAACTCAGCCCGAGTGAACGCTGCAAGAGTTTCTGATTCGGATGGGGGATGCAGGATGGTGCGGGAGGCGAAGTCTTCACCCTGTGGGTACGTGGTGCTGCGAATCTGCTTTGCGGCTCGTATGAAATCGTAGCGAGTATGCCGAAGTTGAACATCGCGATCTAGAAGCAACCAATCGGCACCCGGCTCTCCGAAGGGCATGCCGACGCTTCCTGCGTTCACAACTCGAGTCGCACCGATCATCCGATCAAACTGCATATGAGTGTGGCCACAGACGACTACGGAGACGCCGAGTCCTTCGAAAATCGGCAGGAGCCGCTCATCGGGCGTGAGGCGGGTAAAGATCTCGGTATCGTTGCGCGGAGTCGCGTGGCAGAACAATACCTCGCCAAGGCCAGGAATCGTGACACGGTGCGTTGGCGGCCAGCCTTCGAACAGCCGCCGGTGGTGGGTGTCTAGTTGCTTCGCGGTCCAACGGATCGGCTCGCGCCATTGTTCCGGCGCTGTTCGGTACCAGTCAGTTTCGAATCCTGACATCTGCGCGAGCACTTCGCGATCGCCGTTGCCGTGGATGTACTGCGCCGGAGTATCGAGAGCGAGCAAACACTGGATGGTTTCAAGCGGCAGCGGGCCGGGAACGACGTCACCACCGACGACGATATTGTCGACGTTCGCCTCATGGATTTCCTGGAGTACCGCCTCAAGGGCAGAGAGGTTGCCGTGGATGTCGTAGATGGCAGCGATGCGCATGACAAGATTCCTGTGATCGAAGTTCCACAAACAGACATCATTTAAACCATAACCCTGCCAAACGGCAAACTTATGCTTTAAATCACAACCCCCAACAACAAAGATCCGCAACGGAGGTGCCATTTGGCACGCAGTGCCGCTCGCCTTAAAATCGGATTTTTTCCCTTCCCGAGTCAGAAGCGAGAAAGATCCATTCGCTTCTCAGTTTTCCCTTCCCCTGCTCGGTGATCGATCCTTGCGCAGGCCAGGGAACCGCGCTCAATCTGATCACAGAAGGTGCTCAGGTCGAGCGCCATGGCATCAAACTCGATACCCGACGCGCAGAACACGCAGCGGCCACTGGAATCCACATGATTCAGGGGAACGTGTTCGATACGCATGCGAAGGTCGAGAGTTTTTCGCTACTCTATCTCAATCCTCCCTATGATTTCGAGATCAACCTGACCGGGAACCGGCGCATGGAGCGGATGTTTCTAGAGCACACACATCACTGGCTGGTCCAGAACGGCATTCTGGTGTTTGTCATTCCATTCGAGCAGCTGAATGACTGCACGAACACGCTGAGCGCCAGTTTCACGCTCATTACGGCTCTCCGCATGTCGGACACGGAATCGGTACGCTTCCAACAGATCGTCATCTTTGGCGTCCGCCGCAACATCCGTGGCGCGGCGATCGAAGAAGGGCGCAGGCGACTCCGAGTGATGGCTTCCTATGACGGCTATGATCGACTGCCGGTGCTCGCGCCAGGCGCAGTGGAGCCTTTCGACGTTCCGGGCTGCGGCGAAGCGACCATGATCTATCGGGGGTTGCCTTACGACGTGATAGAGGACATGCTTCCGGGTTCGGCGGCATGGAAGCAGGCAGGACCAACTCTCCTGGCGCGCGAAGACACGGTAACGGGGCGGCCAATTACACCGCTTCATGGAGGTCACCTTGGCTTGCTCTGTACGGCCGGGTTGCTCGACGGGGTATTTGGTCAAGGCGAGGACCGGCACGTCGCCCGCTGGCGATCGGTCAAACATGTAGCTGAATTCCAGGAAGTAGACGGAGACACGAAGATCGTGCGCCGGCGTGAGAATTGGTCGAATGAACTCCGACTGATCTATGCCCATGGAAAGGAAAGGCGATGAAACTGACGGAGAATGTTCAGACAAGAGGAGAAACCGATGCAGAATGCGCACCTGAGGATGGGAATCCTTGAATACGATCGCCACACAGAGAAGAAGATCGCAACGAGAATCAGAATGCGTATCACCCAATACGTTGGAGAAAGCGAAAACGCGCACCTGATCAGCATCTTCGGCAACGATTCCGACGTAGGCGCGATCACCGCGGCCGTCTACGAACAGGCGCGATTCAAAGTCACGTTTCCGACCGGGAACCGCCGGGACGTAACGCTCGGGGAGGGGGCCACCTGCTATCGTGGCGGCCTCAGTATTCCCGGTCGGAAACACGCAGTGCGCCATATGATCGCGGTTTCCGAAGAACTGCGCGGCCTCAAGTCCCTTTCACGGACATTTGCTCTTCGTCCGAAGCCTCAAGAAATCTGGACGAACCTGGTTCATTGGCATGGCCTGCCGGCGCTGCCGGAGTGGGCCGAAGTAATGATCCGCGCACTCGAAGAGCACAATCGCATCTCGCCACTCGACGGGATCGGATGTTTTCCCGTCATGATCACGGCAAGCGCCGAGGAACCGTTCGAATGGTTGGAGGCTGGAGTACGAGGAGGCGAACTTCCGTTTCCGGAGAAAAATGGTCCGATTCGCTGGCCGCGAACATCCTTATGCGAGGTTCTTCGACCTCAAACGGACGAAATCGAGCAGGCCGCATGAAGGAGGATTCCACACACTGCCGCAACAAATGGTCGGAATCATCGGAAACGTGGCCCAATCGGGTCGACGAGCGCCATGTACTCGCGATCCGAGAATGCGTCCAAGTAAACGCAGACCAGCCTTCCGGGCACCGATCTCCACAGAATGGGCGACCTGTGAGGTGATTTATGCTCACGTGTGGGATTGAATCGGGTATCTCCGAACGCTCCAAGACCTCCGGTGGGCGGGCAGGTGTTTGAACTGAATGTGAACCCCACCATGGGAGGTTTTTGTGACTGTGAATACGACTTGAAGAAGAGACCGGATGACCCGTCGGGGATGAAGGTTATCGATCCGACGCAACAAGCCGCCACTGGTTGTGGTTATTGCAGTGCTTTGTTCAATTTACCCGGAGGACCCCGATGGGGAATGACCGACGTACCTTTATCAAGCAGGCAGCCGGAATTGCAGCAGCCTCCTATGTCGGCTTCGATCTGGCGACCACGGCCTATGCATCATCCTTGTCGACTGCGGCCGATGGAACTGCAGACACGTTGACAGGATGGTACGGGCGTCCGATGCGTTGGGCGCAGCTGGCATTCGTGGAAGACGATCCCGGCAATTATGATCTTTCCTTCTGGATGGAGTATTTCCGAAGAATCCACGCTGATGCAGCGTGCCTGAGCGCAGGAGGAGTTGTCGCCTTCTACCCGACGGAAATCCAATTCCATTACCGAAGTAGATGGCTTGGGACAACGGACGCATTCGGTGACGTCGTCGCGGGATGCCGGAAGCTTGGAATGAACGTCCTTGTGCGAACGGATTCACACGCATGTCACCAGGACGCTCATGATGCGCATCCCGATTGGATCGCGGTCGATGCACAGGGCAACCAACGCAGGCACCCTTCTGATCCTGATTATTGGCTCACGTGTGCTCTCGGGCCGTACAACTTTGAGTTCATGACGTCGGTGCACCAGGAAATCATGCGGAAGTACAAGCCTGACGGCATCTTCACGAACCGCTGGTCAGGCTCAGGGATGTGCTATTGCGAACACTGCCAGAAGAATTTCCTTGCCTTCTCCGGTCTCGATCTTCCTCGGACGAATCGGGCATCCTCACAATCTGAACTACGCCTCAATGTGGACCGGCTTCAAATTCTAAAGTAAGGGTGACGCTGCTGGCATCCGAGGCCTCACGGCGCGCGAGCAATTGTCTACGAATGAGCCGGCGCTGTAAATACAGGTTGCCCTGTTGTCGTCAACCCAGAGCAACCTTGTTTGCATCGACCAATGTTTGATACTCGTCAACCACGTCATTGATCGGCAGATGATCGCGCCATTCTACAAAGGTTCTTCTCGACAAAGAATCATATACCTGTTTAGTCTATGCCTATAGTAAAATAGCCTATGACGGAAGCGACTGCTCGCGATCTTTTTCCCGGCGCACTCGAAATCGAAATGATGATCCGTTGGTTGGGTGCAGCTGCAACGCTGTGCGGAACCCGTTATCGGCGGCCTATTTCTTCTTTTCCTCCATTCCACCCTGCACAGCTCAGCTCCTCCTGGTCGCATAGGCTGTAGGCCCGCTTGCGCGTTCAGATCAGCAGCGAGAACTCCACCACAACTATGCAGTCTTGAACTGATACTTGTTGATGTTCATCGACCTGATTCTCGATTCCAGAGTGGATGGCGGAATGCCAAGCATGGCCGCTGCGCCCGAAGGACCAGATACCCGGCCTCTCGCTTCGGCCAGTGCAGCGCCAATGATTTCACGAGGCTCCGTTGAAGAGTTGCCGAAAGATGCGCGCGCTTGCCCGCCAGGGAAGCACTCGCGGCGCAGCCAACTCTTCTTCACTATGAGTTTTCCCTTTTCGTGGATCACCACGGATCGCTCGATGACATTTTGCAGTTCACGGATGTTTCCCGGCCAGGGATATCGAGCCAGAGCATCCATCGTCCCGGGGGAGATCGCATCGATGGTCTTGTTCATCCTTTGGGAGAATTGCCGGACGAAATGCTGCACCAGCGGTGGAATATCCTGCTGGCGTTCTCGCAAAGGAGGAATGGAGATCGGAAAGACATTGAGGCGGTAGTAAAGGTCGCTGCGAAATTCCCTCTTCAGGATCATCTCTTCGAGATTGCGGTGAGTTGCAGCCACCACCCGAACATTCACTTTCTTTGTCTGCGTACTGCCCAATCGTTCGTATTCCCGTTCCTGCAGGACGCGCAGGAATTTCGGCTGCAACTCCAGCGGGATGTCGCCGATTTCATCCAGAAACAGCGAACCCTTGTCGGCCAGCTCAAGCCGACCAATCTTCTGAGTGATCGCGCCGGTGAAGGCGCCCCGCTCGTGACCAAAGAGCTCGCTTTCAAGTAAACCGCTGGGAATCGCGGCGCAATTCAGCTTGACAAGGGTCCGGGACCTGCGCCGACTGCGATCGTGAATGGCACGCGCAATGAGTTCCTTGCCGGTCCCCGTCTCTCCTAAGAGCAATACGGTCGAATCGGTCGCAGCTACCATCTCAACCTGTTGAAGCACCTCCTGGATGGCTGGACTTTGCCCCACGATTCCCTCGAATCCCGCTATTGAATTCATTTCGTCCACCGCGCATATCGCCTCAGTCAGCCTGTTGCTATTCAGGACAACACCAGCCAACGGAAAATCCCCGTCGCAGTTTTTAATTGGGGAAACATCGGTCAAATTCATGGCAGTTCTCCAAAACGCCCAGATTAGGCGGACTTCTTTGCTTGTGGGCAAGATTCTAGAATTTTGCCCTTGCTGGAGTTCCGGAACTTGCGTGCAACATCCCTCTGCAATATGTCCTCCGCCAACTCCGTCCGAATGACGGGCTCACCCTCACGACTGCGAATCAAACACCCTCTGTATCCTCGCTCGCTTCTACCCATTGCCCCGACGCATTGATGACCGCCCTCTCTCTCGTGACCCATTCACGGATGTACGCCGGGCAGTTCCTGAGTTCAGCCCCGTCCAATTCGCTGAGCGCCAGGAGTCTTACTGCCCCTCGGTCCACGAGAAGGACGTCCTTAAGATCGATGGCCACCACACTTCTTTCCTGTTCGAGCAAGCTCCGGAGGAGATCCACATCTTTCCCTGTGATCTGTCCGCAGATGTGCAAGATCAGAAGGCCGGTTCCGATAACAACCCGATCGATTCTGCAGGTCATAAAAGGAGCACCTTTGCCACACGCGATCTTTTGAAAACAAAGCGATGGCTTACATGACTGCAATCTGCAGACCAAATGTAAACTAATGAAAAAGCAATGTTTATCTGCGCTGTATTGGCGGCTTTTCACCAATTGGCGAATCGCGGTACAAAATGCTATTTACAAACGCCAACCTCATTTCAAATGGGTGACCAGACAATCTCTCCGCTATCAGGTCTCAACCTGAATCCAATTGTTTGTCTTGCCATTGGGCTGACCTCCTGAGGGTTGAAGTATTCCCACAGTTCCGCGTTTACGAGCAGTTGCGGCCGCGCCGGGACGGCGATTGAAAAATGACCGGGTTGCAGCGGCTTCAGCCGAACGAGCGGATCAGGCGAATTCACGCTGCTTACACAACCGAGCCTTCGGATTTAATTTACTGACGAATCAGGGCAGGGAAATCTCAATTAACCCTCAATTCCTGTAAGAAGCCCGGCTATACTGTTATGGTTCTGGTCCTCAGCAAGTTAGCGATCCCCAGCGTTTTCAAAAACTTGCCATGAAGATTGATTCACCACAGCGGCTCAAACTAGGCCCGCTTGAGGTCAATATCAAGACCGGGGAGATTCGCCCTGCGAATTGCCCTGAGGCGACAAAAGGCACCTTTCTGCAGGAAAAGTCGCTTCGGGTCCTGCGCATGTTGATGGAAAAGCAGGGCGAACTGGTACTTCGCGAGGAGATCCAGAAGGCGCTCTTGCCGAACGACACCATTGTCGATTTTTGACCACAGTATCCACGTCGCGGTCGCGACCCTTCGCCGAGCGCTCGGCGACTCAGCAACGAGTCCGCAATTTATCGAAACGGTACCTAGCGGCGATTTCTCATAGGTGCTGATTTGAGTGAGCGCGCATCCGCGATTTGAGCCGTAGTGTTCATTTTTGGGGCTGGGGGCCGGTTCCGCGGGTAAGATTTGGCCCTGCG
>Ga0206906_1061_pt1 | contig 17688 bp, 9 predicted proteins | sample Alteio_BWOrgHeat_79_FD_152935 | JGI IMG/M metagenome (GOLD analysis project Ga0206906, IMG submission 152935) | Enriched cells from forest soil in Barre Woods Harvard Forest LTER site, Petersham, Massachusetts, United States -... | ecosystem: Environmental > Terrestrial > Soil > Temperate forest > O...
ACGATTAATTACACAAGCCCGTTAATTTATTTGCGGGATTCCATTGCCGCCGGATGGAGAAAAACCCGATTCATTATCACTGATTCAACAATTATATTTACATTGCAGCGCACCGATCCAAGCTCCCCGCAACTTGATTCTTTCGTTTTAAGCACATATTTCCAAGCCGCAGTAGCAAACGAAACAAGCGGACTCATCACTCTCGATGAAATAAATTTCAACCAGGATGTAACTTTCCGTGATTGCATGATTTTTTCGCTCTCCAAAACCGATTCGCTTTTTGTGAATGTTACCAATCAATGTGGGGACAGTACCTTAAGAAATTTTATGAATGGTGTCATGCCCATGAAAATTACGTCTCTCCGTCCGAATCCGGCAGGTGATGAGCTAACTCTCTCCGTAGTAGTGGCTCCGACTTTAGTGGCTCCGACTTTCAGTCGGAGCGGGGGGACAACAAGTCAGGGCGAGCCGACTGAAAGTCGGCTCCACTACTTTACTATTACCGATGCGCTTGGCAAGCAGGTATTTTCCGATGAAAGAAATCTTCCTTCAGGCACGAATGAAATTCATCTCGATACAAAAAATTTATCGAGTGGTGTGTATTTGGTTCGGATAAATTCTGATCTTGGTTCTGTCAGTCAGAGTTTTGTGAAGGTTCGGTGATTAGTAGAACGGACATTCTTGTCCGTTAAGGGGGAGAAGGAGTGGGTGGTCTTAAGTCCACCCTACTAGAATAAATCTTTTTTGTTCGGCACTAAGATAATTCTGAAAAAAAAAGAAGAGTAGGTGATTATTCTGTAATCTTATTATGTTCTCATGCCAAGAATATTATGTTTGCCTTTTTTGCCTGACCACAGACTGGCAGAAAAACGACACTACCCCCCACTTTTTCCTGTAACGCTTTGAAAATGTTGTATATTTGTATCCAAGAGTTGCCCCCTCTGATTCATTACGACATCCATTCCGTCACGGGAATACAAAAATAAAATAAACCTATGAGATTACTCCTTAGTCTCATCTTGGCGCTTACCGAAGATGAAGCGGCGAGGGTTTCTGCGCTCCGGTTAAAGGGGAAGCAGAACGCCGTTATGCAGCTATTACTGGCAAGCCGTTTGAGCGGTACGGAACCGACTCCCGAGCAACTCGCCCAGTTGCATGTTTCGGACACCCATCTCTATGAAATCAGTTCGGTGCTTTTGGCAAAGGCATTGGTTCTTCTTGCTCCGAAGGGTGGTATCGCTATTTTGGAATTCATTGCCTACAAAAATCTCAACTTGCATTTCAAGGCAGAGCTGCGCAAACAGCGCAAGGTCTGGGATGGCAAAAAAGGTAAGGAGGCGGAAGAATTTTTTCTTGCTGCTTTTGAACTTTTACAGAAGCTATCTTATAACCTGATCGAACAAGATCTTCTGGTGGAATTAGGCGATGCCTATCTTTCGGCAAAGAAAAATGCAAGCAAGGAAGATACACTTGCCATCGAAACGCGGAAGCTCGGAGTCCGGATGACGGGTATTATCGCCGATGGAAAGAACTTCGGTACGGAGCAGGATGAAGTCTTTAGCCGATTACGCGAGCTTGAAGCTTCGGCAAGAAATTCATCGAATGTCTATTTCTGTTTTTCCGTCTATTCGGCGCTTGCGTGGTATTGGAATAATCTTGGCTCTAAACCCGATCATTTTTTGCGCTACCTTCAGCGTGCAATTCCGTACTCGGAAAAACTGGATGGATTCGTATTCCGGTATCTTGCCGAAGAGATGAAACTGCGCCTTGCCGATGCGCATTTCATTTTGGGCGGAGCACAGGAAGCATTGGATATTTTCGACAGGGTGTATTCATCAGCAAGACTGGATCATATTATCTGGAAGCGGAATTATTATCTTTTCCGGTATATTGAAATTATGATCTATAATGGCAGATATGCCCAGGCTGAAAATCTTCTGAAAAAACATTTCGAGCCATTACTAGCCTTACGACCCACAACCACTTCGGCAACGGCGGCAACGCAATTTGCTATGCTCTATCTCTTTACGGATAATTATCCGAAGGCAATCCACTATCTGGAGATAGGAATGAAGTTGAATGTCAAGACGAATTTCACTCTCTATAATGAGGTCCGCAATCGGTTAGTGGAATCGGTCTATTATTACCTTATCGGAGATTGGACGCATGTTACTAATCTCACTGCGCGTGCCATGCAGTATTTATATGGTCACCGGATCGGCTTGAATAAGCATATCTTCGGATATAATTTCAAGATCATCGAAGCATCGGTTGCCAATTTTTCCAATGGTAAACCTTTTTCAGCTAAGCTCGAAGCAAAATACAAAGAGCTGACGTTGGCAAAGGAAGGTCTGTTCGGTTTGCTGCTAAAAAAAGTCAGGCAATCTCCTAAGAAAGTAAGTAAATAATTTTTTTATTGTTGGCCGACTCTACGGAAGTGATATTATCTGAGTATCATTTCTTAGTTGCGCTCATGCAGCCCGATACGATTTTTTTGCCAACACTTTTCCCCATAGTTTTTTTGATTATTTTTCCTCCAAAATGAGCTAATTTCAATACTTTCGAAAGAATCACTAAGATTTATGTATAATCACGCTTGTATATTTGTGGGGAATTATGTATATTTGTGTAGAAAAGTTAGGTAAGTTTGTTTCATAGCTGGTCCTCAGCACACATCAAACGAGTACCTGCTGCTTGTGGCAAGTGGCAGGTATTTCTTTTTTAACAATGGCCGATACAAAACCCAAATATTTAATAATTACGATTGACTAAGGACTCATAGATAATAGATTTTTATTTTATCTTTTTTTTTCTTATTTTTGCAACAAGGAAATAGCTAACACATACCCTCCCTTGAATTTCAAATGCCGGTGTCACGCAAGTGACACCGACATTCGAATTTTAAAAAACGAATTCATGCTGCATTTCCTTTTTAAAATAAAAAGGGCACGCTCAGCGTGCCCCCTACGATAAATTACTTTGATAATAGTATTCGTATCGTGCGTGTCTCTTTGCCAATATGTAAAAGACATAGATACTCTCCGTTTGCAAATCCTGCAGCATTCCATTCCAATTGCTGAATGCCTGCTGGATAAATATTTTCAGGTGAGGAATAAACTGATTTGCCGAGCATATCGTAAATTTTCATCGTTACAGGCGATGATTCGGCGAGCGAAAAACTGATCGTCGTTTTTCCATTGAAAGGATTCGGCATTGCTGTGATGAAGTTATTGGCTGATGAACCGTCGCTTACACCTCCGACGGCAGTAATAGTGCCTGTCAATATGATATTAAATGTTTTTGCATTATCGTTAGAATTGGAAGTAATTGCCACGGTATCCTTGAATGTTCCAACAACTGTAGTCGCCATCTGAACTATAATACTAATCGTATCATGCTGTGCCAATGCAGAGAAATTGCCGCCTCCGGAGGTAATCGAGAACGGAGATTTTGGAGATGATACAATGCCAGTTAACGGATCTGTGAGATCAGTAGAATTATTGATAATTTTTGCAGTCATAGAAACTGTTGCCGAACCTACCGGTTTCGATCCGAAATTCATCGACCCGGGTGATACGACCATGTGTGGACCTGTGACGATATATCCCGTTCCGGACATGCCGATTTTAATACTTTGATTAGCGCCATCCGAATTTGTCGTAATAATCAGCGTATCGAGAAACTGACCTGCCGAATCGGCGGTGAACGAAACCGTGATAGTTTTCGTCACTCCGGAATCGAGCGAGAATGCTCCGCCTCCGGTTGTTACGGCAAATACATTTGTATTTACCGGATTACCGATATTGCCAATCAGCGTCTTCTGTAATTGGGAGCTGTTGCGGATAGTGAACGATAATGTTTTGGTTTTTGGAAGAGTATCGTTACCAAAGGAGAGTCTTGCCCCGAATAAACCACCGAGAGTGATCTGCGGGAATGTATCCGCCTTTGTTCCCTGAGCGAAGATGGTAACTTTTATTCTATTATTCGGAGCCGAGGCATTGCTCGTGATAATCAGAGAGTCGATAAAATTCCGTATCGTATCAGGTGTAAAACTTACTGTTACCGTATCTATTTTTCCTGTATCGAGCGAAAAAGCCCCTCCTCCGGAAATGACGGAGAAGTTGCTGGTAAAAGGATTGCCGACGCTTGCCGTAAGTTTGCGGATCGTATCGCTCGTATTTTTAATCGTAAAAGAAGCAGTAGTGATTTTACCAACAGGAGTAGTCCCCATATTAAAAAAAGAGCCGAATCCGCCGCCGCCAAGGCTGACTGTAATTTTTGGATTCGTATCTTCAGGAACGCCACTGCCCGAAAGCGAATAGACGACAGGATTTTTCAGTGCCCCTCCCGATGTATCGGCATTATGAGCGAAAAGTATTGTATCGCGGAAGTTGCCAAGCGTTGTCGGTTGAAATATGACAGTTATCGTATCGCTCTCGCCAACACCAAGATTAAAATTGAGGTTTCCTGGCACGGTGAAAGATCCGGTTTTTGGCGGTGTTATGATGCAGGCAAATGATCCCGGATTTGCATCGGTACGGCTTATAATAATTGTTTGAGTTTTAGTCTTCCCCACAACTACATTTCCGTAACCCTGAAATTGACGAGATGAAGGAGTAAAAGTTACTTTTATTCCTTGCCCATAGCTACTTGATATAAATAATGACGTAAAAATTGCACAAAATAAAGTATAGCGTATGATTCGCATGGTGATTTTTCTGTTAATCGGTAATGAATATAGTACGACAATACAACAATTCCTAAAATGAAGCTTTTATCTGCGAGGGAAAGTTCACGGCTTCAAAGCTGCGTTCTGTGACTTGCAAATATACTGCCGAATAAGAGAATGGTGGGAAAATTCGTATTTTTGCAAATTATAACGTTTGTTAATAATGAATAAAAAAGCAGAAATAATTATCACATGGCATGATAAACTCAAAACGGAGCATATCGATGCTGCAATAGAATACCTGAGTTTATTTTTTAAGAAGGACGAGCTTGCGAGGATCCGGAAAAAAATTACGAATCTCGAAAAAACTCTTGTTCATTATAAAGCAAAAGATATCTTGCGCGCTTCGGGCCTCGCACCTCTTCCCGCGACCGATAGCGAAGTTGCAGCGCACCTGATGAAAATTCATGAAGGATTGCCGCTGCATCCGGTTATTCTTGTCAGTGTTGACGAAAAGCTCTATTTAGCCGATGGTTTTCATCGCGTGTGCGCCTGTTATTCGCTGGGAGACGATACAGAAGTCACCGGTACACATGCCGAGATGTAAGTAAAATCCAATATGAACTTTTCGTTAAATCGACAAAATAAGAGAATCAAAGAAAACCCGGCATGGTTATGTTAGCTCCCTTAATAGAGAAAGGAGTGTGCATCTATGGAATTTCCTCAAATAATAAAAGAGCAAGCCCTCAGAAGATCTTCGGGTAAATGCGAGTGCTCACGCACGACGCACCATCATTCCGGCAGGTGTAATGCATCACTCGGAACACACTGGTATGTCCACACCAAAACCTCACTGCGCTCGCGGGATGATGTAACGCTTGTGAATTCCGAAGTGCTCTGCACTTCATGCCATAAGGCAATGGAACTGATGGGAGTTATCTAACCTCACTATCTTAGTTTACATGTCATTCCGAAGGAGACGAAAATCGCGGAGCGATTTGAGCGACTGAGGAATCCCCTAAAAATTGGCAGACTATTATTGTGCTACAATCTATTAGGGGATTCCTCACATCGTTTTTTTTCACTTCATGAAAAAAAAAACTCCGTTCGGAATGACATGTGTGTTAAACACTCATTCATAAATCATTTATTTCGCAATAATAAATCGTCCCCTTATACTTCCCGATGAATTTTCCATACTCCGGAGCAGATAATTATAACATCCTGACGATAAATTCCTGCCGTCGATAGTAAATGAATATGTACCTGCCATAGGGACTGTAAGAGTGCTTGATTGCCCCATTCGTCCCATTCCATCATATATTTTCATCTCATATTCTCCTGCCGAGCTAACCGTAAAGGGAAGGATTGCCTGATAATTATTCAGTTCGGATAACGGATTTGGATAAATAGCATCGGTAAAAATTTTCAGATTTTTCCCAAGTTGCATGAATTTGACTATGGTCGAATCACCGCAGAGATAGGTGAGATTATAGGTAAGACTTGCCGATATTATTCCGAGATCGCATTTTGAAAATGTCGGATCGCCGCCGTTCAGCAAGATACTCGTCAGATCGAAACCGGTCGAAATAGAATCAGTTAGTGCCACAGTATACCGGAATGTTATCGCCGGTGTACCGGCATCAAGTTCAAGTGTGGGATTACCGATCAGTCCGATACGGACAGCTGTATGCTTCGGCGTTCCGAATGCCGGCGGTTGAATCACTGTTCCGTAAGATGATTGTGCTCCGATGGGCGGATCGAGCAATGTCAACAAGTCGCTGTTGTAATTTATGGTAAATGTAACGTCATGCAATCCGCGTCCGTGAATATTTTGCTGAGGAATGAGCGAGACCGTAAGCGTATCATCGGCATCAAAATTATTACGTGTCGGAAGCATCGTAAATATTATCGTATCGGTCGGAATGACATGAGCGATAATAGTAATATTCCGAATGGGAATTGAATCGGAGATAGTCGAAACCGTCAGCGTCCCGACAATATTTCCTGCGCCGATAGGATCGAAATGGAAAGGAATTCTCGTAGACTGGCTTTCAATAAGAAATGACTTTGGATTCCCGGTCAAAGTAAATGCGCCGTTGCTCTGGATGTTCACTGCGGTTATATTTAGGGTATCGCATCCTAAGTTGATAGCATTGATCGCGGAGTCGCGCGAATCGCAAAGCCGCATCGTGCCAAGATCGATCGTATCGTGATCTATGGCAAGTATGCGTGAGCCATAACCGACATTCAGGAAATAGGCAAGAAGCGTATCGCTCGGAGCATTGCCATTGACCTGATAATTAATATGAAGGAATCCTGAATATGATCCTAATATCCTCGGAGTAACGGTTACCGTTACAGAATCAATTGCTCCATCATTTATAGGAAGAAGAGCACTTGAAGTCATTGATATATCAGGCGTCGGAGCGCCTTGCAAATCGGCTTTGATGATAGCGATCTGCTGGCAGCCGGGATTCGATATTTTTACTTTATACACAAAGGGGGAGTCGCAGCGGGTTAAATTCAAATTGAAAAGAGTATCCGCCGAAATAGATAAAACAAATTGCGCGGGGTGAAGAACTCCGACTCCGCGAATGACAATTTTTTTCGTCTGCTTTTCGCCAAGAGCAAAAAAAACAAGCGTCAGCGTATCGATCTCCGGTTGCTGAGTTTTCGGAGAAAATTTTATATCGACAATTCCGGTTGTATTTGGCTGAATTCCAGAAGGAGAACTCACAAGTGTAAAGACAGTATTAGATTTTAGTGATGCGCTCGTAACAGTGATCGGAACGCAGCCAAGGTTTTTTATGTGCAGCAAACTATCTATCGTAACACATGTTGAAACGGAATCGAAATCGACTGAGTCGGGAAGTGAGTACGATGCTTTTGCGGAAATAATTGCAGCAATATTTATAGTCGTATCTTTTTCGATGCCTTGATGAAAGAGCCTCAAGACAAGATCTGATGCAAAGTTTCCTGCCGTATTGAGTTTTAAACGGATAATAATTTTTTCGCTATCGGTAGGGGCAATAGCAAGCGGGAAACTCAGAGCATTCCCATTCGAATCGAGAATCTGATATTGTATCGGAGCATTTGGGTTTGCATTCAAAACATGCAACGTATCGCAGCCGTTATTGTGAATGATAAAAGACGTATCATGAGGAGTGCAGAACGATACTGAATTAAAATTCAGATTAACAGGGGCAACAGTTGCTTGTGGGATTTCTCCGATCGCATGAACCGATACGGTAACGATCGTATCGAAGGTCTGATCTAATATCTTCGAGAAATATTTTACCTTGACTTTGATCGTAACCGTAGTATCCGAATGAAAAATTTTCGATGGCTGCCAGGTGAAGCGAATTGAATCTCTTGTATCGGGCGGAAGCCAGAGAGGGAAACTTGGACTTGCAGTAATAGTTAAAGCGCCACTGGTAATTATCGGTGAAGTAGTATCAACAAGAGTAGCCGAGAGAATCGTATCGTCATAACAATAGAGATTTTCAATGTCGAGCGCTGCATAACTTGTCGAGCAAATCGGTCCGGAGAAAACTATGGGGTTGCCTTGGATAACGGGCTCAACTGGAGGCTCTATAATTGCGCCATCTCCACCGGTACGGGTTTTCAAGACATTACCAAATTTATCAAATGCGTACACGATTCCACCTTTGCATCCGGTAACCACAAAACGTGTGTCTCTATCATGACTTGGTCCACCTACACTAACCCAAGTTATCCCATGATCGGTAGAGCGATAAACACCGGAGCCCGCAGGATTATCCAATTGTGCAGCCTGTACATACAGTATTTCGCCTACTCCGGCAATATGACCGGTCGTAAGAAAATTCAAAGTCGTTGGTGTAGTCCAATTAGAGCCATTATCACCGGAGCGCATAATGCTTGTAACGCGAGCAGAAGTAGGAGCAATTGGATAATTTCCTTCTGGTGCAGCATAGAAAACCTGAGTACCTTTAACAGCATATACACTCCATGCTTCGATGTTCTGAACAGGAGCTATCTGTGCCCAAGTTTTGCCACCGTCGCTCGTTTGCAGCCAATTACTTTTGTTCCCTTTGCCATTATTAACTGTAAAGCCAGTAATAACTCCATGAAGATTATCAGTAAAGTCGATCCCATTTTTTAAAGTCAGAGCTGTAGGTGTAAAAGTAACTCCTGCATTTGTTGAAATAAGGACAGGGTAATAGGGTGGGTTGGGATCTAAATTTCTGCTCAATGCAGTAACGGCAGATGGAGTTTCGTAAATATTGTTATATCCGACGTATGTGCCTACTGCATTCCACGTCAAACCCCCGTCAACTGTATTCCAAATAGATGGTTTGATATCATCCTCGATAGTTGCCCATCCCCGCAAATTATCGGTCATAAAAATCTGCGTAATATTCTTATTATACCCAAAAGGAATTTTTGCTTTTACCCAGGTTTTTCCTCCATCGGTAGTTTTGAAAATACCACGGTCGTTCGCGGTGCCGCCGCTGCCATTTGCGTCGCCTTGAGAACCAATTAGCCCTGTTAGTTCATTAAAGAAAAAGCCTGAAATAAAATATGTGCCTTGATGATAAACCGTATCCCATTGCGAAAAAACCTGAGATGAAGAGAAGAGGACAATGCTTGCCGCGATAAGTGAAAACGAAACTCGTTGTAACCGCTTCATGCGTAAATTATGGCGTCCTGAAATAATAAGATAAAGCTATTGTAATAATAACTCTGGAATTGTGGAAAAGTTACACGTTCCTCTATTAAGATACTAACATAATATGATTTGTTTCGGATGTCGCTTTGAACCAATCCGCCTGATAAAATAGTTATAGGAAAGTTGTATTAACATTTTACTTGTCGTACCATGATTAACGCCAGATTTCCGTTTTCACTGATCCTCACAGTATTTTTAGGTATTGTTCTCTTCGATACCACATCCGGTTTTGCCCAAAGTGCAACAACCAGAATAACACTTCCTCCTGCCGTAACGGCTAAAGCAACACCCAATGCAAGTAAGCATTCCTCTGCTCCGCAAGGTACACTCGATGTCTACGATCATGGCGATCCGACTGCTGAAGAGCAGTATGAACTCGAAATCATTAACCGTGCGCGGGCAAATCCTCATGCTGAGGGAGACCTGTTATACAGTACAACTGACCCATTTTTGGTAAGCAATCGTAACTCCTGGCTAGGCCAGTCTGGAGCATTTGCAGAAACTCCATCACAAATCAGAGCTGATTTTTATACCTATCCTGCTCAACCGCCGTTTGCATTTAATAAAGATTTAATTGATGCTGCAAGAATTCATAGCGAGGATATGCTCAATGATAATTATCAGGCACATGTTTCACCCACCGATGGCTCGGATCCATTCCAGAGAATGGAAAAAGCCGGTTACACCGGTTATGACAATGCGGCTGAAAATATTTTCTCTAATGGAAACGATCTCGATGAAATCAATCAGGAATTCGAGTATGATTTCGGTAACTCCAGTCTTGGGCACCGTACCGCTCTCATTAACTTTACCGGACCAGTCTATACTGAAATTGGAATAGGCATTATCCATGGAACTGGTTCAGGCGGAGTGAATGGGGCAAATGATCCTGTCGGTCCTATAATTACAACTGAAGATTTCGGTCACATCCCAGGCAATACCTTCATTACCGGAGTTGTCTATGGCGATGACAACAGCAACAAGTTTTATGATGTTGGCGAAGGCCTTCCCGGAGTTACGATCACTGCATCGAACGGTTGGACTGCGGTCAGTTCACCCCAATCCGGCGGATATGCAATCCCTATTACCGGACCGGGGAATGTTACGCTCACTGCTTCCGGGGGGTTACTCACTGCAGATATTGTTCATACCGTCACGGTTGATAATGTTAATGTAAAAGTAGATTTCGTTCAAGGTGGGACTGGCTTGCCGGATAAGGTTGCGCTTATAAGCCCTGTTGCTAACGGAACGGCCGATAGCACAACCGTGCATTTCAGCTGGGCATCTGTTTCCGGAGCAACGCAATATGAAATACAAGTTTCAACTAAGCTTGGCATGTTGCCGATTCTTAAAGATGTAACTCAGACGGCTACAACTTACACACTGATCGGTTTGAAAGCTGACTCGACATATTACTGGCAAGTTCGCGCAAAGAATGCTAACGGCTGGGGGCTTTACTCAACGGTCTCCTCATTTACAGTAAATTTGCCCGGAGCCGGTTTGACGTTGCTTACGCCTGCCAATGGTGCGAATGTCGGCGCAGGAAATGATGTACATTTGACTTGGAAATCTGTGACTCCTCAGCCACTGCAATATGCGGTCAATGTCTCGACGACGAAGAGCATGGCGAACATTATTTTTACCGATACCATCGGAAGTGCAAGCGATCTTGTATCAGCAGCAGATTTCTTGCAGCCAAATACTACCTATTATTGGGACGTAACATATCAAACCGATAAAGGCTGGAGTTCGCCGAGCACTGTATGGGATTTTATCACCGGTACTCCGACATCAGTAGCTGAAACAATAACGAATCCTTTTCATAGTTTTGCATCTCCGAATCCTGCAATGGGTTCAACACATATTCGCTTTACGCTTGATAATGCCTATGATGTAACGCTGAAAATTTTCGATGTTGCCGGAAAAGAAGAAAGCTCACTTCCGCTCGGTAAACTATCTGCTGATAATTACGATATTATCTGGAATGCCATCGGCAAACCGGCAGGCGTGTATATTTATGAACTGACAGCAGGGGATAAGCGCGAGGTAGGCAGGATCGTGCTGATGAAATAATTACTTCTGATATTTGATTGTAAGGGCACGCTGCGCGTGCCCTTTTTATTTTCGCGATATAGCCAGCACGTCATTGCGAGGAAGTCCCGAAGGGACGACGAAGCAATCTAAAAACTTGAAATTGGAAATAAATTAAAGATTTTAGATTGCTTCGTCGTCGCTAACGCGACTCCTCGCAATGACGTCTTTTAATGAGCGAACTCTTACGAGAATTTTTTTTAGTTCTGAAACTGTGGTGGTCTCCTCTTCCCGATCGAACCGATCAGATGATAAATAATAATGACGGCGAATAGTCCTAAGGCAATATACGAGAAGATCGGTGTATTGTCATGAACATAATCCACAAAGTTCGCCCACCATTGCGATGATGGCTCTGCAAGAAAATGCCCTTCGTATGCTTCATGCAGTGAATCGAAGGCAAGCTGGATCACAAAAAACATCAGGACGAAAGCCGTTTGCTGTAAAAATTTTCCGATATGAACTTTGATAAGACCTTTTGAAAGAGCGTAACTCAAGGCAACAGCAGCAGCGATGCCGAGCAGCATGGCAGAAACATAATAATGCCCGCCGATACCTGACCCAAAAGAAATCAGGAGCAGCATCGTTTCGAATCCTTCGCGCGCAATCATAAAAAAGACGAACAAAAACATACCCACAACCGGAAGGATTTTTTTATCGGTGGTATATGCGTTAACCTTCTGCTCTATGTGGGTGCGAAGATTTTTTCCCGTTCGCATCATCCAGAAAACCATAAAGGTAACCGCGATCATTGCTGAAAGATAGAGAATCAGTTCGATCTCATGTCCCTCGTCGGTGACAAGCGCAATCGTTCCGAGTTTATATCCGCCATAGATACATACAGCAATTGCAACGCCGATTCCCCACAATGCAGCTTTACGAAAACGCTCATCCCCCCGCTTCTTGATTGCCACCATTACAGCCATGATAACAAGCGACGCTTCAGTGCCTTCACGAAAACAAATTACGAACTGGTTGAAAATTTTTTCGAACATGGGGTCACTTGATAGAGTGATTTTTCTTTTTATGCGGGTTCATGAGTGCGGATTTTCTTTGTCCGGCGTATTCGCAATCCTGAATATCCATAGCCCCATCCAAGCATTCGGTAAAAACCTGGAATGAATGGTACAGCGGACGAAATCCATAGGCAATGCAAATGTCATTCTGCATTTGTACGACACGACTATTATCGAACTCGATAATTTTTCCACACGTAGTGCAGATCAGATGATCGTGATGCGGGCGGTCGATTGTCTTTTCGTATTGCGCATGTCCTTGCGAAAACCTATATCGTGAAACCAAGCCGCATTCATGCAAGAGGTTCAGTGTCTTATAGACTGTTGCGCGTGAAACTTTCGAGCCTCGGTTCTTCAGATCGATAAACAGATTATCGGCATCGAAATGATCGTCCCATTTCATAACGGCATCGAGCACTTCGAAACGCTCCGGCGTATTGCGATACTCACCGTCTTTTAAGAATTTGCGAAAGATCTCCTCCGGCGCCATCTCCGGCGTATTGGCAGCATGAGTTTTCCTTGTCGGTTTCTGTTCGCTTTTCGTTTCAGCCATATCTTTTATTAAGACTAAGTCTTAATACGAAAAAATCAGAGAATGGGTTCCGAATCATATGAAAAATGCATCATTGTCCCGATAATTCTTTCACCATCTGCTTGGCTTTCTGATAATCGTGAATGCCTTCAATTTTAGGAATAATATCTCCGGGGGGATTCAAAAATTCGTGTAATAGTCTGATGTCCCTAAAACCCGCATCGATCGCCTTGCAAAAAGTTGTAATTCCCGATTCAAAATCCTGCAGATCGAACTGCAGACAGGCGATATTGAATAGTGCCTTACCATCCTTCACGTTCGCGTGATCTCTGGCAAATATCCTTGCTTCCTCATCCCTTCCTGCGAAATGAAGGAGGATCGCATGATTTACTCGAGCATCCTCATCATCGGGAAATAACTTCAGTCGGCGGTCCGATTTCGGAATAGCTTTTGCAGCCCATTCCAATTGCTTCGGTTCATCCTGAGATTTATTGCAGCTAATAACGATATTAAAATAGGCGGAAAGGTTATTAGGATTGAGTTTTATCGCCTTTTCGTAAGGAGCTATTGATTTGGAATACTGAGCCGTTTGGCTATAGAAAAATCCAAGGGTATAATAACTATTTGCATCGTCCGGCTCATTCCGATTGTATTCGATAGCCGCACGCTCCGATTCTTCATTGTTGCCTTGAAGCAAATAAATAAGAGATAATGGATTATATGCCTTCCAGAGATTGGGTTTTAACTGTAAGGCGATGTGAACAAGCCGTAATCCCTCTTCGAGAAGTTTCGGAGCGCGATCGTAATTACGATAGAGATTTGCAAGTGTATGGGCTTTGGAAGCATAGGCTATTGCATAATTGGAGTCGAGAGTGATCGCTTCAGTATAAAGTTGAATTGAAAGCAGAAAGCCCTCCTTTGTATGACGATGATAATATTCATCTGCTTTAGCAACAAGTTCGTATGCCTCTGCATTTTCTGTTGGCTTTTTTGTTACTTTCTTTTCTTCTTCTTTTGTGAGGATGATATTTAATCCATCGACTACTTTCTTTGCAACCGTTTCTTGAATATCGAAAATATCATCCATTCTGCCTTTCAACGAATCCTGCCAAAGGTGATCGCCGGATTCGATGTCGAGCAGTGCCGACGTTATCTTTATCTGGTCACCGAATTTTCGTACTGACCCTTGAATAAAATACCGGATGTTCATCTCCTTTGCGTATGTTGTCAGATGACCTCCGTATTTCTTAAACTCCTTCGTCGTCTGCTGATCGGTAACCCGTAGCGCCCTGACGTTCGAAAGTACAGAAATGAGTTCAGCAGCAAGCCCATCGGCGAACCACTGGTTATCAGCCGTCGGCGAAAGATCTTCGAAGGGAAGGATCATCAGTGATTTGCGAAAATCGGTTTCTTTGATAAGTTTGAGCACCGGAGCTTGTGTTGCTTCAAGTCCGAGCTTGCCAAGCGTACGAATGATCGAATCAATGTTCATCATCGGTGCGCGCTGAATCCCCGCTAATTGATATTCAAAATCTTTTGTGAGTTGAACGGGTTCTAGATCGAGCGGCAATATCTTCTTCCGCTTTTGGGATGCAAGCGAGACCTCTTTTATGACATTGTGCGATTCAAGCGATGCCGGGCTGAGCAGGACAATAAATGCCGTGCAATTATTTATCGCTTCGACAATTTCGCTCGACCAACTGGAGGAAACTTCAAGGCCGGAACGATCGATCCAGACCGATAGTCCTGCAGAGATAAGCAACTCGGTAAGTTGGTCGGCACTTTCCCGGTCTCTTGAGGAATAGGAGATAAATATATCCTGCGGCATAGATGCAAAACTACGACATAATCCAGCCCAAAAGTCTCATTTTTCAAGATTTTTGCATTTTTCTTTCCGGTAGCTGTAACTTTCATGCCGGAAATGTATTTATATGTCGGAGCAATCATTTATTTGCTTCAGTTTTTTACTGATTTTCACGTTCCAAAATATAATTTCCTAATATGAAACCTTATCGTACTTCTTTCATGAAAGTCTCGGCATTGATGATGCTGGTACTCTCGCTTTCATTCTTCAGTTCTCAATCATCGAAAGCCCAATGCAGGTTTTCGATCTCGACAGCCGATTCGGTATGGGTATTTTCGGCGACGGCCGGGTCAACTCAGAGCCGCACATTATTTATCACGAATACCACTAATTCATCTATTGATATCACTGCTGGTATCGTTTCCGGTACCCAGTTCAGTTTGAACCAGGATAGTTTTTCCATTGCAGCAGGCGACTCGGCTACCCTCGTTATTACATTCGATCCATCTTCCAATACTACGGCAAAATTAATTACCGATATGCTGCGCATTGCTACATCGAACAGCGATTGCCGTCATTACCTAACTTTAAGCGGCACGGTAACAGGCGGAACGACAGGCGGCGGCGGAGATAAAGTGGTCTTGCTTGATCCGAGTTCTGTCGTTTTGGGTCCGATCCCTGCAGGAGCAGATACCTGCCGCGAAGTGTATCTTGTTAATCATACAGGAACGAGCGTTACCATTTCTTCGATAACGATCGTAGGGTCGGATGCATTTACCGTTTCCCCGCCCTACATTGGGGCTACGATAGATTCCGGCGCATCCTATGGTGTATTGGTTTGCTTTAAGGGCAGTGCAACAACTTCCCGTATAGCAGATTCTATCAGTGTGATCGTGGCATACAACGGAGTAAATCATACCGTTGCCGGTACTCTCATCGGATATACTACAACGCCTCCGCCTCCGGTGGTGCTTGTTGCCGATCCGCATGAATTTACCTTCGGAACCGTTGATTTCGGAACGAGCCTCTGCAAAGATGTTGTCGTTTCGAATAAGAGTAATTCGGCAGTAGTTCTGCGGTACTGGAGCACATGCGATAGTAATGCCAATCATTCTGATTTCTCTCTTACGCCGGCATCCGGCGTTCCCGATACACTTGCTATCGGAGCTTCGATGACATTCACGATCTGCTACAAACCGCATGAAGCGAATATTCAAGCAAGCTGCAATTTTGCTGCCAGCTATTTCAAAACGGATGGATCTTTCGATGGAGTTCTCTTGGTATATTTCAACGGTAACTCCGGCACTGATAGTACCATCACTCATACGCCGGTTTGCCTCAGGAGCGAGCAAGGCGCTAACAATAGCGATGCAATTATTGCCGGCACGACAGCAAGTCATTCGCTAACGCTTATCAATAATACCAACTTCGCCATAAATGTCAAGAGCGCTACGGTCGAGGCGACCAATACAAGCGTCTTCACGATCACTTCGACGTTCCCGATCACGGTTCCGGCGAATTCTTCGACGACGACACTGGATTATACGTTCGCTCCGCCTACTGCGGGCACAGCATATTCGTACGAAGGGGGAGTAGTAATGCAGCTATCGGGCGATAGCATTCAATGTACCGAGACAAAAGGAGTACTCATCGGCTATGTCGTTCATAACGACAATACGAACGATTCCATTGTTCGCCCGATCTTCTCGAACGATCATATTCTGGCGATCGAAGGCAGCGATAAACATCCGACCTCGACGACATTTTATTTCACAAATAATTTTTCTACCGACGCAACGGTAAAAGGTATTTCCGTCGATAGCACACAATACTTTTCTATCGCTTCCTATAGTCCTTCTCCCACGCCATTTGTTTTGCATGCCGGAGAGAATATGAACGTCGTCGTCTCATTCATTGCAACCGATCATTTAGTGCATCATGCTCATCTTATTATCGATGCCGATCATGCCTTGCAAACACCGACATTCAATTTGGAAGGCTTGAGCTCTGCCGCAGCAAGCGTCGCAGCGTCGCTTCCCGCAGGTGTGGAAATAAACGTATCGCCGAATCCGGCAACAGATCATATCACGGTAACGATGACCCAAGTCAGTTCGGCTGATATTCAGATGTATGATGTGCTCGGGAAACCGGTCGCATCCATAAAAGCAACTGCAAACTGCGAGCTGCCGACTGCGAACTACGTCGCCGGCTCCTACATCATCCGCGTTAGCGGAACGAGCACAAGCGGCGAGCAATTCGTCAGCTCAAAGAGAATCGTCCTAACAAAATAACAATAGCTCCGACTTTAGTCGGAGAATAGTAGCTCCGACTTTTAGTCGGAGAGAGGTATGTGTTCCAACAGCCCGCAAACGCGGGCTTTGGTATTTTAGGTTTTTTTTGCTCTTTACTAGAAAAAGCTGTAACTTTGCAGCCGGAAATGTATTTATATCGTGGCAAAGCGTTGTTTTTGCCTCTTTTTTAGCGAATTTCTTCACATTCATCACTCTATAATATGAAAAATTACCGTTCTTCACTCATGGGCGTTGCTGCATTGCTTATGCTGCTTTCCTCATTCGCATTCATCAATCCGCAGCAGGCGAAGGCGACATGTTCGTCGTTTACTGTCTATGGTGTGCAGGATACCGCATGGTCATTCACTGCATCCATTGGCAAAACGCAAGTACGCAACTTCCTTGTCGAAAATACTTCCGATACGGATTTTACCTTTGCTGCAACCATAACCGGGTATCCGGTGGTATTCTATACGAATTGGTCGCAGAACGGTACTATTATTAAAGCTCATGATACGAGCACGGTATTCGTTACATTTGCACCGCTGGCGAATACAGGTTCCTATATTGA
>Ga0206906_1065_pt1 | contig 17225 bp, 14 predicted proteins | sample Alteio_BWOrgHeat_79_FD_152935 | JGI IMG/M metagenome (GOLD analysis project Ga0206906, IMG submission 152935) | Enriched cells from forest soil in Barre Woods Harvard Forest LTER site, Petersham, Massachusetts, United States -... | ecosystem: Environmental > Terrestrial > Soil > Temperate forest >...
CAACGATAGCAAATGTATCTGTCGGATCAGTGGATAGATGATAACCCACGAATCGCATACTGAAAACCGCCGAATCATTTTGCGCTAATCCCTCGGCAGATGTAAAGGTAGTCGAAGTACGCGTGAGTGAATCGAGTTTTTGTATCCATCCCGTCGGAGTACTTGAAGAATCGATAATCCATCCGTTAGTAGGAGATACGGTAAGCGACATGATTTTCGGAAGTTTTCGATTACGCATAGTGAATGTATTTCCGGCGCATGAATCGAGATATTTTGTTCCGGTGTAAACGAATGTATCGCAGAGAACGATAGTAGGCGAACACGTTACATTGACCGTTCCGCTGGCAATCATCGCACTGGAAGCGTCGATAGTCGTCCACGTAGCAGGCACGATTTGACCGGCTACATTTGGAGTAAATTGGAAAGTCAATTCTTGTGATTCCCCCAGAGTCATATCTGAAGTGCTTCCAGGCGACTGGAATTTGATTGTCGTATTTGGAGTGCTGGTGAAATCCCAGAATTTAGTACTGCCGGTAGCTGTGAGCAGACCCGATCCGGCAGGAATCGAAATCGTGATCTGATTAAGATTCGATTCCAAATGCGGAGCAGTGTTATGAGCATTTTTAACATTCAAAATATAACTACATTGAGCAATCCCTGTATCTAAAAAAGCAGAATCCGTTGCAGGAACGGCTGCTTTGCAACTGAGATTCAAATTTCCCGTCGTAAGCACAGTAAATTTAGGTGGGAATGGGGATGTCCCCTGATCTGTCTCCCAACTGAGGGTAAATGGCGTAGTAGTAGGACCTGCCATGGAAAAATTGAATGTTGCAGCTGTTCCTCCCGGAATGCCGGAACTATCGGCAGAAGCAGTATATGTTACGCTGCTGCCATCAGTGCTTATTTGCTTGCTCCAAAGCGGAGGAGCGGTTGTTGCCGTAGCAAACGTTACTCCTGCAGTCTTACTTGTCATTGTGAACCGAACAATGCGCGATGGCGGCAACGTATTAGAGAGGTGAAAATTCTTCACCGTAGCGGCGTACGAACATCCGTTAGGCGGGGCTACGACCACGCTATCTGCATCATTCGGAGAACCGGTTGTTGTATTATTGATATTAAAGATCGTGTCGCGATCAACGGGCGAATGCGCATTATCCCATGCAAACCAAACAAAACTGTATTGACTCACGATAGCACTGCCGCGAAGGCATACGGTGAATTCGGGAGAAGCCGATCCGGAGTTAATTATTTGATTTTCGGTGTGAAAATATGCAGTATATTTTGTTACCGAGTCGAGTGTCCAACCCGGTGGCGCCATAATTTTCGATGGGCGAAGCGTTCCCCCGTTCACATTCTCTAATTGAAAAGCAACATACTGGATCGGAGCATACTGGGTGTTTCTATTGATCATCGTGAAAAAAAAGCAGGGATCCGGTCCGCTTTGAGAAGTGCGGTAGGTAACGGTATCGAGTGTCTTATATGACTGGAAATATGTGCAAACGAGATTTACAACACCACTGTCAATTCCTACGACTCCGTTAAATGCTACCCATCTTATGGCAACAGGCGCTTCATTTGGGTCATAGACATAATCAAGAAGAAATCCGCCTAATGTAGCATTCGGTGCTATGCCGCCGAGATCTGCCGTAGCGCTGAGGGATGTATTGGGATTATTATCATTGCCGTTCGTCCATTTCGGTGGAAGTCGTAACTGATTAAAGATAGTAGTGGTGTCAAGAAGCTCGAATTGAACGCCGTCGATATTTTTACCGGCAGCGTTGTGATTCGTGAACGTAAAATTAAAAGCGCATAGATAATTAACACTGCTGTTATCAGGCTTAACCGATACTATATCCTGCGCTTGAAGAATAGAAAAACTTGCCAGCAACACAACAACGGCAATAGGAAAAATAGAAAGTTTTCTCATAAGAAATTATATAAATTGGCACACAATAGACAACTACTTTACGGGGAGAAAGCTGGTCTTTTAGTAAAACCATAGAAGACACCCCTAAAATTCCGTATTTTTGCATAATTATATACCTAATTAAAGGTATGATAAAGCCCCATACAGCTAGTATAAAATTACGAAAAAATAATGATCGATCCCCGAAAACCGAAATTTCCGCAGCGAGGCATCCTCTTTGTTTCCAGCGAAGTCTTCCCGTATGCCAAGACAGGCGGCTTGGCGGACGTTTCTACAGCGCTTCCGCAAGCGTTACGTGAGTTCGATCATGACGTACGGCTCATTATGCCAAAGTATGGATTCATCGGCGAGAAGAAACAAAAAATCCATGTGATCAACCGCACACAAGGCATGGATGTGGAGATCGGCAATAAGAAAACGACGATCAATGTAAAATCGAGTGCTATCCTGACTCCGAGAACGCGCGTCCAGATTTATCTCTCGGAAAGCGACGAGTATTTTTCGAGGATGGGATTATATTCAGATCCCGATACAGGTATAGATTACCCAGATAATGACGAGAGATTTATTACTTTTGCACACTCAGTCATTGGTCTTTGCAAGCGCCTTCTCTGGAAACCTGATATTATCCACTGCAATGATTGGCAGACCGGATTGATACCCCTCTATATAAAAGACTCTATCAAAAACGATCCTTTCTTTCGTGGAACAAAAACGGTATTTACGATCCATAATCTTGCCTATCAAGGAAATTTTCCTGCCTCATCATATCCAAAGACCGGCTTACCGCCCGAATATTTTACTCCCAATGGCTCCGAATTCTATGGGCAATTTTCTTTTATGAAGACCGGAATTGCCTTTGCCGATGCTATCACGACAGTGAGTGAAACGTATGCCGAGGAGATCAGAACTCCGGAATTCGGCTGCGGCATGGAAGGCTTGTTGACAAAAAGAAAAAAGGATCTGCATGGAATTACCAATGGTATCGATATGGCTGTGTGGGACACGGAGAATGATTTGAATATCGTGACCCAATATACTTCTGGCACAATCCACAAGAAAGAAGAGTGCAAAATGGACCTTTGCGAATCTATTGGGATTCCATACGAACAAGGAACGCCGATCATTGGAATCATCGCGCGCTTTGTTCATCAAAAAGGTATTGAACTGTTGATCGAGACAATGGATCAGATTCTGAAAACCGGCGCACAGATTGTCATTCTCGGTTCAGGCGAAAAGAAATATGAAGAATTCTTTTTGAAACAACAGAAAAAGCATCCCAACCAAGTAGGAGTTTTTCTCGGATTTCATGATAATTTTGCGCATAAGATCGAAGCCGGAGCAGATATTTTTATAATGCCAAGTGCGTATGAGCCGTGCGGACTGAACCAAATGTATTCGATGCGGTATGGGACGATTCCTGTTGCGCGGCGCACAGGGGGGTTAGCTGATACGATCACTGACCCGCTTGAAGCAACAAAGAAAAATCCTGCCACCGGATTCCTTTTCGATAAATACGAAGGCAAAGCATTTATGAAAGCCCTTGATCGCGCCATGAGCGAATATCGCCGCCACCCGAATAAATGGCGCGAATTACAAATTAACGGCATGTCAAAAGATTTCTCATGGAATAAATCCGCGCTGAAATATGCCGAGCTGTATGAAAAACTTTTAGCAAAACCATAGAAAGTCGTGTCAGGGATTACACTCAGAAATACAATATCTTCAGCTGATATAGAGTTCATTATCCTTCGACACCAGGTTCTCTATGAAAAAGAATTTGGTTTCAACTCCGACTTCGGTGATTATGTTGAAGAGTCTTTGAAGAAAAATGTCGAGCGAATATGGATCGCTGAGGTTGATAGAGAGTTTGCCGGATGCATTGGCATCGCACATAATGAAGATAGTGTTTCCCAATTACGTTGGTTTTTAGTTGAGCCCTCCATGCGCGGGAAAAATATCGGAAGAACTTTGATGCAAACCCTGATAGATTATTGCATAGAGAAGCGTTACAAGGAAATTTTTCTTTGGACGGTAGATGAACTTTTGGCAGCCAGAAAAATATACGAGAAATTCGGCTTCACATTGACCGAATCCAAGCCGAAACGTTTGCTATGGGGGAAGAGTATAACCGAACAACGGTGGGATTTGTCTTTGAAGTAGAACCGTTAAAAGATACTGAAAATTATACCCATTTAGCATGAAGAAAGTTATTACGTTTTTTTTTCTCACGATTATTTGCTCGTCAAGCCTTGCCCAGCTTCCCCCTTGGACGCGGTTCAAGCTTGATAACGGCTTGGAAGTCCTTGTTTGCGAGAATCATTTGACTCCCATCGCTACGATTGAGATTGCCGTCAAGAATGGCTCCTTTACGGAAACGCCGGATATCAATGGGCTATCCCATGTCTATGAGCACATGTTTTTCACTGCTAATAAGCGTGATACGAGCGAAGATGATTTTCTTGACCGGGTCGATAGACTTGGCATAGTCTATAACGGTGAAACGCATGAGGAGAATGTGCAATATTACTTCACTCTTCCGAAACAGAATTTAGAAAAAGGTTTGGATTTTATGGCAGTGGCGATTTCTTCGCCACTCTTTAAGCAAAGTGAACTACAGAATCAGATAACAGTGATCAATGGAGAGTTCGACCGCAACGAAGCAAATCCGTATTTCACATTTACGCGCGATATGTCGAAAACTCTATGGGGCGATCTGTGGAATAGGAAGGAACCGCTTGGCGTACGCCCGGCGATTTACGCGACGACACGTGAAAAAATGCTTGCCATTCAAAAAAAATATTATATACCCAATAACTCGCTACTGATTATTTCCGGCGACGTCAATACGAAAGATATAAAAGAACTTGTGCCGAAATACTTCGAGAGCTGGCAGCGCGGACCCGATCCGTTCAAAAAAGACCCGGCGCCGGTTATTCCACCACTTGAAAAAATATCTTTCGTTACCGATTTTGTCGATCAACCGACTGCTGCAGTAGAGGTCCGCTGGCATGGGCCTTCTATTGGAATTGATGACAAAGCGACCTATGCAGCTGATGTATTCAGTGAGATCATCCGTCAGAGCGAACATGAGTTTACCAAATCTCTTCTTGAATCCGGCATAGCAACAGCAACAAATTTCTGGTACTATACACAACGGCTTGCCGGTCCCATTCAGGGCGATATTATCGCAACGCCGGATAGGCTTGTGGATGCTATGCGAATTTTCTGGCAGCAATTCGATAAATTTACCGATCCCCATTATTTTTCCGATGAAGAACTCGAGACTTCGAAGGCGCAGCTTCGCAGCCGCATCCTTTTCGAGAGCGAAAGTCTTTCCGATTTTTCCAAGACTATTGCATTCTGGTGGGCTTCAACGGGACTTGACTATTACGAAGAATATCTCGATAATCTTGCAAAAGTCAACCGCAAGGATATTAAAAATTATATTGACAAATACCTGACAAATAAACCGTATATTCTTGGTCTCGCTATTGACGCCAATTCTGCATCCCGATTGAAAATCGACCCATCGATGCTCTCTCATGAAGCTCTCAACGCAAAATAATTTTTGTAATAGAATGAAATTAAAAACTTTTCTCATACTGCTCGGCACCATCTCCTCATATTTTTTTATAGGGACGATCAAAGCTAATCCTTCGACCGAGGATCCTACTATTACCGACGTACAGGAATTTTCCGTCGATGGTATTGATGTCTTACTTCGCGAAAGCAAAGAAACGCCGACGGTAACTGCAATTCTTTTTATTAAAGGCGGAACGAGTATTATTCCTGAAGGCGAAAATGTCTCGACTGAATATTTTGCAACACGGCTTGTTCCTGAAAGCGGAACGGAATTCACGTCGAAGCAGCGATTTCGCCGCGTAATGACACGAATGGGCTCAGGCATTGGCGGTGGCGACGGGCGCGACTACTCGGTCCTTTCGATGCGATCGACGCGGGAAAATTTCGATACAACGTGGAAATTTTATTCCGAAATGATCGTCCATCCTGTTATTGATCAGGTGGAGTTCCAGAATCTGGAACGTAACGCTCTTGTCGGAATTCAAAGCGGACGCAATGACCCTGATGCATTGTCGAAAATGGTTATTGATTCTATCTATTTTTTAGGCCATCCTTATAGCAAGCGAATGACTAAAGAGGATATCGAAGCTCAGACTCCCGATCATACTCTTGCATATTATAAGTCTATCATGGTAAAGTCCCGGATGCTGCTTGTTGTTGTAGGGAAAATCTCGCGTGAGGAACTTGAGAAGAAAATGAAGAAGAGCGGGATGACCTCACTTCCACCGGGGAATTATATGCAGACTGCGATTCCCGTTCCGGCGAGATCGAATTCGCCGGGAGCATATTTTCCTTCGATCGCTCGTAATTTACCAACGCATTATGTAATCGGTTTCCACCGGATTCCAAGTATGGGCGATCCGGATTATTATCCGTATCTGCGTATGCGGAATTTCTTCGGCGGATTTCTCTTCCAGCATCTTCGCGTACAGAGCAATCTTGCCTATGCGCCGAATAATGACGATATTGAGGCGCGCTCCTCGGCTGAGATGATCACGTTTCAAACGGCATACGTTGATAGCGCCATTAGGATAATTTTTAAAGATATTGATTTCTTTCAACAAAATACCTTGCTGGAATCGGCAGTAAAAGGCAACGTTGCAAAATGGGCAACAAGTAATTATCTGAAGCAGGAAACAACGATCGAGCAGGCAAGCGCTATCGGTCAGGCGCAGCTTTTGACCGGCTCCTGGCGCAATGCCTTTATCTCTTTCGATAAACTTGCCGCTGTGAAACCCGAAGATATTCAGCGTATAGCAAATACGTACTATAAGAATTTTAATTGGGTAGTAGTCGGCGATACGCGGAATGTCGATAAGAATTTATTGGAATCGCGTTGATCGTAGGGTGCGCTGTACGACCCCTACGATTTTAACACCAACCCAATCACTGCGGCTACAATTACAATAACCGGCTCCGGAATTTTAAACCGAAAAAGAAGAATCACAGTTACTCCCGCAATTACCATTGATGGATAATCGGCAAGAGAGTGTCTTCCCAGATTAAACAATGATCCTACAATAGCGCCTGTCGTAGCCGCTGTTACGCCCATAATAAATGCGCTAACACCCGGATATTTTGCTATGCGCTCGTAAAACGGTGTTAAAATTATAACAAAAAGATAAACGGGGAGAAATACTCCAAGGGCTGCGGCAATAGCGCCAGGAAGAGCAGAAACAAGATAGCCGATAAAGGCAACAGTAATGACGACAGGTCCTGGCGTTATCATTGCTACTGCCACTGCATCCACAAATTGTTTATCAGTGAGCCAGTGATATTGCTGCACGACTCCGCCATATAGAAATGGAACAATAGCAAGTCCGCTTCCGAACACTACCGATCCTGCCTGAACGAAATATAAAAATAAATCAAGGAAAGATCGCGAACTTGTAAGAATCGGAACGGCATCGAGGATATAGGCAGGAATAAAAAGACGAAGTTTATTCCGGGAAAAAAATTTGCCTTTGGAAAAGTATATGAGATTGATCAATCCTGCAGCTATAAGAAGCCAGATCGGCTCGCCCTCTAATAGGGCAGTAGCAATTGCAGAAATTCCGAAGAGAATCCACAACATCGTTTTCGTGCCGAGCGCAGTCCGTGCAAGTTTATATGCTGAGCGAATCATGATTCCAAGAACTGCCGCGCTGATTCCATAAAATGCAGCTGACATCCAGGGCATTTCGCCATATTGTAAATAAACCATTGCAAGACCAACGACCATCAGGAAAGAGGGGAGTATAAAAAATATTCCGACAAGCGTTGCGCCTAGAATTTTACTGCGGATGAAACCGATATAGAGAGCAAGCTGTGTGGCAAATGGACCAGGAGCAAGTTTGCTGAAGGCAAGACCTCTAACGTATTCTTCTTTAGTTACCCAACCGCGTTTCTCAACTAGATCGCGCTCCATATATCCGGCAAGGGGCACCGGTCCGCCGAAGCCGGTCGTGCCGAGCTTCAGAAAATAGAGAACGAGTCCGCGAAGAGAATAGGGCTCGTTTTTTGGCGAAAGAGATTCCAATGCTTATTCCTTCAAATTACTGATGTACTTGCAGCCCGAAATATCCGTAGAAACGGCTTTCGCCGGGACCCGAGATATTCGGATCGGTATCTTTTCCGAAGGCTGCGAGTATCGTAAATGTTTTTGAGACTGCCCATTGCGTGCCGAGATTGATGAACGAACCTGCTCGCAAAAATATCTCATTCTCCTGGGAGCCACTTATTTTTCTATCAAATGCTTCATGAAGCTCCGCCATAAACAAAAAGGACGGGAAAATCTCCTTGCCTACAACAAGCCCGTAAAATATTTCCGATTCATTGCCAAGAAGTTGATAGCCGATCTGCAGATTCCAATCAATAGAAAAAACTTCTTTGCTTGCTGCAAGAGGAAGGATGAATCCATATTCGAGGCTTTTTGTCGTATCCGAAGGATTGAATGAAAATAGCACATGGGGATATGTCGAAACTGAAAGACCCTGCTTTTCTTCATCGAAAAAACGATACTTCATTCCAGGAGAAATATTATCGAACGTCTTTGCTAATGGTTGACCGCGCCCTGAGGTCCAGGCTGCTTCTAGATTAAGTTGAATCCTCTCGCCGACTCCGTAATTGAGATCGAATACCGGCAGCGCAATGGAGTAATCGCTTTTGCTTCCCTGATATACTGTGGCTAAATTATTTTCCCAGTTCCCATCGCCGGGTGTGCCCGAATCGTCCGTCAGCATTGGCGGACCGCCTTGGGCAAACAGATTAACGGAAGAAAATAGAATAATAAACGGAATTGCGTGAATCTTCATACACTTTCAAATATACGAAGAATCATTGTAGAACCTGCGTCACATGAGGAATTGAAGTCCGAAGTATCCGTAAAAATTCGCATCGTCGGAAGAGAACTTTGGAGATTCAATATCTTTGCCGACTCCGATAAGGATTGCCTGTTCCTTCGTTATCTTGATTTGCGCTCCAAGATCGATAAATGTCCCTTCTTTGAAATATATGGCATCTACACCGGTAATATCGTTATCGTGTGTTCTGCCAACAGTTGTGTGAATTTCGCCAAGCAGTGTCAGAACTTTCCCAAAATCATGATCCAAGCACAGTCCTAAAAAGAACTCCGATGTATTTCCGAGAACTTGATAGCCTCCCTGAAGATTGATGCCAATCTCTGAGATCTCTTTGTTAACGGCAACAGGCAATATTATTCCAAAAGCTACGGATTTTCCGTCTTGTTCGGGGTTAAAAGAAATAATAGGCTGCGGATAGACAGAAAGGGACAGTTCTTCTTCACTTCCGTCAATAATGCGATATTTGAATCCGAGTGTGAGATTGTCGAATTTATTCGCTAAATTTTCTCCTTTTTCAGCTACCCAAGTAAATTCTGCCTTTAGTTGAATCCTATCGCCGAGACCATAGTTCAGATCGAGGATCGGAAAATTTTTAATATAGTCATTCTTACTTCCTTCGAATTCAAAAGCAAAATTGTTCTCCCATTTGCCACGGATAGGAGCATTATCTTCACCTTTCGTAGTGCCCGGAACGCCGGAATCATCGGTCAGCATCGGCGGTCCGCCCTGAGCCATAGCTGATTGCGAGATAAAAATAACAATGAGGAAAATGCCAAAGAGGAAACTACGTAATAAGTGATTTTTTATCATGCTTACTATACGCAGTAATCAATTACATAGATTTCACTTAGCAATATTAATTTCTTTCAATGCCGCAGCCAACCCCTCCGCAATTTTTCGAGGAGTATCATATCCCCAAAAATGCATCATGAACATGCGGGGCGATTCATTCAGCATGTGATTATGTAATGCCGTTGCCATGATTCCATGTTCATGCAGCGCTTTCATCACTGGCTCGATTTCGCTTGCGATCAGAACGAAATCTCCAGTAGTCGCAACTTTATCTCCGGCTTTCTGAATATTTATCGCAATCGCCATCCCCATATATGGCGGAACTTCCATTCCGTTCTCAATTATTTTTTCAGCACGTGGAATTCCATATTGCAGAAGATTTCCTTTATGATCGCCTTTCCTCCCGAGGATATTTTCTACTTCCGACCAATCAATTTGCGAAGGAGCTGGGGGTTGAGATGGGGGTGGTACTCCGGTTAAAGCAAAAACAGCTTTTAATTTTCCAGCAAGTTCTTCTGCATTGCCTGAGGCTTCGATATGCATATATTTGATCGATGGCGATTCATTTACAAGATGATTATGAATGGCAGTGATACGAATACCTTCTTCGATGAGCTTTGATTCGACGGCAGCAACTTCTTTATCAAGTAAAACAATATCGCCCATTACCATTGCGCCGTCTCCATGTTGCATAAACCCCATCCAGGACGTAAGAGCCAAGCCGGGACTGATCGCAACATCACCGATGATAACCTTCAGATCGGAGCGCGGGAAAGTAACTTTCAGCATATTATCTTTTACCGCTCCCTTGCGTCCGATTGCCGATTCGACCTTCGACCAATCAGTTGTTTGAGCAAGAAGAGTAATAGGGAAGAGGAAAAGAAGAAAAAGAGTTTTCATATCTAATTTTTGAGTAAAAAATCTCTGATTCTAACAACTCTAGGAGTGAAAAAAATGCCAAAAGTTTTGCTTTTTCATTTTTGCTCGGATAAATTCCGTATTTTTGAGTCCGTACTTATTGTACAATTAATCAAACAAGTGGCAAAAAAACAGTACGGGAAGCAAACAAAATTTATTTTCATTACCGGCGGCGTCGTAAGCTCGCTTGGTAAAGGAATCGTCTCCTCCTCATTAGGTCTTCTTCTGAAAGCGCGCGGCTTCCGCGTTACGATTCAAAAGTTCGATCCTTATATCAATGTCGATCCCGGAACGATGTCGCCGTATCAGCATGGCGAAGTCTATGTGACCGACGATGGCGCTGAATCAGATCTCGATCTCGGGCATTACGAGCGTTTCCTCGATGTAAGCATGTCCCGCGCCAATAATACGACGACAGGGCAAGTCTATAACGAAGTGATCCAGCGCGAGCGACGAGGCGATTATCTGGGCGCAACGGTGCAGGTTATTCCGCATATCACCGATGAAATCCGCAGGAGAATGATGACTCTTTCAGAGTCAGGTGAGTATGATATCGTTATTACAGAGATCGGCGGCACGGTCGGCGATATTGAATCGCTCCCGTTCTTAGAAGCAATGCGCCAATTGATGCAAAAAGTCGGCAAGCAGCATTGCCTGGCAATTCATCTGACGCTTGTGCCATATATTGCCAGCGCCGGTGAACTGAAAACGAAACCAACACAGCATTCTGTTAAGCAGCTATTAGAACTTGGAATTCAGCCGGATGTGCTTGTCTGCCGATGCGAAGAGCCTCTTTCAAAAAGCGCACGGGAAAAGATAGGATTGTTTTGCAATGTCGAACCTCGCGCCGTAGTCGAAGCGCGCGATGCAAGCACGATCTATGAAGTGCCGCTGACGTTCGCCAAAGAAAAAGTTGATCAGATCGTTCTCGAAAAACTTGGACTTGCTACTAATACGAAGCAAGATCTTGCCAAGTGGCGGAAATTTGTCGAGCATATAAAGCATCCCAAGAAGGAAGTGCGTATTGGACTGGTAGGTAAATACGTGCAGCTTGCCGATGCCTATAAATCTATCAGCGAAGCTTTTATTCATGCCGGTTCGGAGAATGATGCGAAAGTCGAGCTTATCTGGATCAATGCCGAAGAATTAGAAAAGCAAAAATCTGTTGTCTCTTATTTCAAAGGTATTGATGGAGTCCTTATCGCACCCGGCTTCGGTTCTCGCGGAGTCGAGGGGAAGATCAAAGCAATCGAATATGTCCGTAAGAATAAAATTCCGTTCTTCGGAATTTGCCTTGGGTTGCAATGCGCTGTTATCGAATATTCGCGTAATGTCTGTGGGCTGAAGCAGGCTAATTCCTCTGAGTTCAAAGAGACGAAGGAGAATGTGATCGACATGATGCTCGATCAGAAGAAAGTCCTCACCAAAGGTGGTACGATGAGGCTTGGAAGCTATCCGTGCATTCTGAAGAAGGGAACACTTGCCCATAAGATCTATCGCGATCAATTTATTAATGAACGCCATCGCCATCGCTATGAAGTCAATAATGCATTCCGCAAAACATTGGAAGAGCATGGCATGATCTTCGGCGGCGTTTCGCCCGATGGAAAATTAGTAGAGATGATCGAACTTGCACATGAAGTGCATCCCTTCTTCATCGCAGGACAGTTCCACCCAGAATTAAAAAGCCGCGCAACAAAAGCGCATCCGCTTTTCAGAGAATTTGTGAAGGCGAGTTTATTGTATCACGAATCGAAGGCAAAGAAGAAGAAATAATTTTCCATCCTTTATAGCCCCGAAGGGACGGCAGATAATAGCCCGGCATTTCAATGCCGGGAAAATATGCGTAATAATTCCCAAAGTCCCGAAGGGACGGCAGATTACCAGTCTAATTCTTTACCAATCACCTTCTCTGCTTTGGCGATAATTTTGTTCCAAAATTTTTCTTCATCTTTTACTGTCGGAAAAAAGAATTCACGTCTTCCCCCATTTTCATGATCGATTCTCTCATACGAACCCATACTCGGCTCGTGTTCAACAAGGGAGCTTTGTCCTTTATAATGATGGATGTGAAATGTAAAGTTTACGCAATGATCTCCAAAATCAACGAGAAAGCGAATATTATCCACTTTCCATTTAATTTTGCCTTTTTTTATCTTCTTTTCGCGCATCAATTTCTCTTCCCAAAGAATGGCATACCTGTCGTGAAGTGTTTCCGGCGCAGGGTAGGTTACTTTTTTGATTTTATATTTTAGCATTGTGATAGCCTTTCTAACGTAAATGCAATGTGATGATTACTTCATTGGAAACCCTCAGACATTCAAAATTATTCCATCGATCTCCTTCATCAACTGTATCGAATCCGAAAGCGCAGAAATGATCGAGCTTGCCCATGAAGTCCACCCCTTCTTCATCGCCGGACAATTCCATCCTGAATTAAAAAGCCGTGCAACAAAAGCGCATCCGCTTTTCAGGGAGTTCGTGAAGGCAAGTTTACTGTATCACGAATCGAAGGCAAAGAAGAAAAAATAAATTCCCCATACCCATTCCACAAATATTAATGCACAGTAGGAGCGCGTTCAATTCGATTTTTAAGCTCTGTACTTAACTTAACAAGATACTCACTGAAGACCTTGTTTAACCTATCTCCTAACCAACCATTGGAATACCATTTGTAATATGGGATATGAAGAATGTCCCATCCCGCGCGTAAAAGAATTGACTCTCGTTCGAGATGAGTATCTGTGTAATTGGTAGAGTTCTCGTCGTAATGATCAGGACCATCGACCTCTATAGCCAATGCTCGACAGCTAACTGGATTAAATAAAACAAAGTCAATTCTCTTACCACAACTAGGAACTTGATTGAAGACTTTCCACGGTTGACCCGGGTATTGTTTAGCAGCAAATTCACAGAGAAAAGGATATACTCTACCTTCAAATTCAGATTCTACTTTCGATTCATCATAGTGCCAGTTATAGTATTTCTCAACAAGTTTAAGTGGTTGCGTCTGTTCTTCAATAGGTACATCAAAGAAACGCAAATATGAGTTTATTAAATTAAAATTCGATGGTATGCCCCCGTAAATGACAAAAGTAAAATTGATAGCACGGCTTGTTGCCACATTGACTCTTCTGCGATCAGAATAGAACTGGGAGCTACGAGAAATTGAACTATCAGAACCGAGTACTAAAATCATAATATTGCGTTCGTTACCTTGAAATTCTTCTGTAGTACCAGCAAAAATTTTATACTCTGAAATTTCTTCTTCAGTAAATTCATCTCGAAGCCTTGAATTGATAATTATGTTCGAATCTGTTGTAAAAGACAAAATTCCAATTGAGGGATTTGCATTATTTCTAAAATGGTTTTTCAATAAGGGATCCGTTTTCCAAGATTTATCCCTTACTAATTGGGACAACAATGAGAGAGTAGCATCAATCTCCTTTGGTACAAATCGTTCATTGAGTTCTCGTTCGCCATCAACATGAATTGCTTTAAAGCATGGTCGGGTCACTTTATCACCAACTAACGTCATGATGTTAAGTCCACCTTCATCAGCATAGAATTTTTGACTCGTAAATTCTGCCAATTTGGGAGCTGAACGGAAATGCTCGTTTAATGTAGAGGAGGGGGCTTGAATGTTGTTGTTCGGATTTGTTATGAACTCTAGTATGGAATGTTTGCTAACGAGTAAGCCTTTTTCATCCCCAGTTTTTAGGTTATAAGATCGTCCAAAATGACTGTTCCATGCCATATCCTCAAATTGACGATTTAATGCAAACAATCCAGCAGCATTAAGACCTAACTGCTTTCGGTCACCAACAACACAAATTGATTTGCCACGATAAAAAGCGGGAAGAACTTCAGCTATATTTACTTGAGATGATTCATCCACTATAACAAGGTCGAACAATTCCGCATCAAAACGAAGGTAACTTCCTAAATCTCGGATTAGTCCTGCCCATAAGGGAAATACATTTGTTAAATGATTATAATCTAATTTAGTCATCTTCTCTTCAATTAGCGAAGGGCTAGTATTCCATAGCATAGCACGAAAAGAATCCAAGTTTTCGCGCTCGTCCCTTTGCTTTAGATTCTCACGGATTAACATCCTTTGTTTTGAAGAGAGATATTTTTTTTGAAGTTTGATAATCTCCTCCAGCTTGAACCGATACATTTCTCTAAAATTATTAATGTCATCTGCCGCTCGAGTTACTTTCGTAAGCCATGAAGTCTCAGAATAATGTTTACAACAGTTAACAAGCTGAGTTAAGTATAACTCGAAACTTGGCTTTAAGATATCAAGTTCTTCGCGATTCGCACCTAAGTCATTTATTGCTTTTTTCCTTAGCGCTTTTAATACTATAATATCACGGCCGGTAAAGTTAGAAAATCCTTTTTCTCGTTTCTTTCCTGTCTCACCTAATTTCATAAGCCATTTTGCTGGCACATCATTCTCGAGTGTCGCAAATGGGATTTGCCCAGTCCTGAATGTTTTAACAAAGTTATCTCTTAGAGAGAGAAATTCTGAGTTTCGTTTATAGAACTCGCGCTGAACATCGACGAGTCTTTTTATTTGAGTTCTAAGTTCTGCCAATTCATCTCGTTTTCTTTGTATCTCATCCCCTAACTTCCTATGATTTTGGATTTCACGATTCAACTTCTCGTGATTAGAATCATGCGCCACATCTTGTATGATATTACTGAGTCGTTCACGGATAAGATTTTTAACTTCGGTTTTTTCTGATATGAAAATGAGAGCATCGTCACCACCACTTAATTCGCGCAGTTTTGATCGTACTACCTCAATGGCAGCTTTCTTTTGAGAGACCAGAAGAACTTTCTTTCCAAGAAAGAAAGCGGAAAGCATTATTGCTGCAATTGTGTGTGACTTTCCTGTACCAGGGGGTCCTTGAATATATGATACCTTATTAGTCCAAGCTTGATAGACAGAATTTTTTTGTCTTTCTGAAAGAGTAAAGGGAATATATTTTATCGCTTGCCTAATTTGCTCTTCACTTATTGTAGGATTTTGCAATGCAAAAGATTGGTCTTCAAAAGCACTATTAAGAAGATCTTCTATTAGTTTATTTTCAGAATTTGTATTCTGAATCTGGGCTGTGAGCTGATTTAGAGATGTATAAGTAGATAATTGATCTGGGAATTTTCCTGAAAAGAAAAAGCAGGAATTTGTAGCAATTATTGAATCCTGTTTACTAGCTTGAATAAGCTGTTTTGAAGCCTTTAAGTTTGGCAACTCAGAAAAAGAAAAATGGGAATTAATCGTTCTAAAATCGGCGAGAGTACTAGCAATTAATTCATCTATCTGAGAGCCAATGATATTTTGTTCTGTCACTCCAATTTCTTTAGGAAGAATAAGCCGTGACGCTCGGTCAGCAATTCCGTCGAGCAAGTGACGAAGAGTTACAAGATCAGGGTTGTTAAAATCAATATTCTCGGCTTCTTCATTATTGACTGTTGTATTAAGTAAATATTGAACGATATCATAATTAAGTGACAATGACTCTCGTTGAATAAATGCTATCATCCCTTCTGGGTCGATAGTTACTTGCGCGAGAAATAGAGGGGCAGCAATTTTCTTGCTTCGTCCATTAGCCTGCTTTAACTTACCTGTTAAAGTCCCAATACCAAAGAAAATTTTGCGATCAGATTTTTTTGATTCATCGAATGCCTTGGTAAACCAAGGGGCACTTCGGGACTCATTTAATAGTGAAAGGCAATCAGGGTTTCTAGCAGTACCTGGGAACACCATATCAAACCCAGCCCGAAAAACCATCTTTCGGCTAAGGTCACGTAGATATTTAAGGTAACTTAGGGAGTGACTCATATCCATCAAACTGTTATTGCCTCATCCAAGTACTGCCGAAATTTCGCAACCTCATCTCGAAGTTTTTGTATTTCTGCTACGACGTTCTTTGAATTTCCGTTGCTCTCTTCTCGGATGTTTTTTTGTTCAGAAACTATTGCGTCATTCATGCGAGATAATTCTGTCTTCAAAAGACCAATTGATCCGTCTAGCGACTGACGCAGATTTTCAAATCTGGATATTTGCTCTACTTGCAATTCAACCAGACTCTGAGAAAGCAACTCCCCATTTTTTTGGATACTGTTTAAAATTATGTCTCGATGATTAGCGGTATTTATTTGTAGTTCTGTTGTGCTAGTCTCAATAGCTGCATTTGTCTCAATCTGCTGTTTATTGCTGTGCAATAAAATATAGATAAGAATGCCGAGGTTGACTACTCCAACTACTAATCCAATTATTGTATCCATACTCATTTCTAAATGTATATTCTTCGGATACAAAGATACGAAAGAATGCCGCCCCTACGGGGCTTTGGGATTTTTAAATTCATTTTCCCAGGGCTAATGCCTGGGCTACGGGTATGTCGTCCTTATCAGGACTGAGGGAGAAGCTTAAAGCGAAAATCAGGCAAATTCGAATACCGGTACTGAAACTCTTTTTGTTGGCTGGGAGGAGCTATGGAGCATTGCGCGGATGTGCTCTGCCGTATGGATAGCAAAAATGACTTCGCCGCATTGCGAGCAGATTTTGGCAGGGACGTGTTCGACCAGCGCCGGTTTTCCTTCGATCAGGAACACCTCGCTAACAAGCTCTTCTTTCGCCTCATGCGATC
>Ga0206906_1067_pt1 | contig 16860 bp, 14 predicted proteins | sample Alteio_BWOrgHeat_79_FD_152935 | JGI IMG/M metagenome (GOLD analysis project Ga0206906, IMG submission 152935) | Enriched cells from forest soil in Barre Woods Harvard Forest LTER site, Petersham, Massachusetts, United States -... | ecosystem: Environmental > Terrestrial > Soil > Temperate forest >...
GCCTTCCTTTGCCCGTTTGTCCAGCCAAGGGGCCGCAGCTACAAGTAAAACCCCAATCGTGGGGATCACCATGGTGCCGACAAACGCCAGCGAAGGGTTAATGCCTTGCACGATACTCAGTAAGGCGTGGAGCGCGAGTATGTACCACTCCGGTTTGGCCGTGTAGTTTTGAAAATCTGCAGCAACCGCGCCGCTGCCAAGGTGAACCGGCGCCACGATGGCGAAGATGAGACCGCAAGCGACCATAACGCCGGCGCCAATAGTTAATGCTTTAGAAGACCACCCTTGAGCCTTGGCTTTCTTAAGAGAAAACAGACCGATCCCAAGCCAGATCAACGAAAAAATAGCTATGTGTGCCCAATACCAAAGCTGCAGGGTGTTGGCCCCGAACTGCTTTCCGCCTCTAAGTGCGTCCGCCTGAATACTGCCGATCCCACGGAAGAAGGTGCCCGGTTAGTTGGAGAAAGGCAGCCAAGAGTGTGAGCAACAAGCTGCCGATCCAAAGTTTCTTGGAGTTAAGCCGGTACGCCCCTGAGAAAAGGCCGAAGAGGAGGGCCAAACCGCCCACGATTATCAGGATTGCTGAAAGCCAGTGGTGAAGGCTTTCGAGAATATTTGGGAGTCCTTTGGCTGAGTTGTAGGCTTCCGTTACCGAAGGCTTGTAGAAGGGAAGAAGGATAAGCCCGGTGACCATCTCCAACAAGCCGACCAGGATGAGGGCGGCAACTAGGCCGTTGAAAATGCGTTTGGCTCTCATTTGTACATATTACGAGACGCCGACGTGTTAGATTTTATTCCTCAGGCGGAATATCGGATGGGGTCAGCCTTTGCTTGGCCCCATGATAAACCCTGTGAACAAAAACTGTACCTGTTGAATCATTAACCTCATAAATAATCCGGTGCGAGTGGTAGATCAAAGAGCGGTATTCCTTCCCAAGATCAGCGGCCTCATAAATGACAGGAAACCGTCTCGGTAGTTCACTCAATCCTTGAAGCTGGTTATACAATCCGTTGAGCCAGCGCTCGGCAGCTTCATTCGATTTCTCCTTTAGCTGAATATACGAAGCGTATTCGAGAGCATCCTCTTCAGCAGGTTGCAACAGCCTTACGCTATAAGCCAAGTCTCTTCCGTATGTCACCAAAAGCTTGATCTAAATCCTTATACTTTCCCTCCCTCAGCGCGGCCTCACTCACTCGCAGTGCGGCGGCAAGATGGATTCTTTCAAGTTCATCAACCATTTGTTGATAGGTCTCCGCATCCTGCAAGATAACTTCCGCATGGCCGTTTACTGTGAGTGCAATCGGCTCCATGCTGGCTTTCACTTGGGCGATATAAGCTTTCGCATTTCGTGTGAAATCGGTAACGGAGTGAATGTTGGATGGGCGAATCATATGTTTATTATACGTGTTATTCCATGCTTCATGACTTACAAGTGCATTCTCGAGTCAATCCTGGAATGGTCTCAAATACCAGTCTGGATCTAATTCTCCGCCGTTAAGTGTTGCCCGGAAAATGCTCTCAACCGTTGAATTGCCAAACAAACCGTCCTGTGGGCCTGCTTCATAACGGGCTATACGGACCCTCAAATAATCACGCTCGAAATTCGCTATTCTTCCTGTCCCTAAGGCTCGACAGAAGGCAACGGCGAACATATCCTTGTCTGGCGGCCAATCAAGCGTTGGATTGATTCGAGCGTAAAGCTTTTCGATTGTTCGTCGTAGCGGTTTCGAGTCCAGATCACGGCACAGTTCGATCGCACCGGCAAGATATCTATCAGCGGCAATGTATTTGCATGGTTTGCTAATGATTTTCTCGTAGTTAGGGGAAGCGAGTTTGAGAGTGCTCCCCATTAGCTTCTTCTGAAAGGGGTCCATCTGTGCCTGAGCCAAAAACGGCAATTCATCTTCCGAAAGGCAGTTCGACGTAATTATTCTAGATAGGGCGGGTGCGACCTGACTCGGCTTGGGCAGGTAAAAAGCTCCTTTGACGGTGCCCAGTCTATCGAACAAAATTGGAAGATCCTCGTAGGCCTTACACCTCTTCGTAAGGGGTTTTGAGAAGTAAAGGCAAAGAAATTGTGCCGCCACTTTAGGATAGAAACGGGCTAGCCGCCTCAAAGACCCCACGTCGGGATCAAGCAGCGAGCAGTCGCGTATGAAGCTCTCGGCTAGCTGCCGATCGGTGATGCCATCCCAATCATTCCTTATAAGATCAGCCAACTCTGGATCGACTATGGGAGACGAGAGCCGAGAAGGCAACAAGCCCCGTCTTTCTGCCCACCCGTAGGGTCGATTGACGATCCGACCAATCGCATCCATGCAGATATCAGCCACCTTGAGCTTGTATTTCTCGAACCGTGCGTACTTGTAACCGACGCGTTCAACATGAAACTGAAGCGTGGCCGGGTCCAACGTGCGTAATCTTGGCTGGTATTCGGTTTGCCCAAAGGAAACCGGCCCTAAGGAGACAGAGGTCTGGCGTGAGTCGTCGAGATGATTCAGAAGAAACGGTAGGGCCGCTCGCCGATTGTTGACAATTTCTTGCTCAATGGCTGCGATCCTGCCTTCGGAAGGAGCAGCCGCGAGATCATTGATTAGTGATCCGCAGTTGCTCGCCTGGCTGGATAAAACGACTGCGATAACCCCAGCGATTAGCATATAAAGACCTGCAACAAGTATAAGACGTCCCGGCAAATGAAGAAACCAAGATTAGTTTGAGGATGCGTATTGCCTCAAAACAAAAACCGACTTTCCTGTAACGGTTGCCTCAATACAAAATGTTACTTTGCGTGCTTGTAAAGTTCGTCCCTCAGCCTTGAAATTTCTCTTGCCAGGTGTGCCGGTCTAATCGTTTCCAGTTGCTCGCGGAGATTTTGCTTGGCCTCTTCCGGGACGCACGGGTGCTCAAGAGCTCTTTGGCATGGCGTTTTGGCCACGTCGTATGTCTTGCGGATTCTGGCGCCCACTCTTTCCTTGCTAAGGAGTTTGAGGCTAGGCTGGATGAAGTTCACTTGCAATCGTAAGACGCGGTACAAAGCGGCGAGGGCGCGCCTTGCCTCCTCTTCTTCGTAGCGGTTGTAGCCGACGTTTTGGCGAACAACGCTCCAGTTCTTTTGCTCGACCTTGCACTGGTCGTTCTTTTTAGCAGGCCTTGCACGTGTAAACAAGATCTGCTTCTCCTGGCAGTACCGGAACATGATCTGGTTGATGAACTCGCCGCCACAGTCGAAATCGAGGCCCTTGATCTTGTAGGGCATTCGCAAGCGGATCGACTCGACGGCGTTTTTCACCGTCTGTTCGGACCTGTTTCTGAGCGCCTCGTTCTCGGTCCATCCAAGCAGAACGTCGGTGATTGTGAGGGTGTGCAGATACTCGCCCGAGGTGTCGTTATCGCAGTGATGAACAAGGTCCCCTTCGCAGTATCCAGGCTCAGTTTCCTGCCAATCATCCCATCTGCGGATGAGTATTTGGCTCTTGAGCATCGTCCCGGGCTTGGTCAGGCACCTGCCTTTGGGGGCAAACGCTTTGCGGCTAGCTTTGAGAAGCCGGTCGCAGGTAGCCGGGCTCAGCCCCAGCAGCTTCTCTTTGGTCAGTTCGTTCCAGAGCGACTCCTGATGATCTTCCATCATTGACACCAAACGGGGCAAGCCTGGAACCAGTCTCTTGGAGCAAATATTCCCTGACACCGCCCACAAATACTCCAAGGCGGACTGCACGTCGGCACCGTAGCGTTTGCCTGGTCTGCCTCTAGCTACCGGCCGTTCCCCTGGTGGATTACGCAGCACCGCGATCGCGGTCTTGCGCGTTAGACCCGTCGCGGCTACAAACTCATCCAGCATTGCCGACTTCCTTTTGCGGCCCGCTCGCCGATACTCCCTTGATCTGGCTCTGGCCAGTTCGCCCCTTGCCGAAGTGCTCATTGTGTACCTCCTTTCCTCCATGGAGCAAGCTTGCTCCGGTCGGTTTTTGTTTTGAGGCAACCACACTAGTTCAGTCGGTTTTCATATGAGGCAATGCGGCGGCAACCAGGCCATCGCTGATGAGGTTATACTGCGAGGTACCTACATCATAAGCGTACACTCGATCATGATTTCCGCGAACTTCCTCGGGCCACGGATAGTGGGCTTCACTCACTAAATAAATGTCCAAGACGGGTGAGAGAAGATCAAGGTCGATACCCTTGGCGCGCTGTCGACGCTCCTCTTGGTCGATAAGCCCGAAAGCGTGATCCGAAACGTCGAACCGGTCAAGGACATCTTTGCCGAGCTGTACCAGGCCATGCACGTAGCGATTGATGGGCCGCAATTGCAATATTCCGATTGCCGAGATGTATCTGTTATCCTCGGCCATCTTCTGCTCGATCATCTTTCCGTCGTCAGCCCTCCCAAGTGAAGGCGTCGGGTTTAATTGCTTGAGGGGAACAGTGATCTGAGGCCAGCCATAGAGCGCCGCCGCCATCATTGCCGGATCAACTTGCGCCCGTCCAGTCCACTCCGCTAGCACCAACATGCCAGGCACTGGTGAGGCCTTTTTGAATTGGAGAAACTTCCTCCTGATCTTCGCGCGAACGAAATCATAACCCTTCGTTGGCCCTCCCTCGGCTTCGATCGGAAGTCCCGCCTCTATTCTCACAACCAATCTGTCAATTTCCACCTGATCTTTGGCGGTGAACTCACGATCTGCTACATCCCAGAAAGCGAACGGCGTGCCGTCTTCATGCCAGACCCTGAAATCTGGGTCACTTTCACCAATCCGGCGCTCATATTGAACGTTGAATCTGTTTTCCAAAAGATAGCCGGCAAAAACATGCTCAGAGTTCTGCATCAACACGTTTTATACATCAAGGGTTGGCCGAAGACGACTTTCCGAATCATCTTGAACCTGGTCAAAGGTTCAATCAAACTTGAGACGACGGTATACCCACAGCGATTTTCTACATGTGAGAGGTGTTTTGCTCGCTTTAGAGCGGATGTAAATCGATAAAGCTTCCCTTTGCCGCAAGTGGCGATGGTTGGTTTACCGATTTGTCCGGGGTTCGTGGCCTTTTCCAGGGCTGCCCATTTTCGCCTTAGTCTAAAATGGCTGAACCTTCGCTATCATTTTTGCGCACGAAAATTAATGATTGCTGTCCAGCCATAATCACTGCATGAACAAACTGTTTTTGCTAGCTCTTGCCGTGGTTTCCGCGAACGCTTCCTATGCCCAGGTGGATGGCACTGCTTCCGGCACCTCCAAGGCTTATGCTCAGTACCGGGTTTACGAAACAACGCCGCCGTACGGTCTAGCCAAGGTCAAAGCGCTCATCAAGACCGCGAAAAAGAAAGACGTCGCGCAGGGAGATACCTATGTGATTGCGCTGACCGATCAGCAGTTCAACTATCTCTCGCTCGAAGATAAATACACGTATGTGATGATCCACCCGGAGCAGTACATGCAAAACTGCAATGGCGCCTTCCTTCGTCAAGGTGAGGAACACATGGTTTTTAGCTTTCTTCCAACCAGTGCCGATGACATGGGTTGGAGTGACCGCCAGACCGCCTTCCTAAAAGATAACAAATCCAAAGTGGAAGCACTCATGAAGGACGAGATCAATCGGATCCAGCACGTGGGACTAAACATCAAGCAGGCTGTGCTGCAACTTGATGCCTATTCGCTAATTCCCTCTCTGGTGAAGGCTTTTAATCGAAATCCAAAGGACATGGATATCCTCACTGTGCTCCTGGTCCTCATGAAGGATGGGAATTATCAGCCTTTCAAAGCCTCCGAAACTTACACTAAGCTGTTTGGACCCAACGCCCAATACGACTCGTACATCGTGGGAAACGCGGCAAACAAAGAGCTAACCACCCAGCGTGCGTTGGCGTTCTACAAGAGTAGAGGATGAAGGGAACTGCGAGAAGGTCTGCAGTGGTCTTCTATTTCTAGGAGATCTTCATGAATAAACTTATCGCCGTTGGTCTTTTGCTTCCCAGCGCTTATCTTACGCTCGCGCAGACACCGTCCAAAACCAAGGTGTCGGCCAGCGTTGCCTATCACAGCTACAGGTTCTATGAAGCGGCTCCAGCTTACGGTTTAGAGAAAGTGCGGCGCCTGATCACAAACGGAAAAAAGGAAGACCAATTCGAGGAGGAACTTGAGCCGCCGCTAACAACAGGTCAGTTCGGAGCCCTGTCCCTCGAAGAAAAGTTCACTTATGTGATGATCCACCCCGAGGAATTTAATCAAGCTTGCTACATTGCCCCAGTGGTTGTCGGTGAGGAACATCTTATATTTGGCCGACTTCCCGGGCCTGGCGCAGGTCTGAGGCAGTGGAGCGCCGGACAAAGGGCTTTCCTCAAGGAAAGCAAGCCGGAACTGATAGAGCTTCTTAAGAAGGAGATTGGCGGCCACGAGCACGTTGGTCTTAATGTGAAAACGGCCGTTGCCGACATCGACGCGTACCCTCTAATCCCCTCTATCGTGGCGGCGGCTAACCGAAACAAGAAGGACCTCGATTTGTTGACGGTTCTCTCGATCCTCATGAAGGACGGCCGCTATAGACCGTTTGAAAACACCGATATCTATCGGAAGCTGTATGGCCCGAAGTCGAACGATTCGGTTGGAGTTCCGGATAGCGTAACAACCAGGAATTTCATCATCAACCAAGCGCGGGCTTTTTATGAGACTTTGAAGGGATAAACCATGCTTGCCACCTTCATCTGCATTTCCGCTTTGCTAGGTTCCCCGACGGAAGGCTTCGTATCCGTTCCAACGGATACATATCAGTTGGGCAGGGATGGAGACCTCGACAATCCTCCACGCAAGGTTAAGCTGCAATCCTTCGAGATCGCGAAGACGGATGTAACAAACGCGCAGTTCGAAGCCTTTGTTAAGGCCACCGGTTACAAGACGGTCGCTGAAAAGCACCATGACGGGTTGGTATTTCAGCCACCCCTCAAGGAGTTCCAGTGGATGCAAGACAAGACCGCCTACTGGCGTTTCCCAAATGGCATTACGCGCGGGGGCATTGAGGAAAAAGCGGACCACCCCGTTACCGGCATCTGCTACGACGATGCGCTTGCCTTTTGCAAGTGGGCCCACGTTCGGCTGCCTACCCTGGATGAGTGGGAGGTCGCCTGTCGAGCGGGGACAAAAACGGATTATTTCTTTGGCAGCACCCCGGATCAAATTGGGCTTTATGCGCACGTATGGCACGGCCGCGATCATATGAAGGCATGCGATGCGGATGGGTTTACCTACACCGCGCCGGTCGGACATTTTAAGCCGAACCCGCTGGGGCTCTACGATATGTATGGAAACGTCTTCCAGTTCTGCCAGGGACGGCTGCCGACGGACCACGCTAGTTGGCAGGTGCATGCCAGGGGCGGTTCTTGGTGGTGCAGTCGAAACTCGTGCTGCTCGTTTAACTCTTTCTATATCGGAACGATAGTGCGTTACGCTTCATTCAGCAATTTGGGATTTCGGGTTGTAAGAGGATAGGAAAACAGCGGATGGTATGTCGAGGGGAGTTTCACAGAAAGGCGCGAAGAAGCGAAGATCGCGATAATGGTTTGTACGCTAAGTGCGAAGAACGGAAGGCTTAGCCACGCAATAGCCCGTGGATTAGTGATTATTTGAGACTAGCATGTCGGCAGAGGTCTTTTGCGTTTATCCTTAAATTCTCGTTCTTTGCTTCTTCGCGTGAGTCCAATCGAACAATGGTTCACTTAGTTCCAATGCTCCCCTTTTGAAGTCACTCTAGAACTAGACTGGCCCGTCTCTCACTCTGTCTTCTTTCCTCCTTACCCCTTGCCCCCATAGGCGTTAAAATAAGCTTTTCGGGACCAGATTTCCGAGGTTCCCACTCGCGCCTCTCCCGGTTCGCGGACTCACCGACCTCTCCAATCGGGAGAGGTTTGGGGCTTTTGAAGCGCCTAGTTTGCCTTATTTTAATGCCTATGCCCCTTACCCTTCCGACTCAAGGTATATTCTTCCGAGTCTGGGCGAGTGGCGAAATTGGTAGACGCGCTGGATTTAGGTTCCAGTCCTTCACGGGGTGAGAGTTCGAGTCTCTCCTTGCCCACCAGAATCTAGGTTCCATACCATTCGTGGGGGAGCCCGCCCCTTAGACCGCGTGCGCACATTTGCTTTCACTCGCACTGTTCTTGGCGTTTATGACCTGTGAGAAGGCAGATTTGCTCGAAGGCTCCTGGTAACATCGCGACAGAATGAGACCGGTAGTCCTGCTCTTCGTCATTGCTTCAATTTTGATGCTTTCTGGTTGTGGAGGCGGAGGTGCCGGCGGGGGCGGCAATAACGGGGGGCCAACCGGAGTCACAGGGGCCACCTTTCAAATTACTTGGCCTGCCAGATCGCGAAGCGCCTACAGCAATCCGCTGACTTCAGCTCTATCCGTTTTCATCGATCTCAAGGGCGCGGGCGCAAACAAATCCGATGTGACGCTGAGAATCGACCGTGACGCCACAAAGGTTGCTGGCTATACGGGGACCTATTCGAGCGGAACAACGATCTATCCCACCCAACTCAGCACTATGACGGCGACATTCTATGCTCAACCGGCCGAAGGCGGCCCGGTAGTAGGTACAGCCACCGCTAGCGCGACTGTGACTGGAACGAGCGTGCAAATAACTCCCATAGCCTTGGTTGGAACGATCAAGAGCGTGGTAGTCCTACAACCGGCCAACCAAGTACTAACGACTTCATCTCCCACCCAACTCGCATTTAGCGCCCTCGACTCTAGGGGAAACTCCATCGCCGTAACGCCAGGCTCGGCCATCTGGGCAGTCTTTTCCGGATCAAGCTTCACCTTAACGCGCGATGGAATTGCTACGCCTATTAAGACCGGTCCGACCGTGGTTAAGGCTACGGTTGATGGAATTGCGTCTCCCGCGACTTCGATTTCCGTACTACTGCCAAACATTTCCAACGCGACTTTTCAGATTGCTTGGCCAATGCGGTCGAGAAGTTTGACCAATCCGCTCACCTCTGCCCTTTCTGTGGCTGTCGTTTTTAAACAGGCGAGTGCTACGGGGGCAAATGTCACGATTGACATTGATCGCGACTCTACTCAGTTGGCAGCCTATACGGGAACCTATACCATTCCTCAGCCCATCAATCCAAATGTTCTCAGCACCCTAAGTGCCACTTTTTATGCTCAAGCTAAAGAGGGCGGCCCTGTGGTGGGCACCGCGTCAGCTTCGGCGACGCCGAGCGGAACGACGGTTAATATTGCTTCCATCGTGCTGAGCGGCCTGATTAAGCACGTCGCCGTCATCCCTGCCACGCTTACCCTCAGTAGCGGAACCACCCAGCTCACCTTTACGACCACCGATGGCTCGGGCAACACGGTGGCAGTAACCCCAGGCTCGGCAATTTGGGCAATCACATCGGGAGGCCCGTACCTGACCCTGACCCGCGACGGCATCGCGTCCCCGGTAGCGGTTGGAAGCGCCGAAGTCACCGCGACGGTGGATGGAATCAGTTCGCCTCAGACTTCGATCACGGTGAAACTGCCGAACATTTCCAACGCGACTTTTCAGATTTCTTGGCCAACGCGGTCGAGGAGTTTGACGAGTCCGCTCACCTCTGCACTTTCGGTTGCTGTCGTTTTCAAACAGGCGAGTGCCGCGGGGGCAGACGTCACGATGGACATTGACAGGGACCTCACACAGGTGGCGGCTTATACCGGAACCTACACGATTTCGCAGCCAATCAATCCAAATGTGCTCGGCGCCTTAACTGCCACGTTCTACGCTCAGCCTACGGAGGGCGGACAGGTTGTGGGCACCGCGACTGCTTCGGCGACGCCGAGTGGGACCACGGTTAATATCGCCTCCATCGTGCTGAATGGCGTGATTAAGAACGTTTCGGTCGTCCCGGGAACACTGACTGTTGGTGGGGCTGCAACTCAACTCGCCTTCACGACCACCGATGGCTCGGGCAACACCGTTGCGGTGACGCCTGGTTCGGCGCTCTGGAAGGTGGTTTCTGGAGGCTCCTATCTGAAGCTCACTCAGGACGGCATCGCGACACCGGTGGCCGCCGGAACCGCCGAAGTAACGGCGACAGTCGATGGGATCTCGAGCGCGCAGGGAGCGATAAGTGTCAACACGGCCTCCGGAAATACCTCAGCGATCATTCTTGACATCGACACGCAGGACATCGCATATGACGCAACACGCGGGCTTGTTTACGCCAGCACGATGAGCAGCTCGTCCGTTTCGCCGCTCATGGTTCTGCCAATCAACGCAACGACGGGTGCCATTGGAACAGCATTTGCGGTTGGAAGCGCACCTTCAGCTCTTGCCGTATCGAGCGACGGCTCGCACCTGTTTGTCGCGGAATCCGGTTCTAGCGTCGTCAATCGAGTGTCTCTCACCACTCACCTGATTGACGCGACAATCAACGTCGGCGCTAGCCTAACTGTCAATCGCCTACTAGCCATCCCGAATGCACCAGACAGTTTCATCGCTTGGCTCGGTACCGGCTCGGCCGGAGCGGGCGACGTCGCCACTATTTTCGATAGCGGAGTTCCGAGGCCGGTGAGTGCGAACCTGGGAGAGAGGGGCTCCATTAGCCCCACCGGTAATCAAGTGTGCGGGGTCAATCAGTTTGACTCGCCTTCCACCTACTATATCGCTAATATTTCTCCCTCGGGCCTGACGAATGCAGTTCAAGGCGCCATGTCGACGCATCAAACTGACGTCAACATTACTTGGGCGCAGGGCAATATCGTCGTTGCTGGATATACACAGACGATCCTCGTTAACCCTCTGACTGCCGCACAGATTGGAACGTTACCCACAACCGGCAATTCAAAGAACGTCACCTCAAATCCGAACAGTAACAGGGTGTATGTTACAGCCTGGGGGCCGACCGTCGTGCAAACCTTCGATGTCGCAACACGACAGTTGGTCGGCACGCCCTTCCCTGTGTCTCCGTCAACGCAGGGCGGTATCGGCAATTTGCTATTTATAGGTTCAAACCGAATTGTCTATAGAACTTGGACTGCGGGCGACTACAACGGAGCTCACAATAATGTAGTGATAGTTAGTAATCTCCCATAGAGTTTTGTACGCCAGTTCCTAATTTAGGTTCCTGTCCTTTATGGGGTAAGACTCTGCTCTCCCAAACTCAAGCCGCGATACTTTCCTGGTGCGGCGTAAGACGCAGATTCAAAACGCGCTCCAGTTCCTCGACTCTAATAGGCTTCGAGATATAGTCGTCCATTCCATGCGCGAGGCAGTTTGCCCGGTCTTCCGGCATCGCATTGGCCGTCATCGCCACTATGTAAGAATCAGCAGTTCGCTTATTGGCCCGGATGCGCGCGGTAGTGGCATAGCCATCCAGTATTGGCATCTGGATATCCATTAAAATGACGTCGAATTTGGAGTGGTCCAATATCACCAGTGCTTCAGAGCCGTCGTTTGCCGTCACAACCTCGCATCCGAAGCGCTCCAATAGGTGGGTTCCGACCATTCGGTTGACGGCGTTATCCTCGACGAGCAAGACGTTGAGATGGTCAATCACGGCTGGTTTGGGAAGCGTCTCAACCTTGTTCGACTTGCGTTGATTCATAACTTCAAGCAGCACGTTGTAAAGCTTTGCCGCGCGAACCGGTTTGGTCAAGTTCGAGGCAAATCGCCTTTCTTCAAGCTGCGCGGAAGTGTAAACATTGCCCACAGAAGACAACAGAACCACCGGCACTGACCAAATATCCAACTCTTCATGAATTCGCCGAGTCGTTTCCTCGCCGTCCATGTTGGGCATGTGCATGTCCATAAGGATCAAGTCGAAATAATCCCGTTCCCTTGACGCAAGAACTCTTAACGCTTCTTTACCGCTATTAACCAGGGTCACTTCGCAAGACCATCCCAACAGTTGTTGCTCCAGCACTTTTCGGTTTGTAGGATTGTCATCAACGCCGAGAACGCGCATTCCCTTTAAGTCGGTCAATACAAAATCCTTCTTCCGAACGACCGGAAGTTGGATTGTGAACGTGAATTGCGATCCTTCGTCTACCTTACTCTTAACTTCAATATTGCTTCCCATCGCCCCTATGATCTGTTTGCAAATGGTAAGGCCGAGTCCGGTGCCGCCATGTTTTCGGGTTGAACTTCCATCGGCTTGGGTAAAGCTTTCGAATATCGCAGCCTGCTGGTCTTCTGGAATCCCGGCGCCTGTATCTTGAACGCAAAGAAAAATTGTCGCCTCGTCATCAGTGCTCGATAAGAGTCTGGCAACAATGACTACTTCACCGTCCTCGGTGAACTTGATGGCGTTATTGGTGAGGTTTAGCAGAACCTGCCTGAGCCGGCCACGATCTCCAAATAGAATAGCGGGAACTTGCGGGTCGATGTTGCAAATCAGCTCTATCGACTTTTCGTCAGCCTGTTGAGCCAACATTTCGGCGACTTCCTCGATAAGGTTGGGCAAAGAAAAATCTTCAGGTTCCAGCCGGAACTTGCCTGCTTCAGCCTTGGAGAAATCAAGAATGTCGTTGATAATGTCGAGCAAGGCATCCGCCGAATTACGAAGAATGGATGCGAACTCCAATTGTCTTGGGCTAAGGTCCGTGTCCATAAGCAAAGTGCTCATACCGATTACGCCATTCATGGGTGTTCGGATCTCGTGACTCATGTTGGCCAAGAATTGAGACTTTGCCCTGCTGGCGCTTTGCGCTTCTTCGGTAAGAACCTGAGCCTGCTCCAAAGCTTCACGCAAAGCCTCCGTGCGTTCCTGCACTTTTCTTTCCAGGGCGCCGTCCCGGTGTTCGATTTCAGAAAGCATTTGGTTAAAGGCTGTAACGAGGCGCTCCAACTCCTCAACGTCCGCGCCACCGACTCTTAAATTGTAATTCTTGCTTGCCGAGATCTCCGCCATTGTGTCCGCAAGGACATCAATTGGCTTCGAAATCAGTTTTTGAAGCTTGCATGCTATGAACAGCGCGACTCCGCACGCCACCAGGGCCATTAACCCAACAAGCATAAGATAGTTCCGATTTCGGATTGCTAGCCCGTTCGAGCTTTCTACCACCAAAAGTGAGCCAATTTTTTCCCCGTTTTGCGTTACTGGCTCCAAAACAAACAACTTGCCGTCGAGGGCCGCGCCGAAACTCCCTTCAGCGTTGACCCGCGGGAGACCTAGGTTTTGGCGATAGAATGCAAACGGCCGGTTCGAAGCATCGAACAATGTCGCTGCTTCGATCTTGGGGTCCGCTCTTAGAGCATTAAGGGCTTCGGTAGCGGCCGATTGATCCCCAAACGTCATCGCTGCCGTAGTGTTGATGGCAATAACTTTCGCTTGGGTGGCTAAAGCGTCTAGGGTCTTGCCCTTTGTGGTTCTTGCATCGACAAATCCCATGACTATTGCCGAGATGATCAGCGCAGTAGCGCTGGCCAAGGTAGTAATGAACATAAGCTTGCGCTTAATGGATGTCCTTGACGTTCTCATTGATAAACGGTCCTTGCGAGGCTTAACAGCTTGGAACTAATCGAGACGTTGGCTGCCTTTGCTGACTGCTGGTTGATGTCGAACCGGATGCGGTTGGCTTCGATCACAAATCCAATCGTGCCTCCATTTTGGGCAAATCCCTCTTCGTCACCCACGAGGACGGTTCCGGTGCCCTTACACATCCTGGACAGATGTCCAATTTCCTCCCTCCCCACTTCGCCAATCAGAGCAAGATTGCACGCCGTTACCTGTGCTTCAGAATCGATTTTCCGAACCACAAATGGATGGCCCAAAACCGATTTGCCGCCTAGTGCGGCATTGAGGTCTGGGAGATAGCCGTCGTCCTTGTACACGCCAATAACGATTGGGTCCCCAGTCCCGGAAAACGAGGGCCAAGTAATGAATTTTGCAAAATTGAAGATGAACGCGGCCTTGAGTTGGTGTTCTCGATCATCGGAACCATTGGCCAATGTTCCGGCGAAAACGCAAAGAAGAACTATGATCGCCTTGACAAATCTCTTCATGTCGTTATCTAAAGTGCAAAGTGGCTTTGATGTAAAAGCTTCGTGAAATCTGTTCAAACGTGCTGAACTGGACCTCGCCGTTTTCAATATGGCGTGCAGCAAGCAGATTTCGGCCGCCGATGCTGAGGTCTAGTGTTTCCGAAGGATGCCAGCCTATCCGTGAATCTAACTTGAAATAGGCGGGGGCGGTGCCGTCAATGAGGGCATCGACATAGTAAAGGTCGTTATCGAACTCAAAGTGCTTTGGAAGGTCCATGTAGGAATGCAACTGGAACTTATTGCGTGCTGCGCCGCCTCGCCCATCGGGGCCATAGAGCGGGCTTTGGTCTTGACTATTCTCCATTAGGGAAAGTTTTTCTCCAAAAAGTGAGTAGCTGCCTGAGACCTTCCACCAGTTGTTGATTTGTTTGTGTGCCGCCATCTCTATGCCACTGGTATCGCCGCTCATTTTGTTATTAAAGGTCTCTGGGATAACCAGATAGCCGGCTGTGGGATCGAAATAAGGTTTTCCGGTCTCAAATGTCCTTAAATCGTCGTAGCGGTCGTAAAAGGCGGCCACGTCGATGAACCAACTATGTCCCAGATCTCCTCGGGCGCCCGTCTCAAAGGCAAGCACGGATTCGGGCTGGAAATTGGGATTTCCCAGCACTGTGACAAGGGCGGGGCCAACACCGGGAATCGGCTGAACCGTGAAGTTGTCGTGAGACTGCGTTTCGATGATAGAAGGCGTCGAAACAGCTCTCGAGATCGAAGCCCAATAGGTTCTGTTTTCCTTGGGAGTGTAAAGTAGTTGGGCATTCGGTTCGAATTGCCAACCCACGAACGGATCATTCTCGATCTTGGATCCAAAGAGGACCTTTAAGTGACGGTTGAAACTCATGGTATCGTGCAGAAATGCGGAGTACCAGTCTTCCGTGTAAGAACTGGGCACGAGGTAAATCTGTGCCGACGGTGTGGTTTGCTCCGGGGCATGCCTCCAGCTCAAGCCATAGGTGAACACATGGTTTCCAATGGGCGCGAGCCTATTCTGATAATCGATGTCAAAGGTATCGCGCTTCTCTCCAAGTTCAGGGGAGTCACGATCCGTGTGGTTGAAATAGGTCTCCAACGATTGGGAGGAGCCTCTCGGAAGGTTGCGCTCCCAGCGCCCTACAAGATTCCATTCTGAGACCGGAAATCTAATGGGAACATCCGTGCTATAAGGCGCTTTGAATGAGGGGAGTTCATCCTCCTGCCCTAAGTGCCCGCTCTCTACGGAGCCTTCAAACATCCATTTGTCGAGGCCTGTGTCCGGGCTGTCCAATCTGAAGCGGCCCTGCGACAGGCTCCAGTTATCCGGACCAGCCCCTCCCTTCGGGAGATCAAGGGCGCCACGATCAAAATATTGCGCGTTAAGCCTATAGTTCCATCCGTTATCAAGAGATCCTCCGTATTGAACGGTGGAGTTCAGCTTCACATCAGACCCTGCTTCAGTTGACGTCGTCAGACCCTGGGTCTTGGAAGCATTCTTTGTAATGATGTTGATCACGCCGTTGACGGCGTTCGCGCCCCAAAGTGATCCTCCCGGGCCTCGGATAACCTCAATCCGGTCTACTTCAATGAGCGGAACGGATTGCACATCCCAATAAACTCCCCCGAACATTGGAGTGAAAACACTTCGGCCATCAATTAGCACCAGGAGCTTGTCGGAGGACCGGGTACTGAACCCACGAATGCTGATCGCCCACTTGTTGGAATCGACTTGGGCAACTTCCACGCCAGGAGCAAGGCGTAAAGCTTCGGGGATATTCATAGCGCCTGACCGTCGAATATCTTCGGCTGTGATGACGTAGACTGCCGACGGAACGTCAGAAAGTGACTGAGCGGACTTGGACGCCGAAGTGACCTCGACCTTCATTAAGTCTTCGATTGGAAGGTTAGTGAGATCTTGAGATTGAGGAGTTTGGGATAATCCTTTAGCAGCCAGGAGAATTGTTAGAATGACTAAGTAGTGCTTGATAAACCGACCCCCGGGTTCCGTAACCGCGCTCCCATAACAGGTATTGGTTAGTACACGTAATCCGCACAGGTGAAGTCTTGTTGTGAAACCGACAAATATGTACTTTCAGCAGAGTTCCTTTCGGATACGGTGCGAGTGGGGTTTGCCCGCAGTTGAGCTCCTTGGGCCCTGGGTCGATGCCATTGTGATTGTCGATGTTTTGAGCTTTTCGACGTGCGTTGATATTGCCCTCGGACGTGGCGCGTCCGTCCTCCCCTATCCTTGGAAAGATGATGCTGTGCAGTTTTATGCTGCGGAGAATGGTGCGTTGGTAGCTGGGCCCAGGGGCTGGCCTGGTTTTTCTTTATCGCCTAAATCTGTAATGGGGCTGAGTGCGGGCCAGAAGATTGTTTTGCCGTCGCCCAACGGTTCGACCCTTTCTTTTGCCGCGCGGGATTTAGGGAAGACGGTCATCGCCGGATGCCTGCGTAACGCGCGGGCGGTTTCTCGGGCTTTGGAGGGATGTGAGTCAGTTTTAGTGGTTCCTGGCGGTGAGCGTTGGCCGGATGGATCGTTGCGGCCTTGTTTTGAGGATTTGGTGGGCGCTGGGGCGATTATAAGCTGTTTGGGTGGGAGTTGTTCGCCTGAAGCGGAGTTGGCCAAGGCGGCATTTCAGGATTGTGAGCCCGATTTGTTACAGTGGTTGAGGGCGTGTGCGTCAGGGCGAGAGTTGATCGAAAAGGGCTTTGAGGAGGACATTGATTTGGCCTGCGAAATCAACTCGAGCGCAGTTGTGCCGACTTTGGATGGACGAGCCTTTTCGGGCTAATTCAGGTCTTCCGCAAACATCAGATAGCTGCCAGATCAGAAAATCGCAAAACCCATCGGAGGCTAAAAATGGACTGA
>Ga0206906_1068_pt1 | contig 16746 bp, 12 predicted proteins | sample Alteio_BWOrgHeat_79_FD_152935 | JGI IMG/M metagenome (GOLD analysis project Ga0206906, IMG submission 152935) | Enriched cells from forest soil in Barre Woods Harvard Forest LTER site, Petersham, Massachusetts, United States -... | ecosystem: Environmental > Terrestrial > Soil > Temperate forest >...
GCAATAATAAATTTTTTCAGATAAAACATTCTCAGTTTAACGCAGAAAACGAAAAAGGGTTGCGACACAATGGTCGCAACCCTTTTTTTAATTTCTGATTTGTGTATTATCTCGCCAGAATGATCTTCTGGGTCGTAACGAATGCCGTGTTATCCGTGCTCGATCCGCTGATCCGAACGAGGTACGTTCCGGCCGGAAGAACTGAGCCATCGGTAGATGTGCCAGCCCAGATCCACTCGCTGGAAGTGAGCGTCGTGGAAAGAACTTGCTTGCCTTGCATATCATAGATGACAGCCGAAGCGCTTGCAACTCCCTTAAGATCAACTTTCAATGAAGTCGTCACCGGATTCGGAAGTGCGGTAATCGTTACACCGGCCGGTAAGCTATTAGCAACCGAAGCAGCTGCGGCAACTTGCTGACCTTTAAATGAAATAGTATTCAATACTTGTACGCTATTAGTAGCTACGACTAATTGATCGGTATGAACATTCTGATCGGCTGCATTGAACGAAACCTTCAGGCTGATGCTCTTGCCTGCTGCAACTGTTACAGGATTTGTTGAAGAAGGCGCGCCGCTTATAATAGTAAAGTATCTTCCTGAAGCAAGGGCAATATTGGAAATCTTCACGCTCATCGAAAGATTATTCGTAAAGAGCACAGTAACGTTTGCTTGCTGTCCGTGTGATCTTACCATGATTGACTGCTGATTACCGCCGAATAATGTGTGAGCATTGGTATCGGTAACGACCGTATCGGCGTGATGATGTCCGCAATCAATAGTATCGTTACCGTCATCGCCGTGGTGACCGAAGAACGTGGAATCGTTAAAAATATTCGTATCACCGAGATCGGTCGAATCGCTGCCATGTCCATGGCATCCGCCTCCCGTAGTATCGCCGCCAAGGAAGCCGCCTGTAGTATCACCATCTCCAGGTACGCCATGTCCTCCGCCACAGTGATGCGATGTGTCGCCGCCGTTAAGCGTATCGCCGCCGCCTGAACTATCGTCCGGATCGCCGCCCGGTCCGCGATGTCCGCCGTCATGACCGCCATCTCGAAGAATTGGCGTCATTAGAGGAAATGCAGGAGCGCGAAGCGTACCTACAAAGCTAGAACTTGAGTTGAACGTTCCGAAAACAGAGTTATCCAAGGTAGGGACATAATTAATAGACACGATCCGAGAATTATCGGATTTCACAAAATGCCGCGCAGAAACCTGCGAAGCGAACGAGAGTCCTATTATTCCGAGAGAGAGGAAAATCCCCCGGTGAAGTAATGTTTTTTTCATGGTTTTATAGAATAATTTCAGTTAAAGAGTCCAGATGTTGGGAAAGTGAACTTACTGAAGTACTACTATGACACAGAGAGATGAAATAAATTTCACCCACGTTCGAAAAAAATCAAAAATACTTCTAACTAAAATTAAGGATACCTTAGTCATGGTAATTCTTTGATTTGAATTTAACGATGCATAAAAATAACCGCCTTACTATTCCGTATTTTTGTACTCTATGCTACAACCGAAAACGAAGATCGTCGCTACGCTTGGTCCCGCTTCAAGCTCTGAGGAGACATTAGAGGCGCTTATTAATGCCGGTGTGAATATTGTTCGCCTGAATTTTTCCCATGGGACGATGCCCGAGCATCTGGAAATTGCGGGGAAAGTCCGGAAGATCGCTGCGAAGCTTGGCGTGCATATTGCCATTCTTGGCGATCTGCCAGGTCCGAAAATGCGCACAGGCGTTACTGCCGATCCTGCCGGCGTTCATATTGAAGATGGCGCGAAGATCGTTCTTGCCTACGATCCTGATGGACTGACCACGGCCGAACGCATCACGACAACCTACCCGCATCTTGGTGAAGATGTTGCCGTAGATGACCCGATTCTTTTAGACGATGGACAGATCATTCTTTATGTCGATGATATTATTTCGAAGACGGAAATCCGTGTCCGTGTAAAAAATGGTGGCTTGCTGACTTCGCATAAGGGCATAAATTTTCCGCGTACGCGGCTCCGCATTCCAGCTCTTACCGAACATGATAAGGAACTTGCAACATTTGCCGTCAATGAGATAAAAGTAGATGCGTTAGCGCTTTCATTTGTACGCAGAGCAGGTGATATTTTGCAGCTTAGGCATTTTTTAGAAACGCAGCTTCATGTAACGGGACTTCCGATCATTGCGAAAATTGAAAAGCCGGAAGCAGTGGATCACATAGAAACGATTCTTGATGTTGCTGATAAGATCATGGTTGCGCGCGGCGATCTGGGAGTTGAGATGCCTTTGGAACAAGTGCCGCCCGTGCAAAAGCGAATCATCGATATGGCGAATGCGCGCGGCATACCTGTTATCACTGCAACACAGATGCTCGAATCCATGATCACCCATCCGCGCCCGACACGCGCCGAAGCCTCGGATGTTGCCAATGCTGTCTTCGACGGATCGGATTGCATCATGCTGTCCGCCGAAACAAGCGTCGGACTTTTCCCGGTCGAGGCCGTTCGCACGATGAGTGAGATCGCTTTGCAGGCAGAGAAAAGCGGCTATGTTAGGACTGAATCAAGTTTCGATGCTCCGAAAATGGAGACGGAGTTCGCCGCCGATTCGCTTGCCCGTGCTGCCTGCGTGCTTGCCGAAGAAGTCGGTGCACATGCCATTATCTGCGCAACGGTTTCCGGCAAGAGCGCGAAGTATGTTGCAAAATATCGGTTCTCTAAAACAGTTATCGGTATGTCCACTGAAGATGTCTCGCTCCGGAGAATGGCATTTTATCATGGCGTAATTCCGATCAAACTCGAATCAGTCGGCGATTTCGACAATACGCTGAATGAGATGGTAAAGACTGTTCAGCAAAGAGGTCTCATTCCCGACAAAGGATTTGTGGTGCTGACAGCAGGACATCCGATCTTTCAGGTAAGTAGCACGAATATCGTGAAAGTGCATCAATTAGGATAATTTACCTACTGTGCTCCACCGTAATATTCACTGTTCGCGAAAAGAATCTTCCTTCGGGCAGCGCGTTATCATATAATTTTTCACGCGAACCCTTTCCATCTATCAACGTATTATCCGGAAGTTTCAAGCCTCGGGATTCTAATGCTCGTTCGAGTTCTTTGCTCGCTTCGCTTGCACGACGGTGGGAAAGTTCATCGTTATGAGTTTCTTCTCCTAATTCATCCGTATAGCCGACGATGGAAAGCTTCTGCGGATTTTTTTTCGTAAATGATTCAGCGACAAATCCGAGCGTTCGTTCATTTTTTGCTCCAAGTTCGGATTCATCGAAGCCGAAAAGAATGAGACTGAATTTTTCCAATTCCTGCTGCTTCTCACGTTCGATATGACGCTGCTGGAGTTTTATTGAATTCTTCGCCGATGTTGTATTTCCTGTACTATCGGTAACTTCTAAGAAAATATCGAGCGAATCAATCCCCGATGATAACGCCTCCTCAGGAACGCTCCAGGGTTTTTGTTCTGTGCCATTGAAGCGCACGAGTTCTTTTCCGCCAAGAGAGATCGACGAGTGATAATTTGCCATCCCCGCTTCGGAATAGACGTGCGGCTGCAAGAAAATTGTCGGCGGATTTGCAATATGCTCTGTTTTCGTTACGATGAGCGGATCAGTAAGCGCATCGTCCGATGAAGTAATTTCAACACGACGATTTTCTTCCTGACCCTCCGGAATATCCGAGGGGCTTGGCTTTTCCGGCAAAAGCCGTGCAGCAGTTCTAATGCGCTTCGGATCTATCTGCCATACTTTTACCAAATAATCTTTAATATTCTCAGCCCGGTTTTTAGCAAGAATGATATTCCCTGATTCACTTCCCACATCAGAAGTGAAGCCTGTGACAGTAATATGCGTTATACTAGATTTTCTTAACCTGTCGCCTAAAATATTTAAAGTCTGGTGATACAGTCCTATAAGTCCTATGGGACCCATCGGACCTATGACTTTCTGGGCATCGCTCAAAGATGAATACCTATTATACCTTGCCGGAATCGCCGCGCTTCCTTCATCAAAGAAAATATAATTCAGCATCGGATACGCATAATGCACTCTGACTTCCTCAACTTCCAATCTGACAACTTTCTGCTCTTTGCCTTGTGGATCAACTGCTTCGATCGAAGCTGTGAGCTTTGGCTTATACTCTGGAATTGGAATACGGACAGGAATTTTCTCTTGCCGGTATTCAATAACCGTATCCTGTTGGCCATCGAGATCATATCGGAACGTAATCCCAAACCGAAGACTTTGCTGCGTCCAATAATTTGTTGTCTGAGTTAAGGGAATCAGCACTTCGATATTCGGCGAAGCAGAAAGTTTTTTTGAAAGCGGAAATTCTGCTGATAGAGATACAGAGAACGCTATCATCAGATTCCTTGCATTCGGCAAAGCGCCGCTTGCTTCAACCGAGTCTCGCAAATCACCATGAAGCAGCAGTCCCGGAGTAATTGCATGAGCAGTCTTCGTAAAATTCTGATCGAAGAGATAATAGAGCGCCGGTCCTGCTTCAATAGTGAACGGCTTGAAAAATTTCCAACCGATTAATGCTTTTACTCCGATCACTTTCGTAAAAGCGGAGATAACATGATCGATCTCGACCTGATGAATTTTACTCGTGCCGCCGGTTGTATCATTCGCTTTGCCGAATTCTCCCCAGGTATGATCTGCGTCGAAATTTTCGTACGATAAAACCGGAGAAAAAGAAAAAGCTTCCGCAAACGGAAAATCGATCCGGGCAAGAAGATTAAGTCCATTTCCTTTGCCAGATTTAAAAGTATCGCAACCCGGCGATAGCAAAGCCGGAAGAGCACCATCCTGATAATAATTTATTCCATAACTTCCGCCTATCCCGAAACGAACCGGCTCTTTCGTCCGGATATGTTCGATTCTAGTCAGCGTATCTTTATAGATAAGCGAATCCTTCGGCAAAGAAAGGGCATAAGCCTGACTGCTCGAGAAGAGGAAGAGTAAAACGATATAGCCTGCGTATTTCTGCAAGTGATGTGCGCGTAGTAAGTTGTCCGTCAAAAAAGGATGCAATGACTAACAACTGCTAAGGCACCGAAGTTACGTAGCTCACACGACAATGGCCCCGACTTTCAGTCGGAGAGCGAGGCAGTGTGAGGTGGCGATGATTTTCAGTTCGGCTCTCCGACTAAAGGTCGGAGTTACTAATCCTCGATCACTTGCTCGAAAAATTCTTTTCCGCTATCGCAGTTCGGGCATTTTTCGGGCAGCACGGTATTATCGAGATGAAAGATATGTCCGCAGTTGGTGCATTTCCAGATAAGCACCATGGCATTGCCGCGTGATTCCGGCGGGGGGATTGCAATATTCTGAACTTCTTGTTTTGTTTCTTCCATAGGAATAGCCTCGTATTCTAATTTTTAATAGGGAGTAACTCCTAAAAAGAATTTTTTGCGAAGATAGTTGCATTATTTTCTCCGCAGTCGCCTCTTATCGTGCATATTTCATGCCAGCCAGTCATTTTGGCGAATCCAGCCATTTTTTCGCCGATTCCAGCGCCAGATCCAAACTTCCTATGACATTTTCCTCGCCCAATTTTTTCAAAAAACCCGATTGCTCCAATGCAATAAATGGCTGAGAGTGAATTTCGGCGATTAGGAATAATCCTTTCAGATGCGCCATTTTCTTCCAGATATCATCGATCGCTTTCATGCCTGTTGCATCGAGTGCGGTAACATTTCGCATTCGCAAAATAAAAACTTTCGGCGCAATGCTCATATCGCGTATTGTCTCGATGAATTTTTCTGCCGCGCCGAAGAAGAACGGTCCATTGATCTCATAAACCTGTACACCTTTCGGAATATCTTTATTAATAAGCCCTGCGCCCTCTGTGCCCTCTTCATCCGTTAACTCTCCGGTAATAACTTTCACATTCGTCACCATTGCCATCCGGTGCATGAAGAGAAATGCTGCCAGTACCATTCCGACCTCAATGGCAACGGTAAGATCGATCAACACAGTCAGAATAAATGTCGTCAGTAAAATAACAACATCCGATTTCGGAGCGCGCAGCATACTCTTAAAAGTCCGCCACTCGCTCATATTATAACTGGCAATCACCAGTATTGCCGCCAGCACCGGCATCGGAATCACCCGAACGTATTTCCCGATTGCCAGAACGACTAGCAAAAGAAATACTGAATGAATTATCCCGGCGATCGGCGTTCTGCCCCCTGATTTAATATTCGTTGCCGTTCTTGCGATCGCTCCAGTTGCAGGAATTCCTCCGAAAAGCGGCGAGGCAATATTGGCAATGCCTTGCGCCACAAGCTCCATGTTCGATCTGTGTTTTGTACCCAGCATTCCATCGGCAACCACTGCCGAGAGCAGCGATTCGATAGAGATCAGCACTGACATTGTAATGATCGAAGGAAATAAGTCCTTGATCGCTGAATATGTTATGTTCGGTATTTGGGGGGTTGGAAGCGCTCCGCCGAACGTCGAAAATTTCGAGCCGATCGTCTCAACCGGAATATTAAATATCTGAACGATGATCGTACAAAGTATAAGCGCAATAAACGGTCCCGGAATTTTCGTCGTAACTCGCGGCGAATAAATTATTATTAGTATCGTCAGCGCTGCAAGTCCTAATGCATACCAATTGAACGAAGTAAAGTGCTGTCCGTACTCTTCCCATTTTGCAATGAGGTCGGCAGGTACTGCTCCCATTTTCAGATCGAAAAGATCTTTGATCTGCGATGAGAAAATTATGATGGCTATGCCCGAAGTAAATCCGGTAACAACCGGAGCCGGAATGAATTTTATCACGCCGCCGAATTTTGCCAAGCCCATGATGAGCACGATCACTCCCGAAGCCACCGTTGCAATGAGTAATCCATTCACGCCGAACTTTTGCACGACGCCATAAATGACAACGATAAATGCACCCGTCGGTCCGCCGATCTGCACGCGGCTTCCGCCAAGAACCGAGATGATAAACCCTCCGACGATTGCCGTGATAAGGCCCTGCTCCGGCGTAACGCCCGATGCAATTCCGAATGCAATGGCAAGCGGCAAAGCAACTGTGCCAACGATAAGCCCAGCAATCAAATCTTTAAAAAAATCTTGCTTTGAGTAGCCCTCTTTTAAGGTCGTAAAGAGTTTTGGAGTAAAAGCAAGCGGTAATTGGAATTTCATTTACTGCGAAACTAACACATTTTTATGCTATCTCATTGAAATCCATTTCGGACTTTTCCCAATCCTATTCTTGTTACCCAAGCCGAATAATTTTACGCAGAAATTTATGGGTAAGTCCGCGCCGGATTTTCATATCGAACATCTCAGCAAGACGTACCGGATGGGCGAAGTCCTTGTGAATGCGCTGCAGGATGTATCGTTCGATCTTCATGCCGGAGAGCTTGTCGTTATCCTGGGCGCGAGTGGAAGCGGAAAATCCACACTGCTGAATATTATCGGCGGTCTCGATACGGCTACTTCGGGAACGGTGAGTTATGGCGATCTTTCGCTCACCTCTGCGCTGGATAAAACACTTACGATGTTCCGCCGCCAGCATATCGGTTTTGTCTTCCAATTTTATAATCTGATCCCCAGCCTTACGGCGCTTGAAAATGTGCAGCTTGTAACCGATATTGCTGAGAAGCCGATGCCTGCCGATGAAGCGCTGAAACTTGTCGGCTTGGGCGAACGGCTTCATCACTTTCCGGCGCAGCTATCGGGCGGCGAGCAGCAGCGAATCGCCATTGCCCGCGCAATTGCAAAACGTCCCGATATTTTGCTTTGCGACGAACCCACCGGCGCTCTCGATTTCACCACCGGCAAAACTGTTTTGGAAGCGCTCGATCAGATTCATCACGAACTAAAAACGACGACGGTGATCATTACGCATAATGCAGCAATAGCCGAGATGGCAGACCGCGTCATTCACATGTCAAGCGGCGGAATTTTGGAAATTACGGAGAATGCGACGCGGAAGCCGCCATCTGAGCTCGTGTGGTAAATAATTTTATGTGTCATTGGTTTACATGTCATTCCGAAGGAGACTCGTGAGCCGGAGGCGAACGAGCGACTGAGGAATCCCCTGACAGATTGTAGCCCGCTAGGGTCTGCCAGTATTCAGGGGATTCCTCACGTCGTTTTTTCTGCTAAAGCAGAAAAAATCTCCGTTCGGAATGACATATAAACTTTAGTCGCAATGGCACGAAAATATAAATGCAAGCGCTTCATCATAAGTTAACCCGCGATCTTCTGCATTTGCGCGGACAGGTTCTTGCTGTTGCCGCCGTCGTTGCTTGCGGAATCGCCGTCTTCGTGCTGATGCGAAGCATGTATGAAAGCCTTATCTATGAACGCGACCAGTATTACGAGCAATATAATTTTGCCGATGTCTTTTCATCGCTCAAAGAAGCGCCGGAATATGTTTCCGAGCGCATCATTGCAATTCCCGGCGTCAGCGCAGTTTCAACGCGGCTTGTTTTCGATGTAACGATCGGCGTTCCGGGGCTTGCCGAAGCAGCTACGGGACATTTTGTCTCGCTGCCATTCTATGGCAAGCCTTCGATGAACGGAATATTTCTGCGCGAGGGGCGATTCATCGATTCCTCGCGCAACGATGAAGCAGTTGTCAGTGAAGTATTCATGAAGGCGAATAAACTTCACCTCGGAGATTCCATCAGCGCAGTGCTCAATGGCAGATTGCAGATGTTCCGAATCGTCGGAAGCGGTTTATCGCCGGAATTTGTATATGAGGTTAAAGGCGGCACCTCGATCTTTCCGGACGATAAACATTACGGAGTATTTTGGGTATCGCGCAAGGCACTTGAGCATGCATTCGATATTACCGGCTCGTTCAATAACGTTTCGCTGCGTCTCAGCCCAACAGCGAATAAAGCCGATGTGATAAGTGCGCTCGATATTTTATTGAAGCCGTATGGCAGCATCGGAGCCTATGACCGCACACTGCAAATCTCGCATCAATTCCTTCAGGCAAAAATAGATCAGTATAAATCCATGAGTGATAGGCTACCACTTCTCTTCCTTGCTGTGGCGGCATTTCTGATCCATATAATACTCAGTCGACTGATTGCAACCGAGCGCGAGCAGATCGCTGTCCTAAAGGCATTCGGATATTCGAATATGCGTATTGCAATTCACTATCTGGAATTTGCAATGGCTACCGTCCTGACCGGCGCGCTCTTCGGCATTCTTCTTGGAATCTGGGGCGGCGCTGGAGCGCTTGGTTTGCTTATTCAATTCTATCATTTTCCTGTTCTCGAATTTCATCTTGCGATCTCGACATTCTTTTTTTCATTTGCCGTTACGACTATCGCGTCGTGTCTCGGCGCATTTAATTCTGCCCGCGCCGCAGTGAAGCTGCCTCCGGCAGAAGCAATGCGCCCGGAAGCTCCGGCAGTTTTCAAACCCGGAATTTTTGAACACATTGGCATTCATAAAATACTTTCTACAAGCGGAAGAATGGTCCTGCGCGATTTCGAGCGAAGACCGGTGAAGGCGTTGCTTTCGATGGTAACGATTGCTTTCTCTGTTTCACTTTTGATCGTCGGCGGCGAGTTGATCGATGCAATTCACGATGTGATCTCTATCGAATTTTATACATCGCGGCATGAAGATCTTTCCGTCGGATTTCGCGTGCCGAGACCGGAGGATGTTCGCTACGATCTATCGAGAATGCCGGGAGTTATGCGCGTCGAAGGTTCACGGACAATTCCGGTTGATATTTCTTTTGGTTCGCGAACGAAGAGGGTTGCGGTTCAGACACTTGAGCGCGGCGGAATTCTGCGTCAGCTTGTCGATGAGAAACGAGTCATTCATCCATTGCCGATTCATGGGCTTTCGCTGACTTCATTTCTTGCGCATGAATTGGGCGCGACAGTTGGCGATACTATACGAGTGGAAGTTCTGGAAGGCAGGCAGCGAGCCGTTAATCTTATTGTCGAAGATACGATCAATGAGATGCTTGGCTTAAGCGCCTATATGGATATAGCCAATGCAAGTGTGCTTACCGGAGAAGACCGCGATTACACCGAGGCATTACTTGCGATAAATCCTGATTATGGCGAACGAATCCAGCATTCACTTGAGAATATGTCTTTTGTAACAGGTGTTACGCTTCGTACCGGAATGATCGGAGACTATCAGAAAACTATTGCCGATAGCATGCTCTCTATTAATTTTGTTTTTATTTTGTTTGCAAGCGTTCTGGCATTCGGCGTGATCTATAACAGCGGCCGCATTACGCTCAGCGAACGCGGAAGGGAATTTGCAAGTTTGCGGGTGCTGGGTTTTACAAAACGCGAAGTGGCAATGATACTTATCGGCCAGCAGGCTGCAATCGTGCTGCTTGGAATTCCGATAGGCTTCGGGCTTGGATATTTAGTGAATAAGCTGATAACCGGAAGCTATAACACCGAAATTTTTCGGATGCCGTTTGAATTTACGATGCAATCGCTCGGTTATTCTGCGATCGTCGCGCTGGTATCGGCAATAATCTCCAATATTTTTATCATCCGAAGAGTTTATCATTTGGATATTATCGAAGTACTAAAAACACGCGAGTAAACTAATCGTTAGTTTTTAGTCGTTAGTCGTTAGCACTGACAACTAAAGACTTACGACTAAAGACTAACAATTATGAAGCGCTATTCAAAATATATTTTGTGGACAGTTACCATTGTTGTGGTAATTCTTTTGCTTGTCCTCGCACTAATTCCGAAACCGGTGTCTGTAATTACTGCGCATATCGTAAAAGGGAATCTTGTGGAGACGCTTACTGCCGAAGGGACGACGCGCTATCATGATACCTATCTCATTTCCGCTCCTATTGCGGGACTTATCACGCGAACTCAGTATGAAGTCGGCGCTCGTTTGCATAGTGGAGATGTGCTGGCGAATATTTTGCCGCCTATTATTGATCCACGGAAAGTGGAAGAACTCGGAGCACGGCTCGATGCAGCGAAAGCTCTTGAATCGGAAGCTGCAAACCACGTTAGTCAGGCGAAGATCACACTCGAACAAGCGAAAAATGACAATGAACGAACGATTGCACTCGTCGCTGCCAACGCTGCAACACGGGCGCAATTGGAGCGCGATTCCGATGCATATGCACAGGCAAAGCAAGACGTTCAGGCAGCCGAAGCGCGGCTTCGTTCATCGCATCATGATGCAGAGGCGATCAGGGCTTCGATGTCAAATAAATCCAGTGGCACACAGATACCACTTGTCTCGCCTGTTGATGGAGTATTGCTTGAAGTGCATGAAAAAAATTCGCGGGAAGTTGCAGCAAGTGCGCCACTGTTCGAAGTCGGCGATACGAATCGGCAGGAAGTAGTGATCGATCTGCTTTCAAGCGATGCGCCCAGAATTCATATAGGTGATTCCGTGCTCGTTACCGTTCCTGGAGTTGACCGCACTCTACATGCAAGCATTCGACTTATCGAACCCGATGCCTATATAAAAATTTCACCGCTCGGCATCGAAGAAAAAAGAGTGAATGTGATCGCTGCGTTGCAAGACCGCGTGCCTGAACTCGGTTCGACCTATCGAGTAGATGCAACGATGGTTCTGTGGTCGGGAGAAAATATTCTGAAGGTTCCGATCAGTGCGCTCTTCCGTAATGAAAAAGATTGGTCGGTTTGGGTAGCTCGTGATGGAAAAGCGCATGAGCAAAAAATATCCGTCGGTCACATGAACGATACGGAAGCAGAAGTCCTAAACGGATTGAATGCAAATGACGTAGTCATTGTGCATCCAAGCAATGAAGTTATTGAGGGTGTGAAGTTTAAGGAGAATAAATAGATTTCGGACTTTTCCCTCCCGAATCTTGTTATCCACGCCGAATAATTTTACGGAAAATTTATGGCTAATCTTATCTCTAATCCGCCTGCGAAGACGCAGGCTCCGACTAATGGCGCTGCCATTGCAGCCCCCATTCAGAACTCAGCACCAAGCACGAAGCACTCCTTCGATTATGATGTCGTCGTCATTGGCGGCGGACCGGGCGGTGAACCTGCGGCGATCCGCGCTTCCCAGCTTGGCTTGCGCGTTGCCACCATTGAGCGCGATAGGCTTGGCGGCATCTGCACGAACTGGGGCTGCATCCCGACGAAGGCATTGCTGAAAAATGCCGAGATATATTCCGATTTCCTTTCTGCTCCGAAAGAATGGGGCATTACTTATGATAATTTGAAAGTCGATTTCGGAGCCATCATTCAGCGCTCGCGCGGAGTCGTTGACCGTAACGTCAAAGGCATCGAATATCTTTTCAAGAAAAATAAGATCGAGCTGATCAAAGGCAGCGGCGTGTTAACAGGAAAAAATTCCGTTGAAGTAACAGGCTCCGGCGGCGAGAAGAAAACCGTTACAGGCAATACTATCATTATCGCAACCGGTGCACGCGCACGAATGCTGCCCGGAATTAAGCCCGATGGCAAACGAATCCTTTCAGCGACGGAAGCAATGAGCATGGATCATATTCCTGCATCGATGACGATCGTCGGCTCGGGCGCGATCGGAATTGAATTCGCATATTTTTATCATACGTTCGGCACGAAGATCACGATCATCGAAATGCTGCCGAATATTTTGCCCGTAGAGGATACGGAAGTCTCTGCCGAACTCGAAAAGATCTATAAGAAAATCGGTATGACGATCTATACGAATACGAAAGTCTCGATCGTAAATCTCGGCAACGATGGAACGACAGTTGAGATCGAAACTGCTGATGGAAAGAAGGAAAAGATTGACGCTGAATGCACGCTTATCGCGATCGGAGTTCAAGGTAATACGGAAAATCTTGGTTTGGAAAAACTCGGCATCAAGATGACGAAAGGATTTATCGATGTCGATGATTATATGCAGACAAGCGTCAAAGGCATTTACGCCGTCGGCGATGTTGCCGGTCCACCATGGCTTGCGCATGTGGCAACGGCAGAAGGACTTGTTGCTGCCGAATACATTGCTCATGGCTCGGCGCAGCCAGTTGATTACGATAACATTCCCGGTTGCACCTATTGCCAGCCACAGGTTGCAAGCGTCGGTTTAACCGAGCGCGCAGCTAAAGAAAAAGGAATGCAGATCAAGATCGGGAAATTTCCTTTCACTGCGATCGGCAAAGCACGAGCAATCGGACATACTGAAGGATTTGTGAAGCTCATCTTCGACGCGAAATATGGCGAACTCCTCGGCGCACATATCATCGGAGCCGAAGCAACAGAGATGCTGGAAGAATTGACGATTGCAAGAAGTCATGGCGCAACGAGTGAAAGCATCTTGAAGACGGTTCATCCGCATCCGACGCTATCCGAAGCAGTGATGGAAGCTGCCTCGGTCGCATTGGGTGAGGCCATACATATATAATGAAAAAGCTGCTCCAGCCAAAATACATTCTCATCTTCGCATTTCTTGTTGCTGCATTTTTTCTGCTGCGCAAGGAATTTGAAGGCGAGAAAGATGTGCTCATTGCTGGAGATCAGTCCGGTACAGTTTGTCCGGTGCATAATATTCGTCTCATTCTGGATACAGTTGAGATTCATATTCGTAAAGAAGAACCTGATAGCGCATATTTTGCAATTCAAAAAAAATATTTCCCCCGCGCTGAGGATACTCTCTATCTACTCGAGTGGCTTCACGGCGATTCGTTCAAAAATGTAACGCACTCACAGGTATGGTATTGCCCTGCTTGCCGCGAGGCGAAGAAGAAATACCAGGATGGACAGATTCTCCCGTAATATGCGATCATTATTCTCAATCCTTTTGTGTGCCATTACTGTATCAGCGGGAGTGTCTCAGACCGAATACCTAACTGTGGCTAATAACGATGATAGTCTGGTACTTGCTGCACTCTTCAATGCAAAAGTCATTATGAATCCGGATGATTCTTCATTAGTTGCGATTTGGAAACCCAATTTTGCCGAAGCACAGGAGTTTAATATTTCCTATGATTCCATGTGCCATACAGTTATTGAGGAAGTATTGGATTACCGATCGTCAGGTAAACGTTACAGTCTAATTGTTTTCGCTACATACGAATATGTCGATTCTACTTTTTCCACAATTGATTGTCATGCCTGCGCTCCGGATATCAGTGTTGCCCTTTTCTCCACAATAAATGATAGCGCATGGGAATTCGAACGAATGAAAAAACATCTTACCCGTTTCGGAGCATGGGGAAAATTCCAAGGCGCTGACCTTCAAAAGATTGGAGATAATGCTTATGCTCTTGAACTCACTGGTGAAAATGGCGGTCAAGGTGTTTGGGAAGAATCAATAATACTCTATGAATTGGATTCATTTGGAGAGATTTTTTTCTGCAAGACTCATGAAGATAATTCTGGCAGTGGCGATAAAAATATGTATGATTGGGATAAAAAGCTTCGATTCGTACCTGGAAAGAATACATATAATGACATTATTCTAACAAAAAAAGGGAGAGGGCATAATCCAACGGATAATTACGATTCTCCAATAGTCAAACTTACCGGGAAAAATCGTTATAAGTTTAGCGAGGAAGAGAATAAATATATACTTGTAAAGTAGCTCTGCATTTTGTAGTATATTATCCTCCAGCCTATGAGCACCTATAAACAACATCTCTATTTCATTGGCATTATTCCGCCGGAACCGATCTATTCGGATATAAAGGAATTCCAGCAGCATGTAGCTGATAAATATAAATCGAAGGAGGCGCTTCGCCATCCGACTCATGCAACGCTGATACCGCCGTTTCGGCTGGATGAATCGCGTCAGCCGGAGCTGGTGAAATTCATTGAGAATATTGCAGCAAAGCAGGATAAATTTGAATTAGCTATCGATGGTTTCGGTTCATTCACAACCGGTGTGATTTATGCAGCAATTCTACTATCTGACCCATTAAAGAAATTAGAAAAAGAACTGACGCATCCTTTCTATAAAAAATTTGGACTAACAAAAGAAAAAGGTCCGAGCCATGCATTTATTCCGCACATAACTATCGGCTATAAAGATCTCTCGCCGCTTGTCTTTCCCCAAGCTTGGGAAGAATTCAAAAGTAAACTCTATCGCAGAAAATGGATGCTGAAGGATATTGCATTATTACGGCACAATGGGAAAGAATGGACAGTGATACAGAAATTGGAATTAGGAACGGCAAAGGAGAATGAATTACTTTTGTCATTCTGAGCGATAGCGAAGAATCTCTTTAATCGTGGCAGAAACTAACGTTCTACAATCTATCGAGGGATTCTTCACTCCGCAAATAATTGCTATCGCAATTATTTGCTCCGTTCAGAATGACACTTTTGTAGCAGAGTTTTTCGTAGTTTTGTAGAAATGGAGCATACCGAATTATACCCAACTCTCGCCGAAATCTTTCTGGCTCAGACGAGCAGTAATCTGAAGGATTTGCCCTATATCTATTTTAAGCCTGAGCGCGGGAAACCTTATACTTCCATAACCTATGGCGAATTCGGCACAATGGCAGCGAATCTGGCATCTGCATTTGCTGCTAAAGGAATTAAACGCGGCGATAGAATTGCTCTGATCGCTGAATCCCGCCCCGAATGGCTTGCAACTGATTTTGCATCCATCATTCTCGGAGCGATCACCGTTCCGATGTTCCCGACACTGACGGCAAAGCAGGTGGAATATGTCGTTGGTCATTCGGGCGCGAAAGTAATTGTCGTTTCCAATGATCTGCAACTCGGCAAGGCAGTGAAGGCTGCAAAAGAATGCGGGGCACTTGAATTTATTCTTGTAATGAATAAAACGTATGCTCCGCATCCTGAATCTCCAATTCCGATAATAACTTTTAATGAACTACTTTCTCTTGAAAGTACAATCGATATTGAAGCCGAAGCGAAGAAAGCTGCCCCCGAAGATGTCGTAACAATTATTTATACCAGCGGAACAACGGGCGTTCCAAAAGGTGTGATGCTCACTCATCAGAATCTTGTCTCAAATGTCGAAGGTTCGCTTGCTGCTCTTCCGCCCATCGGCTCACATGATATTTTTCTATCCTTCCTCCCCCTTTCCCACGGTTTCGAGCGTACTGCTTCCAATTTTATTTTTTATTCAGGATGTGCAATTGCTTTCGCAGAATCTATTGACTCCATTTCAGATAATATCCTGGAGATCAAGCCGACAATTATGACTGGGGTGCCCAGATTTTACGAACGGATTCATAGCCGTATCATGCGTTCAAGAGAAAAGCTATCTCCCACAAAGCAGAAGATGTTCGATTGGGCGTTGCGAGTGGGAGCCGAATGTGGAAGAAAACTCGAAGGAGAAAACCCTTCTGTGGAAGCATTACTCATGCGTCCTATCGCCGATATGCTTGTCTTAAAAAAGATCCGTGCCAGAACCGGCGGCAGAATGCGCTTCTTCGTTTCGGGCGGTGCAGCGCTTTCATCTAAGATAGGCAGAGCATTTGCAGCATTAGGACTTATAATCATCGAAGGCTATGGTATGACAGAAGCATCACCTGTAATTTCTGTAACGCGGACACAAAAAATAAAATGGGGTACGGTAGGAATGCCGATTCCAAATATCGAAGTCAAGATCGCTGATGATGGTGAGATCCTCACGCAAGGACCGCATGTCATGAAGGGATATTACCGAGATCCAGCTGGCACCAACGAAGCAATTGATTCAGATGGTTGGCTTCCATACAGGTGATATTGGCACCATTGATGAAGATGGCTATATCAAAATTACAGACCGAAAGAAATATCTTTTTATCTCTGCCGGAGGAAAAAACATTGCACCGGG
>Ga0206906_1069_pt1 | contig 16694 bp, 11 predicted proteins | sample Alteio_BWOrgHeat_79_FD_152935 | JGI IMG/M metagenome (GOLD analysis project Ga0206906, IMG submission 152935) | Enriched cells from forest soil in Barre Woods Harvard Forest LTER site, Petersham, Massachusetts, United States -... | ecosystem: Environmental > Terrestrial > Soil > Temperate forest >...
GTTCGTCGGCCGGAATGATGGTTCGAATGGTTTGCTCCACCTGGCCCACTAGCCGGGCAGTTTCCTCAATACGAGTGCCTGTCTGTGCGCGCACGTGCAGACGAAATTCGCCGGAATCGACCGACGGGAAGAAGTCTCGTCCCAGCGTCGGCACCAGCAGAAGGCTTAGCAGGCAGAAGGTGAGAAAGCCTCCTACGAAGATCGCTCGATGACCAAGGCACGCCTGCAGAACGCGCTCGTAGCCGCCCTGCAAGCGTTCAAATGCGCGCTCGAATCGATCATGCAGGCGCGCAAACCAGCCTTTGTGCGTCGAACCGGAGAGTCTGTGTGCGATTTCGCCGCGCATCAGAAACTTCACCAGCGTGGGAACAATGGTGCGGGAGAAGAAGTACGACGCGAGCAGCGCAAAGATGACAGCTTCTGCCAGTGGGATGAACAGATATCCAGGCACTCCGCTCAGCAGGAACATAGGGACGAAGACAATGCAGATGCAGAGCGTTGATACGAAAGCAGGAAGAGCGATCTCCTGCGCGCTGTCGAGGATGGCCTGTTCTAGAGGTTTGCCGGTCGCGAGTTGGCGCTCGGCGTTTTCAATCTCGACGGTGGCATCGTCCACCAGGATGCCGACTGCCAGTGCAAGCCCACCCAGGGTCATGATGTTGATCGTCTGTCCTATCAGGCTCAGCACGAGCAGAGAGGTCAGGATCGAAAGTGGGATCGATACGCAGATGATCAGCGTGGCGCGCCAGCTGCCGAGGAATGCCAGGATTAGCAGCGATGTCAGCGCGGCGGCGATGGTTCCTTCACGAATAACGCCGTCGAGCGATGCCCGCACAAAGACGGACTGATCGAAAAGCGGCCGAATGACGAGAGAAGGGGGGAGCGTAGTCGCAATCCTGGGGAGTGCTGCCCGAATCGCCGAGACGATCGACAATGTGGAAGCGTTCCCCGACTTGAGCACCGTCAGCAGTACACCGCGATGCCCGTCCTGATTCACGATGTTCGTCTGCACGGCGAATCCATCGTGTACGTGCGCCAGGTCGCCCAGGTGAACCGTAGCGCTGCCAACCGTTTTTACGGGAATATCGTTAAGTTCCTGAATCGTCGCCGGAGTTCCGTTGAGTCCCACGGTGTACTCCTGAGGACCGATCTTCGCCGTACCGGTGGGCAACGCGATGTTCTGGGCGTTGATGACACTCACGATGTCCTGAGGGGAAAGCCCGTTCGCCAACAGCTTCTGCGAATCAATGTCGACCATGATCTGCCGCACCTTGCCGCCATATGGAAGAGGCAAAGCGGCGCCAGGAACCGTGGCGAGTTGCGGGCGAATGAAGTTGGTAGCGTAGTCGTTGAGTTGCTGTTCACTGAGGTTTTTTCCGCTCAAACCGATCTGCAGGATGGGCACCGTTGACGCGCTATAGCGAATCACCAGCGGCGGCTGAATGCCTGGGGGCAACTGCTTCATCGTGGCCTGCGCCTCGGCGATGACCTCGGCGATTGCACCGTCTACATTGGCCTGCGGCTGAAGATACACCTTGACCACGGAGACGCCGTACAGCGACTGCGACTCAATGTGCTCGATGTTATCGACGGTGGTGGTGAGGGCGCGTTCGTAAACCGACGCAATCCGGCTGCCCATCTCAGAAGCCGGGAGTCCGCTGTCGGTCCAGACAACGCTGACCACCGGGACATTGATCGCTGGGAAGATGTCGACCGGGGTGCGCATCAGCATGACCGGCGCGAACAGGAACAGGACCAGCGCCAGCACGATGAAGGTGTAGGGCCGCGAAAGTGCAATTTTAACAATCCACATAGAAGGCTCAGGCACTCGCGGGATCTGGGATTGATTTGCCGGTCCCGGTGCCTGAATTCAGACTAGGAGGATGGGGATTTTTTCAAAACGCGAGACTGGGCATCTTCGCGGTAACCCTTTCGGGTGTATCGATCAATCGAGATGAAGAATGCCGCGGCGGAGGGCCACGGTAACCGCTTCCGTCCGGTCGTTCACCTGGAGCTTCTCGAGAATATTTTTAACATGCATCTTGACGGTATCTTCGGCGATCGAAAGTTCTGCTCCAATCTCCTTGTTGCGCTTGCCGGCCGCCATTTCCTTGAGCACCTGCAGCTCTCGCTCGCTTAGCTTCTCTGAACCCATATGTTCCGCCAGCTTTTCGGCCACAAACCCATGAATATGCTTCTTCCCGGCGTGTACGGCACGAATGGCGCCGAGCAACTCTTCGCGGGGCACGCCCTTCACCACGTAACCGCGAGCACCTGCGGCAAGGGCGCGCTCGATATCAGCGTCGCCTTCAAACGACGTGAGCACTATGATGCGCGCTCCCGGCGAATGCTCCAGGATCTGCCGTGTTAGTTCGTGTCCGTTCATATCTGGCAGCCTCAGGTCAACAAGCGCAATGTCCGGCTTCAATCGGCGGAAGAGTGCAAGCCCCTGGGCGCCGGATTCAGCCCCGCCGGCCATTTCCATATCGGATTGCAAGGCGATGATGCTGGCCAGTCCCTCGCGGACGATCGGATGATCATCAATGCATACGATTCGGATTTTTGTTGAACTGGTCATTGGTCATTCTCCACCGGTTGTTTGCGGCGCTGACCGCTGCGGCCATCGCTTGAGCCCTCATCTTGATAGGCGCGTGCGGCGGGCACCGAGACATGCACGGTCGTTCCATTGCCGCGTCCGCTGGTGATCGAGAGGTCAGCTCCCATCCTGGCCGCTCGCTCCCGCATGCCCGCCAGGCCGTAATGCCCCGGGATTCCCGTTTGCAATACCTGCTCATTTATGCCGTCACCCTCATCAATGACCACTAGCTCTAATTTAGAGGTTCCATAGCGAAGATCAACGTGAATCATTCCCTTTCGAGCGTGCTTCAAGGCGTTACGCAGCGCTTCCACACCTAATTCACTTAAGTCTTCGGCAATATCCGGCTGTAGCAGGCGCTCGCGCCCGTCGACGCGAAATTCGACGGGTATGCGGTTCTTCTCAGGATAGGCATCCCCAGTTTGACGCAGCGAGTCGATCAATGCCGCTGCGGTTACCCTTGGCTGACGCAGCGACTCGAGCGTGAGCCTGCCGTTGGCAATAGCCGAACGCGAGAGCGTCAAAGCGCGGTGCAGCGGAGTCTTGGCGTCCGCGCTACCGGGCGTCAGTTCATCGGCGACTTCGAGCTGCATGCCGATCCCAACCATGTCCTGAATGAGGTGATCATGCAATTCCCGGGCAATGCGCGTACGTTCTTCCATGCGCTCCTCGAAGCGCAGCCGCAGGAGCCGTTGCGCTGAGCGCAGCCGGCGCCGGAAAACAAGCAAGACGGCGATGAGGACAGCAGCGAGGCATAAAAGCTGGAACCACAGGGTCTGGTAATAGGTAGGCCTGAGAAAGAAGGTCACTTGGGCGTCCGTATTATTCCAGACACCGTCATTGTTGGACGCCACCACGCGAAACGTGTAGCGCCGAGGAGGGAGATTGGTGTAAAACGCCTCACGATTGGCTCCGCCATCGTGCCACTCGCGGTCGAAGTTCTCGAGCATGTAACGAAAGCGTACCTTGCGGGGCACCGTCAGGCTTATGCCGGTAAACGAAAAGCGAACGCTGCGGGTGAGTGGACGCAGACTGATCGGGCGACTCAGATCTACGCTTTGCCCGTCTGCATCAAGGCCGAGGATGTGCACCGGCGGAGGCGGAAAATTAGCGTTCAGGTGCTCCGGATCCATGACGGCCACGCCTTGCGAGGTAGTCAGCCACAGTCTTCCATCCTGCGCGAACGCAGCCGGCGCATTGCCTTCGATATCAGGACTGTTCACGATTCCATCTGCATCGTCGAAGAAGTTCGAACCCAATTGCGATTTGCCTGATATGTCTCGAAGCTGTTGTGACGGGAACCGGCCGACACCGATGCTGTACCCGAGCCAGAGACTTCCTTGCCCACCGGGCAGCGCCCACAAAACCCGATCGCCAGGCAGGCCGCTGCTCGATTTTCGGCAGGCAAAACGGGAGTCTTCAAGAAAACAGAGGCCGCGCTCGGTAGCGACCCAGAGCTGATCGCCATCACCAACCGAGAGACCATGGATAGCGCCGCCCGAGAGTCCGTCGCTTTCAGACCATGTACGAAAGTTGCCGCGTTGCTCCTCGACAATACGGCCGTCCGCCAATCCAAACCAGAGGGCGCCACCTGGACCGCGGGTCATGGCGGTAATGGACTGGTGAGCCACCAGTGGCTCTTTAACAGCGACCGGATTATGGTCGTCGCCCTCTCGATACAAGCCCTTCTCGGTATCAAAAAACCAGACCTGACCGCTCTCGTCCTGAACGAGAACCTTCACGGCAGTGAAGGCTGCGTGCTTCGAATCGCGGACCACCTGGCCATCTTTCCATCGCAGAATGCCCGCTGTTGTTCCAGCCCAAAGCTGCTGATCGCGGTCCATCAAAAGGGAGAGAATACTGACTCCCCGCTCGTATGCCGTACTCTGACCCTCGCGCAGGCGCTCCAGTCCGTCAGCAGTGCCCAACCACACAGCGCCGTCTCCGCCCGCCACGATGGAAGTGACGGTATCGCTGATGAGCCCGCTTTCCTGCGTGAGCGACAACACCCTGTCGCGTCGCAGCCGATTGAGCCCATTTTGCGTGCCCACCCAAATGTTCTGTTCGGTGTCTTCGAAAATGGACTCGACAAAGTCGCTGGACAAGCCATCGTTGCGAGTGTACCGTCGCACGGTTGCGTTTTCACCGATCCCCGAAACCCGCAGGAGGCCCTCTCCTCGTGTTCCGATCCAGAGGCATCCGGAACTGTCTGATGTCACGCTGGTGATGACGGAAGAAAAAGAAGACAGCGCTCTGGCTTTCCCCAGGACCTTCTTGCCCTCGAGCGAGTGAAGCTCGCTTTGATCATCAAGCCATGCAGCATGGCCGTCTTGTTCGAGTACCAGCCATCCTCGACCAGCCATGGACTTCACCAGGCCGCCGTCATGCGCGTAGAAGAGGCCCGCATCGGTCGCAACCCATTCCCGCCGATCGCTCGTTTCCAGCGGGCCGGAGAGCCATTTGCCGGGCAACGATATTGGGACCTCGACGGGCCTTAACGTCTCGCCGTTAACATGCCACAGCGCTGCACTGGTCGCAACCCATACAGATCCGTCGACCGCCTGTCGAACCGATGCGACAGGGGAGTTCAAATCAATTCTCTGGATTTCTGTGCCGCGAACCCTTGCCAGATGCCGTTTTCCTGCCGCCAGGAACAAATCTCCATTCCCGAAAGCTTTCAGTGCGTACACCTGCCCTACGAGTTGCCCCTCCGGCAACGCAAAACGCCAGGGCGTGAATTGCGCTCCATCAAAGCGAACCAGCCCGTCATCCGTCCCCAGCCACAGAAATCCATCCTTGGTTTGCGCGATGGAATAGATCAATGCGGAGGGCAGACCATCCTTATGGCCCCATGCTGCGACGGAGTACTGCGCAGCTTGTTCTTCTCCGTAGACCTGTGGGGAGAGCGAAAGCACACTCATGATCGCTATCTCAATTGCGATCCGGACAACGCACTTTACCTTCGTCGAACCACGACTCATGGCACTTAGCCGACGATAGCAGGAGCCACTGCAAATATCTATTGCAATCCCGAATACACCCGAATGGGTTAGCGGGTAAATACCCACTTTCGCGTTTGCCGCGAACCTCATTGTTTCTAGCCTATATCCATGTCACCGAGCCCAAGTGCCGGGTTGACGCGATGGTTCACGGAGTAAACGATGACATGGATTCGCCTGGGTCAGGAAGTGCTGTTGGAAAGACTCGCTATTGCGGCATTGACGTGCGCGCAAGTCGGAGCGCTCGGCGCATTGGTCGCAGCCATACTTCCATTCGTTTCGGAGGTTGTTCAAAACCGCTCGAGTCGAAGGAAGACAGGGTGCACAGGAGAATGGACATGCTGATCCGTCACCTTCGTTCCCGCCGCTCCTGGGGAAAACCTGTCCGGTGTCTCGGCCGATCCATCCTCGGCACGTTACTTGCGCTGCCAATCGCCGGGCATGCACAAGTGACCCGAACTTCTGTAGCAGGCGCGCCCATTCCTAACCCTTCGGGAAGCACCAACCAGTTGATGCAGTTGAATTCGTCCATCCAAGCCGTTGCCGCGAAAGCATCGGCCGCGGTGGTTCAGATCAAGGTCTCCAGCTACGGTCAGGAAGACGAGCACGCCACCCACGACGCGATGCGCGTTGTCCGCCAGCACGTGGTTGGCTCGGGCATCATCGTTGATCCCGATGGATACATCCTGACCAATGCGCATATCGTGGAAGGCGCACAGCGCATCCGGGTGATTCTGCCGCCTCGTCCGGTGGACTCCCAACTCGAGTTGCGGACCACAGCCCGAATGCAAATCCTCGACGCCCGGTTGATCGGTAAAAACAAGGACTCTGATATTGCCCTGCTCAAAGTGGAGGCAAAGGGACTGCCGTACCTGCACCTTCGGGCCAATGTCCCTGTCCACCAGGGCGAACTTGTATTTGCCATCGGCAGTCCTGAGGGCCTCCAGGATACCGTCACGATGGGCATGGTCAGCGCCGTCACCCGCCAGGTGGATCCGAACGACTCGATGGTCTACGTACAAACCGATGCCGCCATCAATCCGGGCAACAGCGGCGGACCTCTGATTGACGTCAACGGGAACATCGTCGGCATGAACACCATGATGCTCAGTCATGGCGGAGGCAGCGAAGGACTCGGCTTCGCGCTTCCGGCCGCCATCGTCGATTTCGACTATGAGCATCTTCGCAAGTACGGGCATGTCCAGCGCGTCACCATCGGTATCACCGCGCAGGAGGTCACGCCGCCGCTCGCCGCGGGCCTGGGCCTGGCGAGAAATTGGGGCGTCATTGTGTCTGATGTGATTGCGGACGGGCCGGCGAGGGAGGCGGGCCTCGAGCCAGGTGACATTGTTCTCGCCATCGACGGCCGGTCTGTTCGCGGCATGCCCGACCTTGTCGCGGCCCTTTACCTGCATCCGCCCACCGATAACGTGAAAATCAACGTGCTTCGCGGAGACAACCGGCTGTCGTTCAACGTGGCCCCGGATGCGCCCTCCGATAAACTCAACAACCTCTCCGATATCCCGACAGATGAACAGTCGTTGATCTTCCGCCTCGGCGCTTTGGTCACGAGCCTTGATGCGAGAATCGCTCCCCTGGTGCACGCGGAGGATCTCACGGGTGGTGTAGTCGTCGTCGCCGAGACACAGGCGACAGGCCCAGCGCCCACCGGTCTGGTGCCTGGAGACGTCATCCGGTCCCTGAACAATACGCCTGTGGAATCGGTGACGCAATTGCGTGCGATGGTGCACAACCTTAAACCGGGTGATTCTGTGGCCCTCGAGGTGCAACACGACCGGAAGCTGAGGTATGTGGCCTTTGAATTGGAGTGAAGGGAAGAGATTCGGTACGTACCCGCCGCGCTCGTCTTTGGACGAGCACGCAGGTAAGTAAAGGCGGCTGATCGCTCCGACCGCAGCAAGATGATTCGAAACGGTCCGCGCTCTTCTGCCGAGGAAGGAGGAACTATGAAGCGGTTCATTGCTCTCATCGTTCTTTCAACACTGTTGGCGGTGATTTCGTTTGAAAGCGACCTTCGGAGCTATTGCGACCAGTTCGCTCGAGAACATACCGCTAGGGCGATCGCAGTCACCGCGAGTCACACCGTGAGATTAGGAATGGAACTCGTGGACTCGTCGTACTAATGCGATTGCAAGGATAAACGCAACATCAACCCAAGGAGTTAAACACAATGCGATTCAAGAAATTCTATCTGGCACTAACTATGTTGATTGCCACGGGTGCGCTATTTCAGCCTCACGCGCGAGCGGATGAAGAGAACCAGACCACCAAAATGACATTCTCCGCACCGATCGAAATTCCGGGCCAGGTCCTGCCGGCGGGATCCTACATCTTCGAGAGAGCGGACGATAACGACTTGCGCAATGTGGTTCGCATCTTCAATGCAGATCGTACCGTGCTGTATGCCACGCTTCAGACCAACCCCGTAGACCGCATGAGCCCAGCCGATAATCCGTCTATCACGCTCGCTGAACAGGGTTCAGGAAACCCCGACGTCCTTGTTCAGTGGTTTTACAGCGGTAGCTTGACCGGACACCAGTTCATTTACCCGAAGGCTGAAGAGAAAGAACTCGCGCAGGCGAAGCTGGACACCTTCGTAGATGGCAAGTTGATCTACGGCATTCAGGCTGCCGGCGAGTGAATTTAACGTGCGATTGCCTCGCTGTGCTCCCCGTCGAGGCGGCACAGCGACCATCCAGACCCAGGCTGCAAGCCTGAGAGGAGAAACCTTCATGAAATTCAAAAAGCTGTTTGCCGTTCCGCTGGTCGCATTGATGTTGACTCCGGTGGCTTTTGCCGCTCCGGTGTCGGTGGATTACGACCATTCAGTCAATTTCAACCAACCGAAGACCTATTCCTGGAAGGCGGTACATACTGCAAACTCTCTTTGGGACAAGCGGGTGAAGGACGCCATTAACCGCGAGTTGACGGCCAAGGGCTGGAACGAGGTGCCCGCCGGCGGAGACGTGCAGATTGTCGCTGTCGAGAAGACCTCGCTGCACCAGGAATATGACACGTTGTACGACGGCTTTGGCGGCCGGCGCTTTGGCGGCTTCGGAGAGTCCACCACCTCTCTGGACAGCTACAAAGTCGGCACGCTTTTCGTGAACATGTTCGAAGGCCTCAATCAGTTGATCTGGAAGGCCACCTCGAGCAACGACTTATCAGGCAACCCCGACAAGAACGAAAAGAAACTCGACAAAGACGTCCACGATATGTTCAAGCACTTTCCACCCAAGGCGGGTGCATAAGTATGCGTCTGCTCACTTCAGCTCCGCGCCGTCGCGGCGATGCAGTCTGTCGGATGTGAGACGGCCCGGACCTCAGTGCAGCGACCGAAAAATCGAAAGCAACGGAGGTGTGCAATGTTTATAAAACAGTTTCTAGCATTGGTGTTAGTAGGCGCGTTAGTCTTCAGCAGCACGGCTGTCGGGTTTGCGGATGAGTCAGCAGCAGGGCAGCAGGCGCCTGCTCCCAGCGTGAAGCAGACTCCGGGACAACTGCAGCAGCTTGTTGCTCCGGTCGCACTTTATCCCGATGAACTGGTTGCCGAGGTTTTCGCTGCCGCGACCTATCCAGACCAGGTAGTAGAGGCGGATCGTTGGCTTCAGGATCACAAGAACCTTCAAGGACAACAGCTGGGCGATGCGATCGACAAGCAGCCTTGGGACTCCAGCGTCAAAGCATTAACAGAGTTCCCAACCGTACTGGCGAACATGGATAAGAACCTGTCCTGGACATCGTCGCTGGGTGAGAGTTACATGAACCAGCAGCAGGATGTTATGAATGCCGTTCAAGAGATGCGTCAACGCGCTCAGCAGAGCGGAAATCTCAACAGCAATTCGCAGCAGAACGTGACAAAACAAGGAAACACGATTGTTATTGAACCGGCTGCTCCTGATGTGATCTATGTGCCGACGTACGATCCGTGGATAGCATATGGCGGCCCTGTGGTGGCGTGGCCCGGCTGGTATTCGTATCCAGGTCTCTACGTCGCAACGCCAGGCATTTCGTTCGGGTTCGGGTTCGGCGTGGGATTCTTCGGCGGCTTTGGATGGGGTTGGCATCATTGGGGATTTGACTGGGGACATCGTACGATAGTCATGAACCACAGGACGTATATATCTCACAGCACCATCATCAATCGGGATCGATTCTCTAGCCGCAACGGTTTCTCGCATGCGCGCTCGGGATTTCGTTCGGCGCATAACAGCTTCGCATCGCACGGGCGAGTTTCAGTAACGCATTTTGGAGCTTCCCGCGGTTTCAATCACGCTGGGATGACGCGAAGCCATTCGTTCGCTGGGCGAGGAGGCGTCGGCGGTGCCCGTGCTGGCGGTGGTTTCCACGGAGGCGGCGGCAGAAGGTGATCGTGCGCGAACGATTAGTGCGCGGACGTAAAGTGAACGAGTATGCAGCGACGATTCAAAATAGCCAAGAACCGCTGGATTTCCCGGTTGGGGTACTACGCTGGGCCTCGGCGTTGTGCCCCGTTGAGTAACGATGTCGGTGGCGCATTTATTGAACCAGCAGTCGATTGGCTATCGGAGAGAGTTAGCCCGCCTTGGCGATTGCACGAATGCACCTGAACCGACGCGAAAGTACTCATTATGGCGACGTGTCGATCTCAAACCTATGCCGCGTCCCTGAGCGCATCATTTCAAAGGGCTTAAGGCCGCGAAACGTGGATTGATAATGAAAAACGGGCTAGCCTTAAGGATCCCGAGTGGACCCGGTTTAACCAATGCAAACCACGTGGACATAAGGTCATGTTCGGAGAGCTGAATCCGTAGGTCATCTTGAAATGTCCAACGATTGGATTTGGCAGATTCCCGTACCGGCAGCACTACGGCTAAGCGAAGGAAGTCGGTTGAGCCGAAACTGTTGTCTAGCTGTCCGAAATGCACGCCGTAAAGGGTGGGCTTACACTGAGGTCCCCACTGTGCTGCAAAAGGCGCAATTTCATATTATCCTGTTGTCAGAGCCTGGCAGGCTTGGCCCGACGACATCGAGGCTGGGTCACCGACGAGATCGACGCACGACTGACCGACAGAAAGTACTTCCCCGGACGCGGAATACAAACTTCTGACGAGGTCCTCAGTGCGAATCCCCCGCGCTCTAAGGCTTTCTGCAGTTGCACTCCTTCTTTTCCTGCTGGCGGTCGTCGGCATGTACTTTTATGTGATCACCCCACATCCCAGCAGCGCCCCCCCGGATTCGCCGCAAGCATTGCTGGACCAGGCCGACTCTCTTTCCTGGGGCAACCGTTGGATTGATGCTGAGCCTTTGTACAAGCGGGCAGAACAGATGTTCGCGGCGCAAGGTCAGTCGTCAAAAGCTCTGTATGCGCAGGTAAGCCAGATCCCGGCCAACGAATCCGTTGATCTGCCGGCCACGATCTGGACCCTGACCCAGGACCTGACTCTGCCGGCGGCGGCTAACCCGGAAACACGGCTTCGAATACTGACGATTCGGGGCATGCTCGAAATAGACTATAACGCCGCGGAGGCTCTTTCCACGTGGACAGAGATTTCCTCTCTTGCCGTCAGCCTGCGTCACTACTCGATCGCAACGCGAGCCATGGGAGAGCAGGGAATTGCGGCATTCCTTCTGGGCGATACCGAGACAGCGAAGAAAAAGGTCATACGCGCATGGATGCTTTCGAAGGTCGAAAACGATCCTGCGGCCACGGTGCGCTACGCTTCTCTCTTTGGCGCGGGTCTGGTCCAGATCCAACGCTACAATGAAGCGCTGTCAGCAGTAAATGAAGCCATTCGAATTGCAACAAACAAGCCGGAGATCGCTTATCCGGCTATTGCGATCTATTCCAAGATTGACGCGCTCGTGGGGCTTCATCGACCGGAAGACGCTTTAGCATTGGCCGATAGAGCGTTGGCCCAATTGGAGAAAACGCCCTACGACGGCTACAAATCGCAGGTCTACCTCTCACGCGGACGAATCGATGGCGAACGTGGCGACTGGGAAGCCGCAATTGCAGATTACAACCGTTCACTGGAGTACTCGATAAGGATTAAGAACTTTCGTGGGATCACCGATGCCGGCGGATTATTAGCAAAGGCATATGCGCAGAATCACGACTTGCCATCCGCGCTCGCCGCGATTGATTCCGCCATCACCGCAAATACAAAGATTCCGGCGGAGCTCTATCTCATGCCGCGGAACCTTGCGATCAAAGCCGAGATCGCAGAGAAAATGGGCCGTGCCAAGGAAGCGGAAAGCCTTTACCTCCGAGGGATCGCCCTGGTCGACACCATGATTCGCCATGCTTCGACGACAAATATTCAACGACAACTGCTCGTGGAGACGGGTGATGTTTATACCGGGTATTTTGCATTCCTTTGTGCTCGTCAGCGATATGCGGACGCGCTGCGAACTCTGGAACAGATCAGGGGCCGGGTCGAGGCGGAGGCTCTGGAGCATCACGTAAACGAAGTCCCGCATGCTCCCACCCCTGAAGAAAGCGAGCTCACACGCCTCAATCTCGAACTTGTTAACTCCGATGACCCGGACGCGAGGACGAAAATTTCTAAGGCTATTTACAATGCCGAACTGGCTCTTGGGCCAAGCACTTTGGCGCAGGAGACAACGACCCACCCTGTACCGTTGGAAGATTTGCAGAGAAGTCTCTCGCCCAATACCGTCCTGGTTGAGTATGTGCTGGCTGACCCAAGTTCGTACGCGCTTGCAGTTACCCATAATGAGGTGACGCCCTATCAGTTAACTGCGAAATCGCGCATCGAGACAGACTCGGAACGGTACATCAGCGAGATTCGATCGAAAAAGGTAAACAAGGCGTTGGCACAGGCCCTATACAAGGAACTGCTTGGACCCGTGCGAGAAATCGAAAAGAACACAAATCTCATCGTCGTTCCCGATGGCTCCCTGCACTTGCTACCGTTCTCTGCTCTTATGAAGGACGACGCATACGTGATCTCCAGGCACACAGTCGATGTGGTTCCTTCATCTACGGTTTACAGCATTCTCGAAAAACGCGTTCGGGAGAAGGCGGGGATTCAAACGTCGTTCCTGGGGGTTGCCGCGTGGACCCAGATCCGCGATACCCGCAGTAGAGTCGTGCGTGAAATCTCTGCGCCTCAGCGCAGTGCGCTCATTCCGCTCCCTGAGAGCAAGCTGGAGGTTGAGAGCATTGCAAAGGATTTGCCTCCGCCAAGCACGATCCTGCTGGGTACGGACGCCACCGAGACGAATTTCAAAAGGACTGTGTCGGACGACCCCGAGGTCATCCATCTCGCTCTCCACGGTTATGTCGACCTTGACTATCCTGACCGTTCCGCGCTCGTTTTTGCACCCGAAAAGTCGGGTATCAATGACGGGCTGTTGCAAGTCCGGGAAATTCGTGGCATGCGGATCAATTCCAAACTGGTAACGCTATCGGCATGCAACACGGGTGTCGGCCCGGTTGGAGAAGTCGGCGTTGCGAACCTGGTCAATGCCTTCATCGAGGCCGGGGCCGATTCCGTGGTTTCCACGCTGTGGGAGGTGGAGGATGAATCCACCATGCATCTTATGATCTCGTTCTACTCTCAACTGGCGCGTCACGAGCGCAAGATCGACGCGCTTCGATCTGCCCAGGTGGAGGTGATGAACAAAGGGTTTCCACCCTATTTCTGGGCAGACGTTCAACTGGTTGGCGATCCGAACGGCACACTCTGATATCGAAAGGATGGATATGGACCTTACCGCTTCGCAAAGACAATCACTTCTAAACAAGATCCAATCACTGGTTACCGAGAAGTACTTCGATCCGTCATTCGACGAAGCCAGGTGGCATGCGATCGTGGATCGTCACCGCAGTGCAGTCATTGACGCTGGCACAACCGCTCAGTTCGATGCCCGTGTCAGCCAGATGTTAGCGGAGCTCACTCCAAAATCACTCGCCCTGCTTTCAGACCACACTCCGATTACGCCGCGAAATGCAATCAATGCAAGCTTCACGGTTGAGACAGTTGGCAGTGAGCGACGGTGGGTCTTCCAGGACGTGTTGCCTGGCGGCGTTGCTTCAAGTGCTGGGGTGCGTCCCGGGGATGTTTTGCTCAGCATCAACGGAAAGACGTTCGCGCCAACAGCTAACGACCGGTCTGGTCCGCAATTTGAGATGCGACAGAGAATCCCGATCGTGATTTCACGAAACAGCCCGGCGAAGGAGATGGCGCTGATTCTGGGGACGCCGGAGCCGGAATATAAAGACAACCCCTATGCGGAACCGACTGCTCTGTACGCAGAGACGCAACCTGGAGGCATCGATTACCTGAAGGTGAGTCTCTTTCCGGGGAAGATTGGGATCGACTTCGCGAATCAACTTGACGCTCTGTTTGGTAGTCAACTCAAGAGCGATCGCCTGATTATCGATCTTCGCGGAAACCCCGGCGGCGGAATAGGCGGCCTGACACTCATGAGTTACCTAACCCCGGATCGCATGCCGATTGGCTACAGCAAGAATAGAAAGATGGCAATTGAGAAGAAGGATCCTTCCAGCCTGCCGGTCTTCGACAAAGTACCGCGGTCGAAGCTTGCAATCCCCGCGCTGGCGCTGAAATTTCTAGGGAAGACCTCGGTTTTCCTTTTCACAGAAGGACTCGGCCGCAGAGCGCATCGTGGGCGAACCGTAATCCTCGTCAACGAACATACGACGGGCGCCGCGGAGATGGTAGCGCAGTTTGCCCAGCAAAACGGCCTGGCCACCATTGTTGGGACTCATACTCCGGGACGGCTCGTCTCTCGAAGCGCGAGCAAACTCGGGTTTGGTTATCGGCTTGTCATTCCAGTTGCCGCTTATGTCAGTGCCAATGGAACCCAGATTGAGGGAAACGGCATAACGCCGAACGTGTCTGTTCCATGGTCGTTTGGCGATGCTATTGCAGGCGGAGACAGCCAGATGGCAGCAGCGATCGATCTGATCAAAGCAGAGGCGGCTTAGGAGCAGATCACTGCGCCTCCTGATGCGAAATACGCCTTGTTTTGCGCAGGCGGGTAAAAGTTCACGCATAGAGGACGAGTTAGCGGAGAATCGCACAAATGTGGTGGGGATATCTGATCAATTCTGCTCATATAATCAGTTTTGTGCCTTGCTGGGGTTGAACCTACCGTTGTCGCTCGAACGTACCACCATGTATTGGGCTCCGGAAACGTTTTCTGGCGTTCGGGAGTCCGTAAATTGTCGTAGACTCCGCTCCGATCGCCGACAGGCATGGGAATCGTGCCCGCTTCTCAGACCTCTTTTTGAAGTTCGTGCTGGAGCGCATCGTGCGCGTTCAGGCCGACCTGGTCGATCAGCTCTTCAACTCCAGTGAAAGGCGCCTTGCAAGAATTCTGCTGTTAATGGCGAAATTTGGCAGACCGAGTGAACCGGAACAATACATTCCCAAGATCTCACAGGAGACCCTGGCGGAGATGATTGGGACCACCCGCTCCCGCGTAAGCTTCTTCATGAATCGATTTCGCAAGCTCGGGTTTATCGAATACAACGGACGGATCAAGGTTCACAAGTCGCTGTTGAACGTGGCTCCGCTTGATCAGTTACCCGAGCGAAATCCCGAGAACCTGCTGTGGCCACGAAGTCGATCAAATCCTGGTTGGCGTGCCTACATGGCCGGAATTGAGCAAATTGGAGTTGAGCGTGGCGGGCACTGAAACGGCCAGGACTCACGCTCGCGCAGAACGGGCAGCAGACTTTTCCACGCCCGGTGCTCCCTGGGCGCTAAAACCGTTGCGGACCGACTGGGTCAGTCGCGGCTGATCCATCTCCTTTTTTACGCGGGAGACAATCTTTCTTTCAATCTCGATTCGGCTTTTCTTTTCATGAAGCGGCCCTTCTTTGAACGATGAGCAGTGAATTACCGTATCGAATTCGGAGCCGATCTTCCTTCATGCTTCCCGCAAATAGGAGCAAACAGCACGTGTGCGTGTTTATTCGGCAGCCGCGTTAGCGCCGCCACCGCGAATATCCCCATCCCCCGCCTCCAAGCAGAAATCAGAGAGCAGTCGATTCCGGTGCGTTATTATGGCAACTCCCCCAGAAGGAAATCGACACCGTGCCGATACCAGGGCTCCGCATTTTTGTGGTGGACGACGAAGAAGTCATCGCCACCAGCCTCACCGCAATTCTCAAAATCAGCGGCTTTGAAGCCGTGGCCTTTACGAATCCACTAGACGCCCTGAATGCGGCACGAGTGGAAGCACCGGATCTCCTCATTTCCGAAGTAGTGATGCCAGCACTTTCGGGGATCGAGCTGGCGTTACGCTTCAAAGAGGAATGCCCGAGCTGCAAAGTCCTGCTCCTTTCGGGTCGGGCGGGGACCGAGAATTTGCTGCAGAAGGCCCGCGATCAAGGACACAACTTTACTCTGCTGTCCAAACCACTCCACCCGACCGACCTGTTGAGGGAAATACTCCGTACCACGGAGTAAGGGACGATCGCTTTCCGGCCTGTTTCCACGTGCATAGCACTCCTGACGTTAACCGCTATTGCGCCGTGCCTGGCGACCAACTCCTTCAGCTCTTCCTCCGAAACGCCAGCACCTTTGTCCTCGACTTCATACTTTTCGTGGATATTGATGCGATCCTCGTGGTTCGGACCAACCTTGGTTTTATCGTCTGCAACTTGGAATTTCCTATTATCTGGCCTACGGCTGGCACAGATTGCTTCGAGAGGCCATCGGGAGGAAGCACATCGGTCAAATTGGTCGCGAAAGAGCGCTGCGTTCCAGAACAGTCGAAATAGAGCCTTGCCGATATTCCCTTGATCCTGCGATATACATTTGGCCGCCGGGGCAGCTTCCAATCGGTCAAACTGCAAAGGCCCGACCGGGATACCGTGTGCAGTCACTCCGTAAGGGACGCGACCGCCAATGTAGAACCAATCCTATACACGCAGTGACCGCTGCGCTGGTCAGAATCGCACAACCCGCTCTACACCGTTGTGGGTATGAAGAAAGTCACACTGTGCCGAGCCCGAGATTACGAGGCTCAGGATGTTGGCTCCGCAGGAGGCAGGGATTTCAGGTTTCAGAGGCGAGGCTGGAGGGCTCGGTTCACTG
>Ga0206906_1070_pt1 | contig 16688 bp, 13 predicted proteins | sample Alteio_BWOrgHeat_79_FD_152935 | JGI IMG/M metagenome (GOLD analysis project Ga0206906, IMG submission 152935) | Enriched cells from forest soil in Barre Woods Harvard Forest LTER site, Petersham, Massachusetts, United States -... | ecosystem: Environmental > Terrestrial > Soil > Temperate forest >...
ATGACACAAATAGATAAACTAAGGCATTCATTTTTCCGAACGAACCCACCGGCTCTGCTGTTATACGCGCGCACAAATTTTTACCAAAATAATATTACAAAGAAAGCAATATGGACGAGAAGAAAGGCATATATAAAGTTCGCGATATTAAGTTAGCTGATGCCGGAAGAAGGCAGATCGAATGGGCGGAAAGCCGCATGCCGGTGCTTATGGCATTGCGTGAGAAGTACTCTAAGACTAAGCCTTTATCAGGTTATAGAATTGCCGGATGTTTGCATGTTACGAAAGAAACGGCTGTCCTTATTGAGACTCTTGCCGCTGCCGGAGCCGAAGTTTCCTGGAGCGGATGTAATCCTCTTTCGACCAATGATGAAGTTGCTGCAGCTCTCGCAGTCGGAGGCGCAACGCAGATCTTCGCATGGTACGGAATGAATGTCGAAGAATTTTATTGGTGCATTGACCGTACGCTCGATTTCAAGCCGAACCTCACGCTCGATGACGGCGCTGATCTGATCTTCACCGTCCACAATAAATATCCCGAACTTGCCGAAGATATTATCGGTGGTACGGAAGAAACAACGACAGGCGTTCACCGCCTCCGCTCGATGGCTGATGATGGCAAGCTAATGTATCCTGTCATCGCCGTCAATGATGCCGAGACAAAATGGGATTTCGATAATGTGTATGGCACTGGGCAATCCACACTCGATGGCGTTATCCGCGCAACGAGCGTTCTGCTTGCAGGAAAGAATCTTGTCGTTGCTGGCTACGGTCATTGCGGCAAGGGCGTTGCAACCAGAGCTAAAGGCATGGGCGCGAATGTCATTGTTACGGAAGTTAAAGCAACTGCTGCTTTGAAAGCTACGCTTGAAGGTATGCAAGTCATGCCGATGGACGAAGCTGCGAAAGTTGGCGATATTTTCATCACCGCAACAGGCGTGAAAGATATTCTCGTCGGTCGTCATTTCGATTCGATGAAAGATGGAGCGATCTTCTGCAATACCGGACATTACGATTGCGAAATTAATATTCCTGATTTGGAAGAGCGCTCGGCGAATCATCGCCAGATCCGCAATAATTGCGAAGAGTATCTTCTCTCCGGAAATCGCAGAGTCTATCTCTTAGCGCAAGGACGCCTCGTCAATCTTGCAGCAGCAGAAGGACATCCTTCTGAAGTTATGGATATGAGCTTTGCAAATCAATTCATGTCGCAGCTTCGTTTGGCAGGAGTTCACAAAGGCGAAGAGATCATGGAGCGCGGAAAAGTTTACGACATTCCGGTCGAGCAGGATCAGGAAATCGCCGGCGTGAAGCTCGCTACTCAGGGATTCAAGATCGATACGCTCACGGAAGAGCAGCTTGCATATTCGATGGATTATGCAGCAGGCACGTAATTAATTACGAATTAGGAATTACGAATTACGAATTACGAAAGAGGGATTACTTGTAATTCCTCTTTTTATTTATGGAGTAAGAATGAAACTCAAAGTTATCGTAACGGGAGTTACCGGTATGGTAGGCGAAGGCGTGATGCTCGAATGCTTTGAGCATCCTGATGTTGAAAGCGTTTTAGTCGTTACCAGAAGACAGAGCGGGTTTTCTCATCCGAAATTGAAAGAGATTATTGTACCTGATTTCTTTAATTTATCTGCCATTGAATCACAGCTTGCCGGATATGATGCTTGCTATTTTTGCCTTGGAGTATCCTCAATTGGGATGAAAGAAGATGATTATCGGCATGTCACATATGATTTGACGATAAACTTCGCGAAAACAGTTTCTAAGTTAAATTCTGATATGACATTCTGCTACGTTTCCGGTAAGTCAACCGATAGCTCTGAAAAAGGAAAGTTAATGTGGGCACGAGTAAAGGGGAAGACTGAGAATGATCTTATGAAACTAGCTTTCAAGCAAGTCTTTGCTTTTCGTCCGGGATTTATTAAAGCGACGAAAGGTCAGAAGAATACATTGAAGTATTATAAGTATTTTGCATGGCTCTATCCTATACTTAAGGTTATATATCCTTCGGGTGCTTGTACCTTGAAAGAGATTGCGCTTGCCATGATTAATGTTACTGAAAAAGGGTATTCTAAACATATCTTAGAAGTAAATGACATTGTAGCTGCTTCGCAGTGAATTAAATTTCAGGACACTGTAATTACTTTGTGAATTCCTGCGTTGTATTTTTACCACCCAATAATTCATCTTAGTACATTATCATGAAACACAGTAATATTTTTAAACGAGTGGGTATTATCATCATAGCCCTTCTTAGTTTATCAGTTTCGAATTCAGTTACTAATGCTCAAGAGCCGACTGCTACTAAGGTAAGTTGGGGATTGATCCTTGGTGATCCGTTAGGAGTGACGATGAAATATCGGATGAATCCTGCGAATGCATTTGATTTTAGTTTTGGACCTGATTACTTTGGCTCGCCACGATTACAAATCGATTATGTCTGGATGTTCAACACCTTTAATTCATCTGTGGTCAGAACGTATGCCGGTCCCGGATTAGCCGTTGCATTTGCCAAAGGCATCAGAATATTTTTCAGTCGTGAACCGCATACTGAAACATTTGCTAATCAGGAAGATAATAAATTCGGGTTCGGAGGTCGAGCAATTTTCGGATTAAATATTACACCGAAACAATCGGCTTTCGCCGTCTTTGTCGAAGCTGGACCGATGATAGGTATTAATCATATTTTCGATCTTGATCTTGACGGCGCTATTGGGTTGCGATATAATCTTTAGTCTTTTTTAGAACATTTGAATAAATTGTAGTATCTTTGCATCTGTGTTGTAGTTTTATTTAATAAATAAATAACCCCAGTTACATCATCATAATGAAAAACCCCGGAAGCTGGAAAACAGTAATTGTTGTCCTCGTAACTCTTTTGTTATCTGGCGAAACGCTAATGGCACAAGAGCTTGCCCCTAAAACCATGAGTTGGGGAATGATACTTGGCGATCCATTGGGAGTTACAATGAAGTATCGCATGAATCCCATTAATTCAGTTGATTTTAGTTTTGGTCCCGATTACTATGGCTCGCCTCGTCTGCAAATTGATTATATATGGCAGTTTAATACATTCCATTCGAATTTAGTTAAAGCATATGCGGGTCCCGGATTAGCAGTAGCATTTGCCAAAGGAAGTAATATGTTTTATAATGCAGAACCTTTCCGTGAGAGTTTTTCGAATATCGAGGATAAAAAACCGGGTCTCGGCGGACGAATGATCTTCGGCTTGAACTTTTCCCCGCGAAGTTCTCCGCTCGAGCTTTTCGTCGAAACCGGAATGATGGTTGGCTTTAACCGCTATTTCGATCCCGATATTGATTATGGTATGGGGTTCCGATATAGTTTATAGAGTCTTAGGCTATTTGTTCCAATTCCTCGCTTGCCTTCGACCAGGAATAAAATAATTCTTCGAGCTTTTTCTTATAATCTTCTATCAGCTTCGCATCGGCGCTGACTTTATGCGCATTCTTATAATAGTGTGGCTCTAACATCGTATTCTCAAGCGCTTCCTTTTTCTTTTCTACTTCCGCAATTTCATATTCGATCTTTTTGATCTTATTTTTCAGAGGTTTTTCCTTATGAGCTTTGGCATTGCGTATCTCAGCTTCCTGCTTTTTCTTATCCTTTGAATTTACCGAAGGTTCGTTACTTTCTTTCTTTTCCTCTTTCTTGAAAGTTTGCTTGCCTCTGATTCTTTCAAGCTCCATCTTATACAGCTCATCGAGATATTGCTCGAGCGAACCCATATAATCTTTTACTTTGCCATTGCCGAAGGTAATGATACGCTCAACCAGATCTTCTAAGAAATCTCTGTCATGGCTGATAACAATGATCGTCCCATCGAATGCCATCAGCGCTTGCTTTAGCACTTCCTTCGAGCGCATATCAAGATGGTTCGTCGGTTCATCGAGGATGAGCGTATTGCATGGCTCTAATAGCATCTTCGCAAGTGCAAGCCGGGATTTCTCGCCGCCGGAAAGAACTTTTACATATTTATGAACATCATCTCCGCGGAAAAGAAAGGCGCCGAGTAATGAGCGAAGCTGACCTTCAGTATAACTTGGTCCACTCTTTTCGCCGCCGGCAAAAAACTTCGCGCGCGCAAGTGAATCCACCGTTGCAAGCACTGTCATATTCCCATCGAGATCATCTGCCTGATGCTGGGCATAATAACCGATGGTTACATTATGAGTCAGACCGAGTTTTCCTTTAGTGAGTTTCTCGACTCCGGCTAAAATTTTGCCGAGCGTTGTTTTGCCTTCACCGTTCTTACCTAAGAATGCAACACGCTCGCCGCGTTCGATGCGCATTTCGCAATGAGCAAAAACATCATGCACGCCGTCATAACTTTTCGCGCCATGCTCGACCTCGAATGCAGTCCTGCCTGATGGAGGGGCATTCGGGAAAGCGAAGTGGACGCTGGGAGCATTAGAAGCTAATTCCACACGCTCCATGCGTGCTAACATTTTCACGCGGGATTGCGCCTGTTTGGCTTTTGAAGCCTTCGATTTGAACCTTTCGACGAATCTCTCAAGTTCTTTTCTGCGCAGATCGAGCGTTGCCGATTGCGCTTCTAAGAGTGCTTCGCGCTCGGCTTTTGCAGTCTCGTAATAATCGTAATTGCCTGGGAAGACTTCGCATTTTCCGCCAGGTGAAATTTCCGCAGTTCTTCCGGTAACGTCATTCAAAAATTTCCTGTCATGCGAGATCAGCAGCATCGAGCCTTCGTAGCCATTCAGGAATTCTTCGAGCCACATCATGCTCTCCAAATCCAGATGGTTCGTCGGCTCATCCAAGAGGAGAATATCCGGTCGCTTGATCAGCAGTTTTGCAAGCAGAACGCGCATCTGCCAGCCGCCGGAAAATTCGCGCAAGGGTCGCTCGAAATCTTTTTCCGTAAAGCCGAGACCGGATAGAACCTTCGCCGATTCCGCTTCGATCGTAAATCCTCCTGCATCTTCGAATTTATGATTCAGTTCGCCGAATCTATCCAAAAGATCGTGATATTCTTTCGATTCATGGTCATCGGCATTATCCGAAAGCGCCTGCTGCACAAGTTCAAGTTCTTCGGTATAGGCAAGCAGATCTTCCTTCGAGCGCAGCGCTTCGGCGAGGATGCTGCGGTCGAGCGCGCCTTCTTCAAGCGTCGGCTCCTGCGGAAGGTAGCCGAGCTTATAATCGCGCGGCATCTGCACTTCGCCTTCTTCGGGCTGCTGGAAACCGGCAATGATCTTCATCATCGTGGATTTCCCCGCGCCGTTCGGTCCGACTAAGCCGACGCAGTCGCCCAGACGAATAGTAAAGGTCACATCGCGGAAAAGATATTTTCCGCCAAATTGCACGGCAAGATGTTCGAGAGCGATCAAATTTTTGAGTTAATAGTTAACAGTATGCAGTAAATAGTTTTTCGGTTTGGAGCGCGGATAACAGCGGGAAGGGGTTTGTCGTGCCAAGAGGGGCACTTTAATCAAACGATCCGAAGGTGGTCAGTCATCAGCCAAAAGTTCTTTGAGCTTTTCTTCGGTCAGACCATTCTGTGATGCAGAATTCGATAACCTATCCATCATTTCCAAAAGTGAAGGATTCTCATTAGAAGCCGCGTCAGCATCTACAGGTAATATAGTATTTTGCGGATTATCTTCCATAAAAATTAAACAAATTCCCTACTGTAATGTTTCCAGCGGGCTGATGGGCTGAAAGTTTCGTAGTTTTGCAAAATGAAAATTGAAGGCACAATAGAAAATGTTTCATATGAAGCACAACTCACAAAAGAGCTTACAGTTTACAATTTCGATGAGTTTGATGTCAACACGGCAAAATCTTCTGGAATAATCGTAAGTCCAAAAAGTAAACTTGCTTACTCTAAATGGGTAAGCCCGAAAAGGACGAGAACATATCCATTTGAAAGGATCTATAATACCTATAACTCCGAGAAAAAAATCACTATTATCCCAATATTGAAAGATGAAGGAGCGGATGGTGACCTCGACAAGATACAGTTCTCCACCTTTAGCTGGATGAGCCTAATGGGAATATTCGTTGTGTTAGGTTACTACGAATCAGCAAAAAAGAACACATCAGAAGCTCAGAGAAAACGACAAAAATTGACTAACCAAAAATTTAACAATATCTTTGTTAAAGAGCAAATCAAGCAGATCGCACGACATAAACTTGAGGCAATACATTGGAATCGCTCATTAATAAAGGATCGGTTTGTCGAGATCTTAGACCTCGCTATTGAGTCATACAAAAAAATTTCAAAAAAAGAAAAAGTAGAAATTCATTTATACAAGTCTCTCGCCACATTCCGCAATAAAATATTGGAGAATTTTGAATTATACAAAGAAATATCTTTACAAGGTTCTAAGGGCGCAAGTAATCGAGAGCTTTTGACAAATCATGCACTTGAGTTTATTGATGATGGAGACAAGTGTCAAATGATTTTGAAAAATTATCTTGGCGGAGATTACTTTTTGACAGCAGACGAAATCGTCAAAGAAGGCGCAAAGTACATTATTCAAGAATCAAAGAATACGTCCAAAGGAGTTCTTCCCAGTCGTAGCGATATAAAAGATGGTTTGTTCAAACTAATCCTTTATTCGAATATTGATAAACTTTCAATCGATGACAAACCTGTTTCTTTCGGCACAAGAATGAAACTTACCAGCCCTTACATCACAGAAAAGATAATCTTGCCGGCAACAAAAAATGAGCTTGAAGAATATTTCGCCCGAAATAGTAGTATATTTAAACGAGCAACGATGGGCACCATCAGCTTGTTGAATAAAGAAGTAACTGAGAACCGCAATATTTCGATTTTGCTAGCCCCTAATAAATGAGGATTTTAGAACCGATAAAAAGTCCGCTACGCTACCCAGGTGGGAAGGCAAAAGCTATACCCCAACTTATCCCTTTTATTCCTAAACATTTCCATGAATTTCGTGAGCCTTTCATTGGTGGCGGCTCGGTTTTCCTAAACCTAAAGCAGAAATATCCTCATAGAAATTATTGGATCAATGACCTGAACTATGATCTTTATTGCTTCTGGAAAGTATCGAAAGAAAATTTGTCTGAGTTGACTGAGCAAATAGAATTCATAAAGAAAACCGCAGAGGATGGCAGACTTCTTTTTGACATGACCGTTGCCCAACTGAATAATGATTTATCGGAATTACAAAGAGCGGTTCGTTTTTTTGTTTTGAATAGAATTACTTTTTCCGGTACAGTCGATTCTGGTGGCTATTCACAAAAAGCTTTTGAATCCCGTTTTACTGAATCCTCGATCTTCCGACTGAAAAAACTTGCCAATCTCTTAGATGATGTTGTAGTCACAAATGTGGATTACTCAGAATCGTTATATGTAAACGGTGAAGGTGTCTTTATCTTTCTCGACCCACCGTATTCAACTGCAACCAAGTCCAGGTTATACGGAAAAAACGGGGATCTTCATTTAGGATTCGACCATAAGAAATTTGCTGAGGATATGAAAGCATGTCCACACCAATGGATGATAACATACGATGACTGCGAAGAGATAAAAAATAATTTCTCCTTTGCTCATATGTACGAGTGGGAATTCCAGTACGGTATGAATAATTATAAAAAAGATTTTGCTGCTAAAGGCAAGGAGCTAATCATTACAAATTATCCTGTCAAAGTCAAGGAACTATCATCTCAACTTGCTCTTGTTTAAGAAGAATAGAGAAAAAGCGAAGCACGATGATGAAATTACTATAGGAATGCGGAAATTGTCGTATATTAAGGGACTTAATTATAGGCACCTATCATAATATGCAAAAGGAGATTTTCGAAACACTTAACACAATTTCGGACGATACACTTGACCAAGCACTTCTAAAAATCCCGGAGGGGGTAGATAAAGATAAAGGAGAAGTCAAATGGCACGAGACAATGACGAATTTGAGAAGTTCACGCGATCTGCTCCTTGATTTAGCTCAAAGAAATGTTATTTCTCAAATCCCTCTTACTATCCAAAAACAAATTAATTCTGATGTCCAAGATTTAAGCAAATTTTTTACAGAATTATCTACGGGTACGGATACTGTCGTTAATATTGTTAATACCACCGAAGCTCTATTTACTTTTATCTGGGAGAATAGGCTTGCAAATCTTTCGGATGAATATATTAGCTATAAGACAAAAGAAAATAATTTAAAACGCCTAGAAACGGAAGCCCACAAACTTAGGGAAAACTTAAACAAGAACCTCAGTTTACAGGAAGAACTCCACACCCTTGTTGGCGAAGCAAAAAAAACTAAGGAAGAGATTGATAAGAAACGCGAGGTTACTGAAGAGAATGCAAAGGCGATCCAGCAGAATCTTGAAAATACAAATACTATTAGCCAAACCTCGAGTGCAAAATTAACGAGTATAACTGAGAATGAAGCCACGATACGAAGCCTTGAAGCAACTTCAAAAGCAAGTAATACGGAGATTACTTCGTTACGCACAAATATAAAAGTTTTTTTTGATGAAATAACTCAATTCAAAACTGATATTAGTGATACCAAAACTAAGGCTGAAAAATCTAACGAGGATGGAAAAAAAGAGGTAGCTGATTTTCTAAAAAAATATAAAGATTCTTTCGATGCAGCCTCATCAACTTTTACGGAAGAAACAAATTTAGAAAAAGAGAGGAGATCTAACACTCTTGACCAGAATGAAAAGCGCCTCAGTGGATTAATATCTCAAATGGGCGATCAGCTAGCAAAGGCTACCGGACATACTTTATTTCATGCATTTGAAGCGAGACGTCGTCTGTTGGTAAAATCCAAATGGGCATGGGCACGTATTGTTTACATTCTATTTGGCTGCACCGGTGTATGGGGTCTTATCATTGTATTTGCTCTCGTAAATAATGACCCGCCAACCTTACTGTATCTTAAATTCGCTCTGTCAATACCTATAGCTGGTGGTGTATGGTTTGCTTTACTTCAGTATAGCAAAGAGCGTAGGCTTGAAGAGGAATATGCGTATAGATCGAGCATATCAATCAGCCTCGTACCATATAGGATGAGGTCGCTAAACTTCTTGATAGAGATAAACCAGAGGAGCAAGCAAAATATGCGGACTTTGTCATTGGTGCAATAAAAGAAGTTTACACTTCTCCAGTAAACTCTAAATCACATGATGCAAGTGAAAATCCTTTTGATGATCTGGAAAAAACCTCTGGTGCAATTTCTAAATCGTTATCTGGATTAGGAGACTTTGTTGCCAAAATAGCCAAAATTGTTGGCAAATAAATTTTCTCCCTCTATTTTCTTGCGCCTCCAATTTTCTTCGTATATTAGAGAGTGCCATTATAGGCACCTATTAAAATTACAGGAGAAAAGAACATGCAACAAAACAACTATCTGAAATTTACCGAAGGGGAGATCACGGTGTATTGCGGCGATCATGCCGGGGCGAATATTCACCAATCGTTACAGCAGGCACGGGCGATTGCCGCCAGTTCGCGGCGCGGGAATATCATGTATATCAATACCATCTATACGACGCGGAAGATGCTGGCAGCAGCGCGCACAGAACTCCCCTCGCCCGGTACTCCGGGAGAGGGGCTGGGGGTGAGGGAAGGCATATTCTTCCGGCATGTCATAGGCGGCGATCTGTGTAAATATCTTGACGAAATTCGCGAGGCTATCGAAACGCAACAGATAAAGTATCTCATCGTGAACTCCTGGGATTTTGCGAACCGGAATTATGGCTTCAAAGAAAAGGCATTATTCGGCTTGATGAATATTGCCAATGAATTGAATGTCGCCGTGATCATTTATTCTCAGGCTTACTCCATTGGCGCCGTAGCAGGGGAGATTCATCGCGGCGGCCTGGGGAAGCTCGCTGCCGTTGCCGATGAAATTATCCGGTTACACAGCGATGAAATCTTACAAGAAATGCGCTCAGCAGAGAGAAAAGTGAAAATATTAAGTGATAGGAAAATCAATGACTTAGACTATGCTCGCAGCGAATCGGGCGTAAGTGAGGGCGGTGAATTAATTTTGCCTCCTAATGAAGTGGAAAGTGAGGTGTTGGAAGAGGATTTAGTCTTTGCATAAGGCTTATAGTATCCTCTTTTTCCCGCGCCGCTTTCTTGTTATTGGCGCGAGGTGATGCTCGATATGCTCGCCGTCTTGCGGGTAGGGGATGATGGAGATCGAGCCATCTAATTCTAAGATCGCCGTGCGCACATCTTTTAATGATTCAAACCCATGCTCGCGGATTGATTCCAGGAGGTCGTCTTCGGATAGCCCCTCGTGCTCTATCGTCGAGAGAATAACCAGACTATTGCGAATCAATAATTTTGGCTCGCCGACGAAAAACTCTTTTGAAAATTTATTTTTTGAAATAATTTTTGTGAGAATCAGATTCGTTGCCATCAGCGACATTGCCGCCACGATTCCGCCGACAAGCGATGAGTCATTGCCTACCATGGCATTCTGCACGGCATTGGAGATGAGCAGGATCAGCGCAAAATCTACCAGCGATAGCTGCGAGATATGCCGCTTGCCGGCAAGCCGGAATCCGGCAAGGATAACGAGATAGACTACGACTGAGCGCAGGATGATTTCCGGGAATTGATGGTAATCGCCGAGCATGGGTTATTTTAAAGTAAATTTCTCAAGAATGTCATTGCGAGGAGTCGCGTAGCCACGACGTGGCAATCTAAAATCTTGAAAGTTGTTGCACGATTAAAGTTTTTAGATTGCCACGTCGGGCTAAAGCCCTCCTCGCAATGACATGTTTTTCAACATTCTTTTAAGCATTTATTGAACTATAAAAGCCCCCATATCGTTTACAATAGGCTATAAAATAAAGCAAGGAAAAAACGCCAGCTTTGGCGTTTTTCTGTAATAATACCAAGAGAATTTTAAGAACAAACGACAATGGCACGCAAATTTCCGTTAGATAAGACACGCAACATCGGCATTATGGCGCATATTGACGCCGGCAAGACGACGACGACGGAGCGTATATTGTTTTATACCGGCGTGGTTCACCGCATGGGCGAAGTCCATGAGGGCGGCGCAACTATGGATTGGATGGAGCAGGAAAAAGAGCGCGGCATTACGATCACCTCTGCTGCGACGACTTGCGAATGGCGCGAGAATCAGATCCAGATCATCGATACTCCCGGTCACGTAGATTTTACCGTTGAAGTCGAGCGCTCATTGCGCGTACTCGATGGAGCCGTTGCGCTTTTCTGCGCCGTTGGCGGAGTCGAGCCACAGTCTGAGACCGTCTGGCGTCAGGCAAATAAGTATGAAGTACCGCGTATTGCATTCGTTAATAAGATGGATCGTACTGGTGCTGATTTCTTCAATGTCATTCACATGATCAAGGAGCGCCTCGGCGCCAATCCTATTCCGATTAATCTTCCGATCGGGCAGGGCGATATTTATGCCGGCGTTATCGATCTTGTCGAAAATAAGGCAATGATCTATAATGACGCATCATCGGGGCTTGGAAAAAACTTCGACACAGTTGAAATTCCCGAGTCTTTGAAAGAAATGGCAAAGGAATGGAGAATCAAACTTTTTGAAGCTGTTGCCGAAGTTGATGATACCTTATTGGTAAAATATCTTGAAGGAATAGATATTACACCGGAAGAAGTACGCAATGCTCTTCGTGTTGCGACGATCGAAAGCAAGATCATCCCAGTCCTCTGCGGATCGGCTTTCAAGAATAAAGGTGTTCAGCAATTGCTCGATGCCGTCATTGATTTCCTTCCATCTCCGGTTGATGTCGGAGCTGTCGAAGGGCATCACATAAACTTAACAGATCACATTAAGCGTGAGCCGCAAGATAATGAACACTTTGCAGCTATAGCCTTTAAGATCATGTCCGATCCGTTCGTCGGCAAGCTGACATTCTTCCGAGTCTATTCCGGCACACTTAACGCCGGATCGTATGTATTAAATAGCGTTTCAGGAAGAAAAGAGCGCATCGGACGAATCCTTAGAATGCATGCAAACCATCGCGAAGATGTGGAGCAGGCATTTACGGGTGATATTTGCGCAGCCGTAGGTTTGAAGCAGACTCGGACAGGCGATACGCTTTGCGACGAAGACGATCCGATCATTTTAGAGCGGATGATCTTTCCGGAGCCGGTTATATCTTTGGCAGTTGAGCCGAAGACTAAAGCCGATTCGGAGAAGATGGGCGAAGCATTACAAAAACTTTCCGATGAAGATCCGACCTTCCGCGTCAAGACCGATGAGGAAACGGGGCAGGTTATTCTTTCCGGAATGGGCGAGCTGCATCTTGAAATCTTGGTTGACCGCATGAGACGCGAATTCAAAGTCGAAGCAAACGTCGGAAAACCTCAGGTTGCTTATAAAGAGACGATCAAGAAGAAAGTTACGCAGGAAGGCAAATTCGTTCGCCAGTCCGGCGGTCGCGGTCAGTTCGGTCACGTTTGGATCGATCTCGAGCCGAACGAGCCAGGAAAGGGCTATGAATTCATCAATGATATCGTTGGCGGAACAGTGCCGAAAGAATATATCCAGCCTGTCAGTGCTGGAATTCAGGAAGCGATGAAGTCAGGCGTTCTTGCAGGTTATCCGGTCGAAGATATTAAGGTGCGTTTATTCGACGGCAGCTTCCACGAAGTTGACTCGAACGAAATGGCATTTAAGATCGCAGGCTCAATGGCATTCAAAGAAGGCTGCCGTAAGGCAACTCCTGTTCTGCTCGAGCCGATCATGGATGTCGAAGTCATAACGCCTGAAGATTACATGGGTGATGTGATGGGCGATCTCTCATCACGCCGTGGTAAGATCGAAGGTATGATCTCGCGTAACGACGCGCAGGTCATCAAAGCGACAGTGCCTCTTTCCGATATGTTCGGCTATGCAACAACGCTTCGCTCGATGACTCAGGGACGCGCGATCTACTCAATGCAATTCTCCAAATACGTCGATGCACCGAGATCCGTACAGGAGCAGATCATCGAAATGCAGAAGGGGAAAGCCGTAGCTGCGTAATCTGAACTGGATTTGCGGAGATTAATGGATTAAGATGATTATAGGGGCACGCTGCGCGTGCCATTTTTTTTCGATTTTATGTGAATCCTCTATTTCTTAAAAGCTAAAAAAAGAGGGCGGACTAAAAGTCCGCCCTACTTTATTTATTTTGAAAACCAGAAATTATCTATCGTCTATCGCTGCAGCACTAACTTTGCCTCGGCAGTCTTACCGCTCAAAGTCGTAATGCGAACGAAGTAGCTTCCGCTTACTAAACGTTCGATCGGTAAACTAATATCATGCGCGCCTTGATCGAGAAGTCCGAATGGAACGCGAACTACTTCGTGTCCGGTCAGATCGAATATTTTTATTTCTCCATCTGAGGATTGAGCCATTGAGATATGAGCAGTTACCGAAGTGGTCGCAGGATTAGGGGAAATGGAAAGTGTGAAATCCAATGTATTTCCTGTCGCTACTCCCGCGGAACTTGCCCCGACTCCATGCATTGTCAACATTGCACCGGTAGTATTATCAGCAAGTATAAAACTAACCGATCCGTTGACACTTCCTTCGAGGGTTGGTGTAAACTTTAGGTCTATCGAAGCGGAATCTCCTGCATTGATTGTTATCGGAGTTGCAAATATACCGTAATTAAATTCGCTTCCGGCGACCGTCAATGAGTTTATCGTCAGACTGGCTCGGCCAATATTTTTTAACCATACCCGGATAATAGAATCATTATCAAGCGATACCGTTCCGAAATCGATTGAGGAAGGCATCACAACAAGTTTACCTTTCACACCGGCGCCCGAGAGATTGATTATGCGAGTGGGCATAGCGGCATCGTCGGATGTAATTGCAAGTACGGCAGAATAATTTCCAACCGTATCAGGGTGGAAACTTACGATCACGATTGCCGTTCCTCCGGCGCTAATCTGCATAGCAGAGAATTGGACGATTGCGAACGCACCCGTTTGCGGTGTTAGCTGGTATGAATTGATATTTAAGGTCGCGGTCCCCGTATTGGTTAGTTTGATCGTATCCATTATGGTAGTCATAACGGGCACCGTCGATCCGAAAGCGAGATTTGCCGGATTGATAGAAAGTGCGCCGTTAATCCCGGTACCAGTGAGGAAGATGGTATCCAATGGATTAGCCGGATCATCGCCGCCAACTATCAGCATTCCGTGGAATACCCCTAGTGAGGTTGGAGCGAAGGTAACAGTCACGGTCCCTGTGGTGCCGGTGTATATTACATTTGTTTTTCCAGTGACAGTAAATGGTGGCGGAGTAGCCGTAGCACTGATAAGTGTCAGGGATGCGCTGCCATTATTCGAGATCATGAAATCATGCGTCGTGCTCGAATTTACTTTGACTTGTCCAAGATCGATAGTCTCGCGAACATTTGCAACAATCATGTGTGGCGAAATCCCATTGCCTGTCACGAAGATAGTGACTGACACGTTAGTCGGATCGTCCGTAGTAAAATTCAAGCGCGCACTATCGAGCCTCTCCTGAGTTGGCGAGTATGCGATTTGAACCGTTCCGGTAGCTCCCGGCGACACCGATCGGTCGTAAGCTATGATCGTAAACCGCGGCAAGATCTGCGAAAGCGTAGCGTTGGAAATATGCAGAATATCATTGCCGGCGTTAAGGAACGTGACCGTTCCTTGCGCTGTCTGCCCGACTCGCACGAGTCCCATGTTCGCAACATTTGAATTTTTGATCAGAGGAAGTGTTCCGTTACCACTGAGTATAAGCACAGGCGTCGGCACTCCATTCAAAGTAGTGAATGTCAACGTTCCGTTATAGGGCTGCTGTACTGTCGGAGTAAACTGTATGTTGAGGAAATCCGACTGATTTGGCAGCAATATTATAGCCGGAGGTCCTGAGACAAAACTAAAACCACTTCCCGCTATTGTTTGCGCTTGTACGAAGAGCGTATCGTCGCCGGTATTCGAGATGGTGAATCTCTGTTGCACCGTTCGTCCAACATAGACATTACCGAAAGTAACATTCGTCCCGATTGCAGAAGTTAAAACAGCTTGGATGCCTTGTCCGGTTACGACAACGGAGTCGTTCGCATGAAAGGGATCATTTGTAGTGAAATGAATAATGACAGTATCGAGTCCTCTTTGATTCGGAGAGTAAGTAAAATGAAATACGCCTACCGCGTTCGGCACCAGGGATGCATTATACGCTCCGAGCGAAAATCGATTCGAAGGCTGAGTAAGATATACATTTGTGATATTCAGAACATCGTTGCCCACGTTCGTGAACGAAACGGTTGCCTGCAATGACTGCCCGACGCGCAGTTTTCCGAGCGTGGCGGAATTTGAAATCTGAATCTGCGGCAACGTGCCGGTACCACTTAGCGTAATTGATGGAGCCGTTACTCCATTCGATGCAGTAAATTTCAACGTTCCGTTATAGGCTTGTTGTACAGTCGGCGCAAATTGCACTACGACCGTACCTGTTTGATTTGGAGGTACTGCAAGACTTGCCGGTCCCGAGATAATACTAAACCCTGTGCCGGAAATTGTCGGTGCTTGAAGGAGGAGAGTATCATCACCTGTATTTGTGAACACAAACGATTTTTGCGGTATACTCCCAACGGCTGTATTACCGAAATTAAGTGAAGGATTCGAACTAAAAACAGCCTGAATGCCCTGTCCGGAAACATTGGCTGTTATGCTTAGCTCCGAGCCGAGATCCGAATTAGTCAAGTAGGTAAGTACGTCATTAAAGGTGCCGCGCAAAGTGGGGATGAAGATCACGCTATCGACCTCACTTGAACCTGAGTTAATCGAGCGGGAGTTTGTCGGAGTGTTCGAAAATTGTGTTCCGATCTGCATTGTGCTCGAATTGATCGCTATAGCGCCACTACCGTTCGATGTAACCGTAAGAGGCATTGCGGTGCGCTGTCCGACCCTCAACTGACCCATCGAGATCGAATTTGTACTAAGTGACATGCGCCGGGTTTGATTTGAAACGCCTCCAATAGTAACGTTATCGATCGCCGGATTGGACGCTCCCCAGTTCGGGACGCCCTGCCATGTTATGGTCAGATTTGAAGTTATATCACCCGCAGGAACCTGAAGGGTATAATGCACCCAGTTGCCACCGCCAATAGGTGGATCGGTAGCGTAACCGCCGTTTGATGTCAAATACGTATAAGCGCTTGAGGTAAAGAGCTGTAAGATGACGTCATTATTAGCGACTACATCGAACTCATCATCGCCATACTGAGCATTGTAGTCGTTGTATTCCCAACAAAAGTCGAAATCAACCGTAACGCTCGTATAACCATTCGCATTGACAGCGGGCGATGTGAGCTGATCAGTGCCGCTATAATAGTCATACATATCGCATACAGCAGAGCCATCTGCTGAAGTGGCACCATTTCCGGATTGATACCAGGAACCAGTGGGGTTTGACCAATTATTAGGTAACCAGGTACCAAAACCTTGATTAGACAGTAGAGTCTGAGCTGAAAGCTGAGATCCGAACAGTGTAACAAGCAGCAGGGCTAAACCTGCGCTAAATAAGCTGTTCCAGGAATTCGTTGTATTTTTATTCATGGGATGCGGAAATAGAAGTTAAGAAAAAATGATGGAGTGATTGGCTCCAGGTGATGTAAATTTAAATCTCAAAGGCGTTATTAAGAAAGAAGATAAAACAGGGGAC
>Ga0206906_1060_pt1 | contig 16682 bp, 18 predicted proteins | sample Alteio_BWOrgHeat_79_FD_152935 | JGI IMG/M metagenome (GOLD analysis project Ga0206906, IMG submission 152935) | Enriched cells from forest soil in Barre Woods Harvard Forest LTER site, Petersham, Massachusetts, United States -... | ecosystem: Environmental > Terrestrial > Soil > Temperate forest >...
TCGCCAACTGCGAGGCGGTGAAGCTCGACAGAGCGCTTCGCGGTGATGAGCTTGAGGATATGGAAGGAGAGTTTCTTCAAGCTTTGTTCAAGATTCAAGCCGCTATAGTCGATATTCGCAAGCGGTTCGTTCGATTCTCGGCATAGGTTCTCGATGCTGCTGATGAACAGACCGCATTTGCCGCCGAACTCACTGTAGACCGTGCTCTTCGAACCGCCAGCCTGCTCTACGATTTTGTCGATCGTCACACCTTCATAGCCATGCTTCACAAACAAGTCTGCTGCGACTTTTTGGAGCTTGCTGTTTCGGACTTCTCCACGCGATCTCTTTTCTGCCATTCCTCTTCCTCATATGACAAGTGCATCGGACTGTCCGAAGTGGCACAAGCCGTAGTTATTAATCAACGGTATCTTAGAGCAGCCTGCGGAATTCCTGAATCGTGCATTTGTCTGTTGCATCTTTGTAGTGTACTGTACATTACAGTACAGATTTGGATCAATAGTTTGTTGACGCAAGAGAAGGGGGCTTTCATGACAAAGAAACTGGGCCATCCGTCGCAACATGGCCTGTCCGCCTCTGTACGAGTTGTTCATCCGGCCGAACTGGAAGCCAAAACTCCACAGACTCCAGGATCGTTGAGAATGGCAGCAATCACGGCCACGCAAGGAATTGTTTCTTCAATGTGGGCTGGCATATTTGTGGTTGAGCCTTCAGCAAAGACCGGCATTCACCACCATGGCGAGCAGGAAACGATTGTCTACGTGCTGGAGGGCGAGGCCCTGGTTCGATGGGGTCATCGTGGGGAGTACTCGGCAACGGTAAGAGCGGGAGATTTCCTGCACGTGCCGAGCTGCCTGCCGCATCAGGAGCTCAATCCTTCGAATGAACAGCCGTTTCGGTGGGTAGTCGTGCGAAGTACTCCAGAGCCTATCGTCGTCAATTTACCTGACGACTACTGGACATCTGATCGCGGAGAACCCATCCAGAGGCGTTAATGAAGAAAGCGCGCCGGTGCCAGTTTGAGTGCGGTAGCGGTGTAGCCAATCCAACGACTTCAAAGAGAAGAGGAGACTTTATATGAACCGAGAACAGACCATTTCAGCTGCTGCCGCCGGGACGGTAACCGTCGGTGGCGATCTCACGGTCAACCGTATGGGCTATGGTGCGATGCGCATCACTGGGACCGGCATATGGGGCCCGCCTGCAGATAAAGTAGCAGCGATTGCGACATTGCGACGGACGATCGAACTCGATGTAAACCTGATTGACACTGCGGATTCCTATGGTCCTGGGACATCGGAGGAGTTAATTGCGGAAGCGCTCTATCCGTATCCAGCCGGTTTGGTCATCGCGACCAAGGGCGGTTGGGAGCGTCCCGGTCCGGGCCAATGGACCCATAATGCCAGCCCCAAACATCTCACCGAGGCGCTCGAAGGAAGTTTGAAGCGCCTGCGGGTAGACCGCATCGACATCCATCAACTTCATGCTCCCGACAACGCAGTCTCCTTCGAGGCCTCGGTGGAAGCGCTGGCGAAGCTACGTGAGCAGGGCAAGATCCGCCATGTGGCGCTCTCGAATGTGACTCGCGAGCATATCGAGCGGGCTCGCAAAATTGTGCCAATCGTCTCGGTCCAAAATCGTTACAGTTTCGCTGACCGTGAATCTGACTTCATCGTCGATTACTGCGAGCAGAACAACATTGCGTTTCTTCCCTGGGCTCCCCTCGGTCAAGCCAAAGAAGCACATAAGGCCATTACGATAGTGGCGGATGAGCTGCGTGTCACTCCGCTGCAGGTTGCATTGGCGTGGCTTCTCAAGCGATCGAGAGTCATCGTACCTATCCCGGGAACCGCTTCGATCAAGCATCTCGAGGAAAATATTTCCTCGGCATCGCTGGAGCTGCCGCAGATAGCATTTGAGAAGTTATCTGCAGTAGACCATCCACCTGCAAGCCTACGCAATTGAGATGAATTGGAGTTGAGAGGAAATATGAGAGTCTCATCAACATTAGTACTGCAAGCATTACTTGCCATCGCCTCTACGTTTTCTGCTTCCGCACAGGCGCAGCAAGACATTACAGGGCCTGCTGCTTATGCGGATTGGAGCCAGCAGAAGCCGGGTGTGATGCGTAAAATCACCTCCGCTGATCTGCCGGCGCCCTTCACCACCGAATCGGTTGATAACGGCCCGAACTTGATAAATCGTCCCAGCAATGCATGGCCAATTGCGCCGCCCGGGTTCAAGGTGCAGCTCTACGCCGGTGGTGACGCAGCTACGCCTATGCAGCGCTCCGACGACATTAGGAAAACCTACGGCCCGAACTCGGGCACCTTTGTCATGCCGCGCGTCATCCACACGGCTCCGAATGGCGATTTGTTCCTGGCTGACTCGCAGGCCGGATCGATCTTCGTGCTGCGCGGAGTGACTGCAGACGGCAAAGCGGAGGCTGTGAGCGAGTTTGCCTCCGGGCTCGATCATCCCTTCGGCATCGCCTTTTATCCTGCGGGACCGGATCCTAAATACATCTACGTGGGCACGGCGACGGAGATTGTGCGCTTCCCGTATCAATCCGGTGCGTTGAAGGCTGAAACCAATACGCCGCAAACCATCGTCCCCGATATTCCCGGATATGCGCAGTTGCGCGGCGGCGGCCACTGGACGCGCGACGTCGTCTTCTCGGCCGACGGCAAATACATGCTCGTCTCCGTGGGCAGCAGATCAAACATCGATGATCCCGATACGAGTCCGGGCGAATTTCATCGCGCCGATGTGCTCGAATACACGCCGGACGGAAAATTCATCGAGGTCTACGCGTATGGCATTCGCAACTGCGTGGGAGAAGCGATCAATCCCACCACAGGACAGCTTTGGTGCTCCACCAACGAGCGCGACGCAATAGGCAGCAATCTCCCTCCTGATTATGTGACCCACATCCAGGAAGGCGGCTTTTATGGTTGGCCCTGGTACTACATCGGCGGCCACAAGGACCCGCGGCTACCTGAGCCCTGCGCAGACGGGACTGGCGCGAATCCGCAGTTGACTGCGCCGCTCTCAGAACAACAGGCCAAGGGCTGCAAGCGTGTGGATCTTTCTTCGAAGGTGGTTACGCCCGACGTACTTGTACAGCCACACATGGCCTCGCTTGAGATGACCTTTTATCCTATGCAGGCGTCGGGTTTCCCCGCAGAATACGCTGGAGACGCATTCGCCGCCGAGCATGGATCGTGGAATCGCGCGAAACGTGGCGGCTATGAAGTGGTCATGATCCCGATGAGGAATGGAAAAGCCACCGGAGAGTACGAGGACTTCCTCACGGGATTTGTCACTGCGGATGGGCAGGTGTGGGGACGCCCGGTCGGAGTAGCGGTCGGTCACGATGGAGCTCTTTACGTGACGGATGACGGTTCGCGTAGCGTATGGCGCGTTTCATACGCTGGCAAATAGCGAGGCACCTGGTTCCGTCGCATGGGTTTGATTTTAGATAGCCAAAATCAGGAGGACCGAAATGATTTCCAAATACCGAACTATAGGAATAGTTGCCATGCTCGTGGCAGCATCTTTCGCGGCCATACTCGCCCAGGATGCTGCTACGCACGTTGCGAGTGGTCAACGCGAGATCCTGCTACAGGCTAACCAATCGTGGAATGGCAAGCCGTACACGCACTATCCCACAGGCCAGCCGCAACTCACCACGATCAGGTTGACCATTGCGCCGCATACAGCCTTGCCATGGCACACGCATCCATTTCCTAATGTCGTCTATGTGCTTTCAGGCACTCTCACGCTGCACGACAGAGCCAGCGGCAAGACTCTGGTCGTTCATCAGGGACAAGCTGTCGGCGAGTCGGTCGACGCTGTTCATCGGGGAGAAACAGGCGATGAGCCCGCCGTGCTGCTGATCACCTATGCCGGTACTCCAGGTGTTCCAACCTCAGTGCCAGCAAAGGGCGAGAAGGCAGAGTACTGAAATAGACATGCAGTAGATGGGCAAAAAGACGTCAGCTCAAGTTCATGGGCCATCCCCGACATCACCTGGGAGCTGCGTGTTCTTGTTTGTTCGCAGCTGGGTAAAGAGCTTCACCCGAGCAGCACGACTCGGCACTTCGACAAAGAGGACCAAAAGCGTGCGCTAACTCATGCGAGGAATTCGACGGCACCAGTCTTCAGGTCGTAATACGCGCCGACGATCTTGATAGTACCGGCCTTCTCCAGATCAGCGATCACCGTGCTGTTTTTCCTGATGTTGGCAATGGTCAGGTCGATGTTTGTGCGTGCCACAGCATCCACAAACTCCGCGTTGTCCGCCGTACGGTCTCCGGTGTATTTTGTCGCCTTGATGGCCGGCTCGATCTTGGCAAGTAATTGCGTGAGATTGCCCAGCTTGGCGTTGGCAATTGCTCCGGCCACCGCCCCACACGCCGAGTGACCCATGACAAGCACCACCTTTGCCCCGGCGAGCTTCGTAGTGAACTCCATGCTGCCGAGGATATCGGGGTTTTCGATATTGCCTGCAACCCGCGCGTTGAAGACGTCACCCATGCCGAGGTTGAAAAGGATCTCCGCAGGGGCACGCGAATCGACGCAACTGAGCAGCACTGCCATTGGAAACTGCCCGGATGCCGTGGCTCTCTGCTCGGCAAGGAAGTCTCTTTGAGTCTTTCGTCCTTCGCGGAAGCGGGCGTTGCCGTCCTTCAACTTCGCGATGATCGAGTCCGGAGTCATCTGATCGCGCGCTTCTTTTGTCAGCGCCACAATCGGCGGTTCCTCCGGGGTGACCGGAGTTTCCGCCGGTTTCGCCTCATCTGGCTTCGAATTGCAAGCGGAAAGCAAACCGATCGCTGCTGCCGCAGTGGATGTCGTGACGAACGCTCGCCTCGACCACAGGCGGTCCTGATCTTTCTTTTCGGATTCAGTCATAGGGGGAGTCTCCTAGTTAGATTACAAGCACGCCGGGATCAGAAAACTTCGACTGTTCACGCGTCGAAGTGAGCGTTCCAACTATCAAGCTGGGCCAGAGAGTTTGTCAAGAAGACCACGTATATCTCTCGCAGGGTGAGAGACGGGAAGCTACTGGATTTCCAACAGGCGCCGAATCGTTTGATACAACCTCTAAGGTCTCGCCGGAGGCAGAGATGCGCGAATGCGCTCGGCGAAGTCTGGACTGTCACCGGCAGCTTGGGCTGCGTCATTGATCCGTGAACGCCGGCGCAGCTCATTAAATGGAAGCGTCGTGTTCAGGAAACCATGGTCGTAAAGATATCTATCAGAAAAACCGTTGAGGAGATAACGGATATCAAGTCTGTTCGGTTTGCCGACCAGCCTTGCATACCGAACGATGTTGAGCGTGCAGTTGCTGACCAGCAGGTTATAAAATTCTGGTCGGTCCGCGAGTTGATTGATACGGTCGAGGTAGACCAGGAAAAGAGCGCGCGCACTTTCGGGAGATATGTTAAGGGGGTAGAGAAATACATCCTCGTTTCGGAAATTGGTGCGCACCCCGATCACATCACGTTCATCCGCCACAACGTAGATCAATTCGAATGTCCTAAACATCGAGGGAAGGGGCGAGAAGCCTCCACCTACTTCCGGACGCGCTTCGATGGAAATACTGACAGGGAGCGCATTATCAAAATTGAAACTCAGGAAGGTGTGCGCTATAGGTCCAGGCATCCAGTAAGAAATGATGAAATCCACCGATGTCAGATGTGAGAGCAGTACCTCACGATCTTCGTACCGAATTGTGAAGTCATTCCTGGAACGGTATTCAAAATTGCGGACGTTGGTGATATGAACACGGTCTCCGTCGATGGATACCCGTGGCATCACCGCTACATCGGGCCGCCAGTTACGATCATGGGTTGGTCGAAGGGAGAGGAACCAAACCAGCACGATGAATGCCAGTCCCGCATAGACCAAATACATGCGTGGTCTGCGTGTGAACCAAAAGGTCCAAGCACTAAACACCATAAAAGCCAGCGCCAGAACGAGCCGCAGCCAGAACCACGGAAGCCTCGAGTAATAGATCGCCAAGGTTGGCCAGGCGATGAGGATTGTCTGGCACAGAATTACAAGCACCTTCCACAGTCCCCCGAGAAGCTGGAAGAACCAGTACGCCGGAGATTTTCGAGGCTGCAATTCGAGCACGATCTGATTTTCCCTTCGAGTGCGCCTGATTAGAATTTTAAAGCCACATGAAAACTCCGGCACCTGTTGCAAGGTGCTGGCCGTCACGGCCATCTTAGCGTATATCTATGGGGTATTCAGGAGCAGAGGTCAATCGATGCTTTCCTATCCAGTGCGTGTGGCGGTTTGGATTATCGTTTATCTGCTATTCATTCTCGGCCCCCTGTTCGCGCTTCTGGTGGGTGCTTTGCCACCTGCGCGCGATTTTTGGACTGAGTTCTCAGTCGCGCTCGGCTATGCCGGCCTGGCGATGATGAGCCTGCAGTTCGGACTCACTGCCCGATTCCGGTACGTCACCAATCCGTGGGGCGAGGACATCATCTATCACTTTCACCGTCAGATCTCGCTGATAGCGGTCGGCCTGGTCGTAGCGCATCCGCTCATTCTGTTCGCCGTGCGGCCGGAATTGCTCGCGCTGCTCAATTCCATTCAGGCGCCATGGCGCGCCCGCTTCGCGGCCATGTCGACCTACTCATTGATCGCGCTCGTTGTGATGTCGCTGTGGCGTGTGAAGTTGAATATCCGATACGAGACCTGGCACCTCACTCATATCTTGCTCGCGATTATCGCGGTCACAGCCGGGATCGCGCACATGATTGGATGGGGCTTCTACCTGGTTTATCCCTGGAAGCGGGCGCTGTGGATCGGCCTGACGATCTTCTGGATTGGATTGCTGCTTTACATTCGCATCATCAAGCCGCTGTTCCAGCTACGCCGACCATATCGCGTCTCGGAAGTGCGCGAGGAACGTGGTGACACCTGGACGTTGGTGATGCAGCCGGATGGTCACCCTGGCTTCCGCTTCACCCCTGGCCAATTTGGCTGGCTGACGGTGTGGGGCAGTCCCTTCAAGATCACCGGACACCCGTTCTCCTTCTCATCCAGCGCCGCGGTTACAGATGGACGCGTCGACATGACGATCCGAAACCTCGGGGACTTAACGAGCGAGATTCACAAGGTGCCGGTTGGCAAGCGCGTCTACCTCGATGGCCCGTACGGTGCGTTCACTATCGGCAACCCGGCGGACATGCATGTGTTGATCGCCGGCGGTGTTGGAATCACCCCGATGATGAGCATGCTCCGTACGCTCGCTGACCGCGGCGACAAACGGCCCGTAATCCTGCTCTATGGCAGCAGGGACTGGGAATCGATTACCTTCCGTGAAGAGCTGGAAGCATTGAAAGAGCGGCTTAACCTGACGATCATCCACGTGCTGAGTAATCCGCCGGCTGGCTGGACAGGTGAGCAGGGACGTATTGACGCTGAGGTGTTCAGGCGGCATCTGCCGCCGCCATATGCCGAGCATGAGTACTTCATCTGCGGTCCAAATGTGATGATGGATTCGATTGAAAAGGCTCTTGGCGAATTGCATGTGCCGATGTCAAAATACCATTCCGAACGCTATAGCTTCGTTTAGGAGGGCTGCCGATGCGCCGTTTGTTTGCCAACCGAGTGGCTTTGGCCACAGGCTTAATTGTAATTTTGATGTCTGTTCTGTTCGCACTCTCGCGCGTGGCCGGGTAGGGCAGAGGCGGAATATGATCCATGCCGATCGACCGACCATGCGCAGTTAAGCAGAATACCCTGATAAAGATCGAAGAACGGGGAAAGCAATGAGAGACAGATATGATCTCGATGCGCGACGGCATACAAACTTCCCGACATCACGTTGACAAGACATGCAGCCGCAGCCCAGGAAGCAAAGTTCGTACACATGCATCCGTGTGGTACCACACGGATGCGTGTGTAGTCCCCTCTATATGTTTCCCCTGATAACTTCCGTATTCTCGCTCTAGCTATTCGTTTTCTTCCCGAACATGATCAGGCATTAACACTGAGCACGCTGCTCTGGTCGAATGCCGGAAACGAGATGCCAACACCAATCAGGAAATCAGGTAACGCGTGAAACGGGTAATTCTTGTTGTGATGGTTTTGACCGCTTCGATCTGTACCACCGCTTACGTCAGGCAGGAGGCATTACTGGGAGAAGAGACAGCAGGGCACAATAAACACGCTGAGGACCTGACAGCTGCTGCCCAGATCAAAACTTTCCCACCGGCTGACAATAAGAGAGGCGCCGAATACATGCGCACTATCGTCGAGGCCGATCTTCTGTCTCTTCATGTGTGCCAAGGTAACCACAAACTGTTCGCGAATGAGCCTGCTCCCAACGTCGTGACATCAGACGCAACAGAGGAGGGATTTATTGATGCGGAAGGCGCCGCGGAATGTGTTGTGGGGTTGCAAGCGGCCTTGCGCGAGGTGCCGGCCAATCACCCCGCATACGCCGACATCGGCACAGAGCTGGCCTGGTGGAATCGCAAACTCCTGCAAGTTGATCCGGTCGATTATCGCAGGTTAAACCCATAAATCGGTCGCATTACTCCCATAGAAGGAAGAAGGCTCATGACAGTAGCGCCGCTTGAAGAACAAAAAAATCACCATGAAGATTTCATCGATGAACAGAAGGCCGACAAAGGAGCGATATCGAAACCGCTGGCAGTCATTGAAAATTGGTCAGTTGTACAGAGTGTGATCTCGCAACGCTTTCAAGCGCCGGAGAAGGGGAATCGTTTGAGAGGATATGTTCCTGGTTGTCCAGACCTCTCCAGTACAAAGCTCGTACACACTTCCCCCATCATTAGAGCCGATTTGGACCTGGGTTTAATTGAGACCCGCAATACGATCTACCGACTCGGCGAAGCCAGCGAAGAATACAAAGCATGGAGCGCCGGATGTCTGTGAAAAATCGTAATCGCGAGAGCCGACGCCATTTGTCATGTAAACGCAAATGTCAATCACCGTATTCCCGTCTGCCGCAAAGCAGGATTTATTCGTCTGCCATCGTTCGGCTCATTAAACCTTTCATGCCGTGGTCGAAAATCTCATCGATATAAGAGTCGGATAGCGTACCTGTTCCCATCTGCAATCTGTAGTAGATAGGGGCATAGAGCACGTCGATCATTGCCTCAGGGTCGATATCGGAGCGAAGAATTCCTTGCTGAATCCCTTCACGAAAATATTGGACGGCCATCTTTCGCCGTGGCATTGTCCACTTTTCTCTGAGAGCCTTTGCTAACTCTGGGTCGAACTGCGCTTCGGCAAGAAGAACCCGTATGAGAGAGCCGTCCTTCCCGCGAAAGGCTCTCGCCATTGTCCGCATCTGGAGACGGATGCTCTCCGTATAGCTTTGGGCGGGTTTGAAAAGTGTGCCCGGATCGACACGCATCACGAATGCTTCCATGATGATTGCGGCTTTATTCGGCCAGCGGCGATAAATTGTCATACGGCCAACGCCCGCTCTGGCAGCGATCCCGTCCATGCTCAATGATCGAAACCCGGACGAGAGGACCAGATCAACCGCAGCTTTCAAAATCGCCTTATGCAGGTGTTCGCTTCTTGGCCGGCCGCCTCTGGCTGCCGTCGTTTCATCGCTTCTGATTTCACTTCTCACTGGATGAGAGTCTCCTCCCGCATTTCTCAGCCAAAGGATGCATAACTGATTTCATATAGATACTAGACGCTTCATATCGTTACTAACGATATTATTCTCTGGTGATGTGTGAAGAATTAACGGGATCGAGAGAAAGCTATGGTCCGGCCCTGGATCAATATGTGTAGCTCTAATCGCGGAGATTAAGGCGGGATTGCAGTTGTTTGCGGTAACGCCGGCTTAACCGAAGCCTGGTTCCATCGTTGAGCCATACATCGTATTCGCCATTTTCGTTGAGCTCAAGGCCGCGGATCCGATCGAGTTTAACGATGGTCGAACGATGAATCCGGCAAAAGACGGCCGGATTCAACTCCTGATCGAGTTCCGACAGGCTGCGACGCAGAAGGTGCGTTTTTGCTCCCATATGCAGGCACGAGTAATAGTCTGCAGCCTCGATCCAGTCAATCTCTGAAGTCTTCAAAAACAAGACCTGTCCAGCGCTCTTCATGATCAAACATTCCATACTGCGAGGCGAGGTCCTGCCTTGTGCAATCCTCTCCTTAGCACGTGCGAGCGTGCGATCGAATCGAATATTGTCGAAAGGCTTCAACAGGTAATCAAGCGCTCCAGCATCGAAAGCACGCAGCGCGTATTGATCGTAAGCCGTGACGAAGACTATTGCAGGGGGCAGATCGCTGCCTAGCATTTCGACGACATCGAAGCCATCGCATTCCGGCATCTCAACGTCAAGAAAAACAAGATCCGGCTTCAGGTTGCGAATCTCCGTCAGCGCTTCCATGCCGGATCCGCATTCCCCCACAATGGCAATCTCTGGATCGGGCCGTAGCAGCACGGTAAGGTTGCTGCGAGCCAGAGGCTCATCGTCCACAATCAACACACGTATTTTTGCCGGATTACCTTCCTGGCCCATCCATCAACTCTTTTCGAAGGGTGGAGAGACCGTGAAAGGCAGGGAAACCGACACCTCGACTCCGCCTGTGTCCTGGTTTCGCATGTTTAATTCGAACGTGTCTCCGTAGAGGCCTCGCAGACGAGTGCGCACATTGGAGATGCCGATTCCCGAGCGAGCCGCCTCCCAGTCTACGGGTAGACGGGGACCATCATTGCGGACGCTGAGCGTAAGGATCCCATTGCAATGGGATGCCGCGATCCGGATCGATCCGCCTTGCGCTCGCTTGGCAATACCATGCTTGACTGCGTTTTCAACCATAGGTTGCAAAATCAGACTCGGGACCTGAGCCGTATAGAGCTCTTTGGGAACATCTATGCTGAGTTGAAGACGCTCCGCAAATCGCACTTTCTGAATCGCCAGATATTTTTGCGCGAACTCCATTTCCTCTTTGAGTGGAACCTGCTGCCGGTCGGATTTCTCAAGAACACGGCGCAAAAAATCGCTCAATTCTGCAATCATGCTCACTGCGGCATCATTCCTTTTTTCGCGCACGAGTCCGGCTACGGAGTTAAGGGCATTGAACAGGAAATGCGGCTCGATCTGCCGCCTGAGGGCATCAAGCTCGGCCTTTGAAAGCTGCTCGTTCAATCGCGCCGTTTCCGTCTGTTCGAAGGCAAGGCGCTCTTTTGAGTCGAGCACATAGCCGACGGCGACAATCGCGGAATATAAAACAAGAAACGAAAGAACCCCGTTATAGAACTTGTCGAAAAAAAGGTGTGCGAACGGTCCCGGAGGCGATGGGCCTGCATAGGGATTGAACAGCATCTCCAGCCACGTCGTCCAAGCAGCGAACGTCAGTCCGATAGCAGCGCAAGCTGCCGTGTGTACAAACCACTTCCAATAAGGGCTTACTTTCACGGGAGGGAACCGACGGCCAAGACGCAATACGAGCGTAGTTGCCAAAGCCCAGGGCAGCCATGAAAAAACTGTTGTCATGAACAGCTTTACCCATGCATGGTGCATGCCTTCCGCATGCATGATGAGAACAGTCTGCATCGCATCCAACAGCCCGAAGCCGAGCCAAATCGATGCAATCCATATCCAGCGGTGTGGCTGAAAGGGAGCAGAGTTCGTATTCATATAGAAATCGTATTCTATGGTTCAACTGAAAAGGCGAAAATGCAGCGAATCGCCGGAACTGTGCAGCAGACGGACTAGTCCTTGAACGGGGCTGTGAAGATACTTCAATTCATGAATCCCCAATATGATGACCTCGCCGTTTGCACGCGAAGGAACCTTGAGCCATGAAAAGCATTACGTGGATTGAGACTTCGGTGCGAGATGTTCGCTATGCGTGGCGGACGCTTCTCCACAGCCCCGGATATACGCTGATGGCGGTGCTGACCCTGGGACTCGGTATTGGCGCGAATGCAGCCATCTTCACTGTCATCAACGGCGTCTTGCTACGTCCACTGCCATATGGCAATCCGGGACGAATCGTCCATCTGGAACAGACAGCCGCGCGCATCGGGCCCGATCCGATTGGGTTTTCCGTCCAGGAAGTGCAGGATTATCGCGAGCAGAGCCGAATATTTTCCGACCTGGCCGAATATCACTCGATGACCTTTACGCTGCTTGGAGCGAAAGTGCCGGAACGGGTGACGACTGGAGTGGTCTCTGCCAATTATTTTGATGTTCTGGACGTTAAGCCAGTGCTTGGGCGCTTCATCACCCCCGCAGACGAGAACCGAAATGCACCGCCTGTGCTGGTGTTGAGCTATGCCTACTGGATGAAGGAATTTGGCGGAGACAGGAAGATTCTGGGACGGCCTTTCACGCTGAATGACCGTGTACATGTCGTCGTCGGTGTAATGCCTCCGCTTCCTGAATATCCAGACGCCAACGATGTATACATGCCGACCACATCCTGCCCTTTCCGCTCCAGCCCGCAGATGATCTCCGATCGGGACGCGCGGATGCTGACCATCCTTGCGAAGCTGAAGCCGGGGGCGACGCGATCGCAGGCGCAGAGCGATTTATCGACCATCACCGGCCGTTTGGCTCTCGCATATCCGAAGTCCTATCCGCCAGCAGCCGGAATTGTGGCGGAAATAACCTCCGTAGAGCAGGAACTCACACACGCGGCGCGACCAACTTTCCTGATGCTCCTGGGTGCGGCAGGATTGGTGCTGCTGCTGGCTTGCGCGAATCTGGCAAACCTCTCCCTCTCCCGGCAGCTTCAGCGATCGCGGGAAGTTGCCATCCGCATGGCAACAGGTGCGAGCGGTTGGAGCATCTTTCGCCAGCTGTTGACGGAGAGTATGGTCGTAGCGCTGGCGGGCGGCGTACTGGGTCTCGGCATGGCGGCAATCGGGCTGAAGCTGCTGATCGCGTACGCAGCCCAGATGACTCCTCTGTCCGGGGAAATTCGTCTGGACGGTTGGGTGGTCCTCTTTGGAATAGGCATTTCATTACTTACGGGCGTCTTGTTCGGCGCTTTTCCGGGATTTGTAGCGAGCCGTACCCAGCTTGGTATCTTGACTGGCTCCGGCAATCGGTCGGCCGGCAGCGAGAGTGGCACCCGCGCACGCCATGTACTGGTGGCGGTTCAGGTGACATTCTCCTTTGTGCTGTTGATGTCTGCCGGGCTCATGATGCGGAGCTTATACAATCTGCTGTCGGTGGACCCGGGATTCAAGACAGCAAACGTGCTGTCCATGCAGATCAGCCTCAATTGGACCAAATACGCTGAACGATCTGCGCAGAACACATTCTTCCATCAAATTCTCGAGCGTACCGAGCATCTGCCGAGAACAGAAGGTGTTGCCGTGAGCAGCATGGTTCCTCTCAACAGCGGAGGAAGCGGTCTGAACGGAGGCGTGCTTATCGAAGGCCGCCCACTGCGTTCAGGGGAACCGCCGCCGCGTGTGGACTATGAGTTGGCAAGTCCTGACTATTTCCGTATTCTCGGAGTTCCATTCCTTGAAGGGGGGGTATTTACAGAAGCGGACACACATGAAGCTCCGCGTGTGGCTATTGTCAACGCACGCATGGCCAGACACTACTGGCCGAAAGAAAGTCCGATCGGTCACCACATTTCCGATGACAACGGCAAGACATGGGCGACGATAGTAGGAGTCATAAACAGCGTTCACCAATATGGGCTGGATAAGAGTTACGAAGACTGCATCTATTTTCCTCAGCAACAAGCCACTTTCATGGGGGATGCTCACCTGCTGATCCGATCCAGAGGCAATCCGGCAGGAATAGCCAATGAGGTGGTATCTGCTATCCACGAGGTCGATTCGCAGCAGCCTGTCACCGACATCCGAACACTAGATCAGCTGCGCAGCGCGCAACTGGGAACGCCGCGAGTGACAGCTGCATTGTTGGGGCTTTTTGCGGCTGTGGCGCTGTTCATCACCGTGGTCGGAGTCAGCGGGACGCTTGCACTTGCCGTAGCGCACAGAACGAAGGAGATCGGCATACGCATCGCGCTCGGGGCAACGAAAAGAAAAATTCTGAGCAATATATTGCTGCGTGGCATGGGTCCTGTGATCGCGGGAATATTAGTGGGTGCAATTGCAGCGATGATCTCAACCAGGCTGTTGGCCGGCCTGCTTTTTGGTATTAAGCCGAACGATGTATCGACACTTACCGCAATCGCGCTGTTGCTGGGGCTGGTGGCGCTGATCGGGTGCGCCATTCCGGCGCGACGAGCCCTCCGGGTGGACCCGGTGAAAGCGCTTCGAACAGATTAGTGGCGGGAGCGTATGCTCTTTGGCAAATGCTCTCAACGCTGAGATGAGACCGATTATGATGGTGGCGTTTCGGCTGCCTCCGTAGCCGCAGTCGAATCGAAACTGGCCATAATCGTAGTTATCTGCGCGTAAGGAATAAAGAATGCGACCCCCGGCGACGCGGGTTTGACCCCGAATTTATTGACTATGACGTCAGCTGCATCCTGACTCTCGACCCAGATGCCGGCATCTTCTACGGCCAAGAGCTTCACGCTCTCCAGCTTGTCTTGGCTAAAAATGCCTGGTCCAATCACAACGATTTTTCGATGAATCAGCTTACTAAGTTGGATTTCCATTTCTTATCCAGACGCCTTTCTGCGGATTCTGGTTGCAAAATAGCGTGAGAATCATTCGTGAGGACTCTCTAAGATTTTGAATGAACTGATGGCGTTTATCCGGTCATAACGTAATTGTGAGAAAAATAAAGGATGAAGCAGACACGACGGGACTTCCTCAAAGTTGCGGCCATCTTGTCAGGCGTAGCCGGCGCATCTGGATTTGTGCCCGACTCGATCAAAAAGGCATTTGCAATTGAACCAGAGCCGGGCTCGACCTTCCTGGATGCTGAGCACATTGTCATCCTGATGCAGGAGAACCGCTCATTTGATCACGCACTGGGCACTCTGCAGGGAGTACGTGGGTTCAACGATCCACGTGCGATTCGATTGGCCAATGGCAACTCTGTGTTCGTGCAAACCGACGCAGTGGGGAACTCCTATGCTCCGTGGCGGCTGGACATCCGAGATACCCGTATTACGTGGATGGGGTCCATCCCGCACTCCCGCAACAGCCAGGTCGACGCATGGAACGAAGGGCTCCATGATGGATGGCTGGAGGCCAAGCGCTCGCACATATCCGAGTATGCCGGTCTGCCGCTGACGATGGGTCATTACACGCGCGAAGACCTGCCTTTTTACTACGCACTTGCGGATGCCTTCACAGTCTGTGACCAGAACTACTGCTCGGTGATGACCAGCACCACGCCCAATCGCAGTTATTTTTGGACGGGTACGGTGCGGGACGAGCAACGGATTGGCTCCAGAGTCTACATGCGCAACGAGGAGATCGAGCGAGGTGGAATGATCTGGAAGACCTACCCGGAACGTCTGCACGAAGCCGGAATCCGCTGGAAGTTCTATCAGAATGAATTAACGCGCTCAGGCGGCATGAGCAATGAGGAAGAGGCGTGGCTTTCGAACTTCGGCTGTAACCTGTTGGAAAACTTTTCGGCGTATAACGTCGAGGCTTACCCTGGCAGTGTTTTGTGGATACAGGAGCAACTTGCTTCCCTGACGCTACAGGCAGCGAAAACCGAACACGCGCTGTCCGGCGAAAAAGATCCGCAAACCGCTGCTCAACTCCGTATCGGACTCCAGGACACGAAGGATCAAATTGAAAAGATGAGGACGGCGCTCGCCAATAGCGGTCCATCCCGATACAAAGAACTTACTGAACAGCAGCGTGCGCTTCATAATGCTGCCTTTGTCACGAATGCAGGCGATCTTCATTACCGGACGCTGGAAGCCCTTGCATTTGAAGATAACGGCAGGCAGCAGCAGATGATGGTGCCTAAGGGTGATGTTCTGCATCAGTTCAGGCAGGATGTAAACGAAGGCAAGCTTCCCACTATCTCCTGGCTGAGCGCGCCGGAAGCCTTCTCAGACCACCCGACATCGCCATGGTATGGAGCATGGTATGTCTCCGAGGTCATGGACATTCTGACCAGAAACCCTGAGGTCTGGAAGAAGACCATTTTCATCCTGACCTACGACGAGAACGATGGTTACTTCGACCACGCGCCATCTTTCGTCGCTGCGGATCCCAAGCGGCCAGAAACGGGTCGTGCTTCCAGCGGTATCGATACTGGCGTCGAGTACACCTATGTCGAGGATGAGTTGAAACAGGGCGTGGCCGAAAAGATGCGCGATCCGGCCCCATCGGCATGGGTTTCCGTGTGCCTATGATCGTTGCATCTCCGTGGAGTCGCGGCGGCTGGGTCAACTCTCAGCTTTTCGACCACACTTCGGCGCTGACGTTTCTTGAATATTTTGTGCAGAACAAAAGCGGCAAGAAGGTACAGGAAGAAAACATCAGCGCATGGCGTCGCGCTGTTTCTGGAAATCTTACTTCAGTCTTCCGGCCTTTCAACGCTCAACAATCCGAGCTTGATTTTCTGAATCGTGACAAGTTTGTCGTGAGCATTCAGCAAGCCCGCGAGAAAGAGGTTCCTTCAAATTACAGAAGACTGAACGCTGCGCAGATTGAAGCGATGCAACCTCGCTCGAAATTACACAACGCCGCCCATGAAAGGGTCACTGAAGCTGGGGCGGCCAGTTTCAACGCGTCCGGCAAA
>Ga0206906_1071_pt1 | contig 16621 bp, 15 predicted proteins | sample Alteio_BWOrgHeat_79_FD_152935 | JGI IMG/M metagenome (GOLD analysis project Ga0206906, IMG submission 152935) | Enriched cells from forest soil in Barre Woods Harvard Forest LTER site, Petersham, Massachusetts, United States -... | ecosystem: Environmental > Terrestrial > Soil > Temperate forest >...
GAGGTTTCGAGCGGGAAGCTGACGCTGCCGATAGAGCCGATGATGTAAAGCGCGACGGTGGCGAAATTATCGCGGCCGAAATTCTGAATGATGTTGTGAATGCGTTCGGCGATGATTTTCGTATCGTCGGGATAATTATTGCGCAGGATGATGCCCATCTGGTCGCGCTGCAGTCGCTGCACGGTGTCGTCGGGATTTAATATGCCCCCGATCAGCTTCATTAAATCGTGCATAACGATTTCCGACGTGTCGTGGCCGTAAGCGTTGATGATCATCGACAGGTTGTTGATGGAGATCAGCAGCAATGCGCCGGAGGTGTGTTCAGTGATGGTGCGCTGGATGGCGTCTTCGAGTAGATCGACAAAATCACGCGGATAAAAATCGCCGCCTGGATATTGGATGGTGCTGGCGACGATATCCATATCGGGCAGCTCGGGTGCTGGAGTCAAAACGGGGCCTCTGCGCGGCTGCGATGCAGGCACATGGGCAGGAGTGGAAAAATTTCCCTCTTGAAAATGCATCGGTACCCTTTTTCCCGAATTTTTATACTACTTATCTATCCATCGTCACATACAAAGGTAAATATTCCTTAAAATTTTAGGAAATATTTAGTAAAGGAACAGGGAAAATATGCCGGTGATTTTAGCCTGAAACAGGTAGAAAAAGCTAATAAAAAAACTTTTATACCAATTGGTTAATAATGCCCGACGATACAGCCGATGAAAACCAGCGCGCCCATATATATGTTGGAAACGAAGATACGGCGGCAAGAGGCCGGGTCGTCAAGATCAACTTCGCATAACTGCCAGCCGAAATGCATCTGCACGAGGATAATCATGGAAAACAGGCCAATGCCGGATTCGGTTATCCAGCCGGCCAGCGCCAGGGCGATCGTTGTGCCCAGGTAAAAACCGGCGACGACCGGCCTTGTATTGTCGCGCAAGCGCAGCGCCGTCGATTTGACACCGATGCGCTCATCGTCTTTTTTATCCTGGTGGGCATAAATCGTATCGTAGCCGAGTGTCCAGAATACGCAGGCGATATAAAGTAGTATGGCGGGAAGCTCTACATTGTCGCGCACGGCGACCCAGCCGACGAGCGCACCCCAGTTGAAGGTGAGGCCCAAGAAAAGTTGCGGCCACCAGCTGATGCGTTTCATGAACGGGTAATTGACGATCGGCACGAGCGCGAACGTGCTCCAAAGTACCACCATGACGCCAAGCTGTATTGCCACGCCGAACGCCAGTAGCAGGAGTATAAACAGCAAGACCAGCGCCTGCCATATTTTCAATTCGCCGCTGGCCAGTGGGCGCTCGCGCGTGCGTTCGACCTGGCGGTCGATTTTGCGGTCGGCGATATCGTTGATGATGCATCCGGCGCTGCGCATAAGTACTGCGCCGAACGCAAACTGCGTCAATAAATAAAAGGACGGGAATCCCGGAGACGCCAGCGCGATACTCCACCAGCATGGCCACAATAACAGCCAGATGCCGACCGGTTGATGCAACCGCATTAAGCGAATGTAAGGCGACAGGCGCATACGCATCCGTTATTTACAATTTACCATCAAACCTTTAGCGTGTGCCGCCATATGACGCAAGCAAAACCAAAAATCCGGCTCTACGTGCCGCTTTCCTTCGCGCAGCAGCATGTGTTGGCATTGGACCAAGCGCAATCGCATTACCTGGCGCATGTAATGCGTGTGCGCGAAGGCGATGCTATTGCTGTGTTCAACGGACAAGATGGGGAGTGGCTGGCGAAGGTTTCGGCCATTGCAAAGAAGTCGGTAACGCTATCGCTTGAGGAGTGCATCGCGCCGCAGAAAAACAGCCCGGATGTATGGCTGGCATTCGCGCCGATCAAAAATAAAACGGATATCGTCGTGGAAAAAGCGGTGGAACTGGGCGTATCGGCATTGCTTTGCGTATATACGCGCCATGCAGTGGTGAAGAGCATCAATCGCGAAAAGCTCGCGATCCATGCGGCGGAGGCGGCGGAGCAATGTGGCAGGCACGATGTGCCGAGGTTTGAAGAATATAGCGAACTCGCATCGCTCTTGGCGCGGTGGCCGGAAGACCGTACATTATTGTTCGCAGACGAAAGCGGCGGCGGAGAAAATTTCAAATCCTTGCTAGGAAAGTTGAAGCCGGGTAAATATGCCGTTCTCATCGGACCGGAAGGCGGGTTTTCGGCGGATGAGCATCACATGCTGAAATTGTGCAAGCGTGTCATGTCGTTTGGTCTGGGGCCGCGTATACTCAGGGCGGATACGGCAGGGGTCGCGGCGCTGGCATGTGTACAGGCCTGGCTGGGTGATTGGGAAAAACAACCTCGTTTTGAAGCGGTGGAATAATGGCAAATATACTCGATATCCTAAAAGCTCTGGATGAAACGCGCTACGACGACATCGAGCAATGGATGGGCGCTCAACGCAAGATCGCCGAGCCGTTTTTTTACAATTCGGTGGATTTGCGCCATTCGGGGCTGAAGCTCGCGCCGGTCGATACGAATATGTTTCCGGCCGGGTTTAATAATCTTTCTCCAGCGGCGCGGGCGCGCGCATCGCGCTTTATCGGGCGTGTGTTGGAGGAACAATATCCCAGTGCCAAGCGCGTGGTGATTATTCCGGAGAATCATACACGCAATCTTGGATATCTCGAAAACCTGTCAACACTGCTGACGTTGTTTGAATCGCTTGGATTGGAAGTGCAGCTTGGAAGTCTGGCGGCGAACGAACCGATTGAGCTGGAATCGCCATCGGGCCGTAAATTGACGGAGTATGCGCTGAAGCGTGATGGCGATACACTGGCGCTTGGCAATGGTTTTACGCCCGATCTGATTATTATGAATAACGATATGACGGCAGGTGCTCCGGCGATATTGGAGAAACTTACGCAAGCAGTATTGCCGCCGGTGGGTATGGGATGGTACCGCCGTCGCAAGAGCGTGCATTTTGAAGCGTATCAAACATTGATCGACGATTTCGGTGCAAAGTTCGATATTGATCCGTGGCTGATGCGCGGAGAGTTTCATCGCTGCGGGCTGATCGATTTCAAGGAACGTACCGGCATTGATGCGCTTGCAAACGGCATCGAAAAAGTACTCTCGCGCGTGCGGGAAAAATATAAGCAATATGGGATTACGGAAGAACCATATGTGTTCATCAAGGCCGAAAGCGGCACCTATGGCATGGGCATCATGACGGTGCGCTCGGCAGATGAGATACGGGAGATGAATAAAAAAGATCGCAATAAAATGCAAGTCATCAAAGAAGGCGAGCGCAATAGCGAAGTCATTATTCAGGAAGGCATCCCCACTGCTGACAAGGTGGCGGACAAACCCGCCGAACCGATGATTTATCTCATCGATGGCGTGCCGGTGGGCGGCATGTACCGCGTCAACAGCTCCCGCGACGCATTCAATAATTTGAACGCCTCTGGCATGGAATTCACCGGCATGTGCGATGAAACCGAGGAAGACGAATGCGGCAAATGGAAAAGCGTGCAGAATTGCCATTTCCGCAGCTTCGGCATTATCGCTGCCATCGCTGCGCTCGCCGCCGCACGCGAAGATTATGAAATGGGTGTGTATGGGGCGGGGATTTAACCACTCCGTCATTGCCTGCGTGGAAATGACGAGATTTAATCCGTTGAAATAGCACCATTTTGGTGGTGTGATTGTCACAAAATCTTCATTTTTCTTCCGAATGCACCTGCTAGGTTAGTTTTTGATAAAAACTAAACTCGGAGCATATTTATGGTTGTAAGCAAAGAAAAAGAAATTACGCCCGCGCAAAAGCAGAAGTTGGAACAGGAACTGTGGCACAGCCCCTACGTCAGGCCTGCCATCGATTTGGCTATCGAGGAGAAAAAAAGTATAATGGCAGATAATAAACTTATTGCAGGTGAAAAGAATGCTTCGGTTCTAAAAGATCTTACAGAGAAGATAGATTATGCCAAGCATGCAATGGACACGGCCGATGATGCTCTTAGTCAAAAAATAGACCACGTATTGCATGCACATGGATTAAAAGCAGAGGCTGGCCATGGGCAGGAAATAAAGAAGAAACTTCTCGCTGAAATTTCTTCAATAGCCCAGCAAGAATATAAATATCAGGCGGTAGCGGATCAGCATGTTAATGCATATGGCGCTGCCCTAGCTGAGTTGGAAGACGCCAAGCGTAAAATACATAAGGTGAGCGCCGATGTTACGAAACAGATCGACCAGATGTTGAAAGCCGATCCTCATTTCGCGAATTCACTCGCGGGATCAAAAATCCGGCAAGACGCTTTTCATGAATTTCACACTGCGGGGCATACGGTTGCCAACAATCTAGATCTAACAAAACATTCGGTTGGTACAGGGATCCCACATGGTGTTTCTCAGCGTGAAAATAAATCTCGGCGTTGATATTTTAGCGATTTAAGCCGCGAGTTTCTTTTGCAATTCCTCATGCGGCAACACGCCCGAAACGTCGCCGAGCGCGGCGACGGTGAGCGCGCCGGAAGCAATCTGTTTTCCTAAGCGCAAGACGTCATTTTTAGTGACGGCATTGATGCGGACGATGAGGTCATCGATCTGGCGGTACTGCCCGAAACGTAATAAATGGCGGCCGATCCAGCCGGCGACGGATTGCGGGTTTTCGCGTGCCATCAGCAGTTCGGCACGGTGCTGGTTTTTGGCACGTGACAGTTCCGCATCCGAAATATTTTTCCCCATTGCGGCGATTTGTTCGGCAAGCACAGCCGATAATTCTTCCGCCTTTTCCGGCGCAGCGGCGGCATGGACGTTCATGACGCCGCAATCGTCGTACGCCGAGCCGGATGCGTACACCGAATAGGCGAGGCCGCGTTTTTCGCGCACTTCCTGAAACAATCGCGACGACATGCCGCCGCCTAAGATGCTCGAATAAAGTTGCAGCGTATAATAATCGGGCACGTGCATGGTGACCGCAGGCAGGCCGAATATCAGGTGCATCTGTTCAAGATCGCGCACTATCCGCGCGTCGCCGCCTTTGTAGGTGGCGATATCGAAACTGGGGCCGGCTTCCGATTTTGGCAGGGCGAAATATTTTTCCGCCAATGTGACGAATTTGGCATGGTCGATATTTCCGGCAGCGGAAAGCACCATGCGCGGGGTTTTGTAATGCTTATCCATGTAGGCGATCAAATCGGCGCGCGAGTAGGATGCGACCTGGATCTCGCTGCTTAAAATCGAGCGGCCAAGCGGTTGGTTCGGGAAGGCGGTTTCATCAAAATAATCCATGATAAGATCGTCGGGCGTATCAAAATGCATGGCGATTTCCTGGATGACGACATCTTTTTCACGCGCCAGCTCGTCTTCAGCGAAGACAGAATTTTGCATGATATCGCCTAAAATATCGACGGCGCGCTGCGTATCCTCTTTTAGCACCTTGGCGTAATAGACGGTGAGTTCCATTGAGGTGTAGGCGTTGATCTGTCCACCGACATTGTCAAAAGCTTCCGCGATGTCGCGAGCGGAACGTGTTTTCGTGCCTTTGAACGCCATATGCTCGAGCAGGTGCGAGATGCCGTTTTCGCGGTCGTTTTCGTAGCGCGCGCCAACGCCAACGCTTAGCGCAACGGCAACGGTTTCAACACCGGGCAGAAATTCCGTGGCGACGCGAAGGCCGTTGGAGAGAGTGGTGAGCTGGTACATGTTATTTTTCGTTCAGCGGTAGCGAAAATATGAAATCGTTGAAATTCCAATCACCCATTTGCACAGGCGTTTCACCGATCTTTTTAAAGCCCATCCGTTCGTAAAACGTGTGCGCTGACGTATTATACGGATTGGCGAACAACCGTATTTCCTGTGCCGGAAGAAAAGGCGTGATGGTGGTGTGCATCAGGCGCGAGCCGATGCGCTTGCCTTGCATGCTTACATCCACATACAGTTTTCTGAGCCAGATAATATCATCCTCTTTGTAGGCGGAGGCATAGCCTACCGGCTTTGTGTCATGGTAGGCGAGCCAGAATTGGTGGCCGCTTTGTATTTCTTTTTCAAGATTCTCGCGGATATATATGCGTTGCAGCATGTTCTCAATCTGTTCCGGCGTCAGGATGCCTTCATATGCTATCGGCCAGATACGGTGCGCCAGCATGATGACATGCGAGAGCTTATCGACGGTGACCGGTGTGAAGGTAATATCAATGGTTTTTACGTTAGATGTGCTCATGGACATACTCTTTGACTTTTGCGGCGTCGTTTGGGAGCGTGTCGAAACGCTCTTTGCGTTTGGCGAGGTCTTTAAGAAATGACGGTAGTTCCGGGCGCACGCCGCTGGCTTCTTTGACGGCCTCGGGAAATTTTGCCGGATGCGCGGTGGCCAGTACGATGAGCGGCGTTGTGGCGTTTTTGCGGCAACGCTGGCCCGCGGCAACGCCGACGGCGGTGTGCGGATCGAGCAATTCACCGGTGGCATTGAAAGTGGCGGCGATGGTTTTTTTGGTATCGTCGTCGTTGACGCTGGCGGCGGCAAATTCGGCCTTCAGGCGATTCCAGGCGAGCGGCGAGAGGGTAAGTTTTTTCTCGGCGCGGAAGTTTTTCATCATATCGGCAACGGCCTTGCCGTCATGATCGTAGAGTTCAAATAAAAGGCGTTCGAAATTGCTCGATATCTGAATGTCCATGCTTGGGCTGATGGTGGGCACGACGCCTTCCATGCCGTACGTGCCGGTGGCGAGGCAGCGCGAAAGAATGTCGTTGCGGTTGGTGCCGATGATGAGTTGGTCGATGGATAGGCCCATGCGGCGGGCGATATGGCCGGCATAAATGTCGCCGAAATTTCCGGTGGGAACGGCGAAGCTCACGGTTTTCGCCGGAGCGCCGAGCGCTGCGGCAGCGTAGAAATAATAGACGACTTGCGCGAGGATACGTGCCCAATTGATGGAGTTGACGGCGGTGAGGTGATGCTTGTCACGGAAGGGCGCGTCGGCGAACAGGGTTTTGACGATGTCCTGGCAATCGTCGAACGTGCCGTCGATGGCGATGTTGTGAACATTTTTATCGGCGACAGTGGTCATCTGGCGGCGTTGGACGTCGGAGACGCGGCCTTTGGGGTGCAGGATGAAAATATCCATGTTGGCGCGGCCCTGGCAACCGGCGATGGCCGCCGAACCCGTATCGCCCGATGTCGCGCCGATGACGACGGCTTTTTGGTTGCGCTTCTCGAGGATGTGATCGAGCAGGCGACCGAGGAATTGCAGGGCGAAATCTTTGAAGGCCAGCGTAGGGCCGTGGAAGAGTTCTAATATGAAGGTGTGCGATTCGATCTGCTTGAGCGGTGCGATGGCGGGGTGGCGGAAGGTTTTGTAGGAATCGTCGATGATGGTTTTCAGCACTTTCAAATCAATGCTGGTATCGACAAAACGCGAGATGACGCTGAAGGCTATTTCCGGATAGGACATTTTCTGCATGGCGTCGATTTCGGCCATGGAAAATTCAGGGATGTGTTCGGGCACGTATAGACCGCCATCGCTTGCAAGTCCGGCGAGGACGACGTCTTCAAAAGACAGTTTCGGCGCGACGCCGCGGGTGGAGATGTATTGAATGGTCATGGGTATTTAAGCTAAATAGCGATTTTGGAGATGTTTTTTATATAGTGCGCTATCGAGGTTTTTACCAGTAGCATGTTTGAGAAGATCGGGCGAGGAAAACCTGGAGCCTTGGCTGTGGATATTTTTGCCAAGCCATTCGGATAATTGGCTGAAATCGCCTTTGCATATCTGCGAGCCCAGATTGGGAACAGCCTTTTTAATGGAATCCATGAGCTGCGCCGCGATCATGGCACCCAGCGTGTAGGTGGGAAAATAGCCAAACGCACCGTCGGGCCAGTGTACGTCTTGCATGCAGCCGTTAGCATCTGAATCGGGGGTGATGCCAAGCAGTTGCTGCATGCCGCTGCGCCATGCGTCAGGCAGATCCTTTATTTCGAGTTTTCCGGCGATCATCTGTTTTTCCAGACGGTAGCGCAGGATGACATGCGCCGGGTAGGTGGCCTCGTCGGCATCAACGCGGATAAGGCTTGGTTTGACGCGGGTGACGGAAGCATAAATATTTTCCGGCGACCACTCAGGGCCGGAAACGTTGAAAGCATTGCGCATGAGCGGCGTAGCATATGCGAGGAAGTCAAGGCTGATAGAAAGTTGCATTTCCGATAGCAGTGATTGGCTTTCGTGAAACGCCATGCCGCGGGCATCACCGACAGGTTGATTGCGCCATTTTGCGGGTAGCCCCATTTCGTAGAGCGCATGACCGGTTTCGTGCATGACGCCGAAAAAGCCGGAAAGAAAATCGTCTTCGTTATAACGCGTGGTGAGGCGCACATCGCCGGGCACGCCACCACAGAAAGGGTGGGCGCTTTCGTCGAGGCGGCCGCGCGTGAAATCGAATCCAAGTTTTTGCATCATGGTTTTGCCGAGCGCTTTTTGCGGAGGCGCGGGGAAGGGGCCCCGTAGTTCCAGCGGCGCGGGTTCTTTGGATTGTTTGTCGATAACTTTGGCGATGAAATCGGGGAGAAACGCGGCGAGATCGTCGAAGATGCCATCGATCATGGCGGAGGTGGTGCCGGGATCGTATTGGTCGAGCAGTGCGTCATAAGGAGTCAGGTTCATGGCGAGCGCTTTGGCTTGAGCGGATTCGCGCACGAGGGATAGCACTTTTTCCTGATAGGGCAGGAATGCTTTGAAATTATTTTCCTTGCGCGCCTTGCGCCAGAAAAGTTCCGATTCGTGGCAGGCTTTGGTAAGCGCCGATACCAGTTCAGCGGGAACGGCGGTTTCATGGTGCCAGGCGCGTTTCATTTCACGTAAGTTGGCGCGTTGCCACTCGTCGAGTTCATTGCTCGATGCTTCGGCTTTGGCGAAAAGATCGGCGAGGCGGGGTTGTGTTATCATCTCGTGCGAAACTTCTGAAAGGGCGGCAAGCTGCTCGCCGCGCGCGTCGCCGGAATTTTCAGGCATCATCGTGGAATTGTCCCATTGCAGCATGCTGGCGCTCGCGCGCAGCGCCGAATGGCGGCGGAAGACGGTTTCAAGTTCGCGGTAGGCTTGCATAAAAAATCTCTTAACAATGTGATGTAAGCAGGTTATAATCTGTAGCGCTTAAGGACGAGGTGTCAAACAGGGAGTGTATGTATGACCAAAGATAAACAGGAATCCGAAATGCCGTCAGGACTTAACGATAACAAAAAACTTATGCAAAAGCTCGGTGGCGAAACCGGCCTGCTTGGCCCGCTGGTAAAGCAGCTGGGTAAGCTTACGGAAGATCCTGTCCTGAAACAGATACTCGATGCCGCACCGGTCGATCAGACCAAGAAACACTAAACTTTCCGCTGATAAAAACCGAACATCACCACGCCGATAAGGGCGAGGCTGAACCATGTTATCGCATAATTGAGGTGGTCGTTGCGCAGTGACACGTTTCCGTCATGCGGCATGGGATACATATCTTTTTGCGCGATGCCTACGGCTTCGACAATTACGGGCGTTAACACCGTGCCGGCGGCTTGGGACATAGCGTCTATGTCTTCATAGAACCAGACGTTTTTAGCGGGTTGGTTTTCCGGTGAGAAGAGGCGCTTCTGACGCGCCGGGCGGATGATACCGGTGAGGGTTTGCAGGCCTTCGGGCTTGCTTTCACGGTTTGGCGGGCTGAAACCGCGATTGACGATGATGATGCGGCCGTCGTCTTCGAGTTGGAATGGGGTGACAATGTAAAAACCCGCGCCTTCGCCTTCGGGATGGCCGACCATATGCATTTCTTTATCATGCAAATAGGTGCCGGTAAGGGCAACGCGGCGATAATCGAGCCCGTCTAAATCCTGTGGCAATGTACCGAGTATAGGCATCTGTTGCGCGTTCGCGATTTTTTCGATCTGGGCGTTTTTCCATTGGAGGCGTTCGAGTTGCCAGACGCCAAGGCCGGTGAGTAGCGTTATGGCGCAGATCATAAATAGCAATGGGATGAGCTCGGGTTTGCGAAACTGCACGTATAGTCCTTACTTTCTGGTGAATGGAGCTTGAACCTAGCATTTTACTGTCTATATTGACAAGGAATTCATTCCCCACCTAACCATTTTTCAAGGAGAGCAATATGAGCGTACTGGTTGGTAAATCCGCACCCGACTTCACCGCAAAAGCTGTGATGGCCGACAACAGCATTGATGAAAATTTCAATTTGCTGAATTACCTGGGCATTAAAAAAGATGCGTCCGGCAAGGTTACGAAAAAAGGTAAGCTCGGTATTTTGTTTTTCTACCCGCTCGATTTTACCTTCGTCTGCCCATCGGAAATTATCGCGTTTAATAACCGCCTGAAGGAATTTAAACTGCGCAAAACTGAAGTCATCGGCGTGTCGGTCGATTCCCAGTTTACGCATTTCGCCTGGAAGCAAACGCCGGTAGAAAAAGGTGGTATCGGCGACATCCAATTTCCGCTCGTGGCCGATTTGACCAAATCCATCGCACGCGATTACGATGTATTGGTAGGCGGCGCGGTCGCGTTTCGCGGCACGTTCATGATTGATGGTAACGGCGTAGTTCGTCATCAGGTGGTAAATGATCTGCCGCTTGGCCGCAATGTCGACGAAGCGTTGCGCATGGTCGACGCGCTGCAATTCCACGAAGAGCATGGCGAAGTCTGCCCGGCCGGCTGGGAACGTGGTGATGAAGGCATGACCGCTACCGCTGCCGGCGTTGCTAAATACCTCAAAAGCAATTCGAAGAAACTTTAAAACTAGATTAGCGATGAGCGATAAGGGATTTTTATCGCTCATCGCTTATCGTTCAACGCTCATCAATCCATGACCCAAACGCATAAAACCAAAGTTCTCATCATCGGCTCCGGCGCGGCCGGGTGTACAGCAGCGATTTATGCTGCACGGGCTTCGCTAAATCCTATCATGGTGCACGGGCTGCAACCGGGTGGACAACTCACCATCACGACGGATGTCGAAAATTTCCCCGGTTTTGAGCACGCGGTGCAGGGCCCATGGCTCATGGAGCAAATGGAAAAGCAGGCGCATCATGTAGGTACAGCGATTTTTCATGATAGTATTTTAAGCGTCGATTTATCGAAGCGCCCTTTCACCGCTATCGGCGAATCGGGCGATAAATACGTAAGCGATACGCTTATTATCGCTACAGGCGCTACCGCGCGCTGGCTCGGGATTGAAAGCGAAATGAAATTTCAGGGATTCGGTGTTTCAGCCTGTGCGACGTGCGACGGATTCTTTTTTAAAGACAAAGAAGTTGTCGTTATCGGCGGTGGCAATAGCGCGGTGGAAGAGGCATTGTATCTCACCAACATCGCATCGAAAGTGACGCTCATCCATCGCCGCGATTCGCTCCGCGCCGAAAAAATCGGGCAAGAGCGTTTGTTCAAAAATCCGAAAGCATCGGTGATTTGGGACAGTACGATAGAAGAATTTGTCGGGACGGAAGAGCCCAATTCGCTTACTGGCGTGAAACTCAAAAACGTGAAAACCGGTGCGATCAGCGAAGTGAAAGCGGATGGAGCATTCGTGGCGATTGGGCATGTTCCCAATACGGAATTATTCAAGGACGTTATCACCACGGATAATGAAGGCTATATCATCACCACACCCGGCAGCACGAAAACCAATATTCCCGGCGTGTTCGCCGCAGGCGATGTGCAGGATAAAATTTTCCGCCAGGCGGTGACCGCCGCCGGAACCGGATGCATGGCGGCGCTCGAAGCCGAGCGGTTTTTATCGGGGCATTGAGTCATTATCCTTGTTCTTCACCCGAAGATAGGTTTAAATTCCAGACGCTTGTAAATTTTTGTACCCCGCCCGGGGTATAGTGGCCATTGCGCTGCATCGCTTTCTGGGGTACTTGAGTCGCGATTGCTACTCGCAAATGGACGGCCAGCCTATGATGGATTGGGATAAGCTTCGTACTTTTCACACCGTCGCAACCGCGCAGAGTTTTACCCGCGCCGGGGAAATGCTGAATTTGAGTCAGTCCGCTATCAGCCGTCAGATCGGCGCGCTCGAAGAAGGATTGCAGGTGGCGCTGTTCCACCGCCATGCGCGCGGGTTGTTGCTTACCGAGCAGGGAGAAATTCTTTTTCGCACCGTAAGCGATGTGCTTACGCGTCTATCCGCTGCAGAGAACGCATTGCTTGAAAGTAAGGAGAGGCCACGCGGGCCACTTAAAATCACGGCGCCCGTGGCGATCGGCACGACGTGGCTGACGCCACGTATGCGCGAATTCTGTGAAGCGTATCCGGAAATCAGCGTGACGCTTTTGGTGGATGACCGTGAGCTGGACCTCACCATGCGCGAGGCGGATGTGGCGATTCGGATGTTTCCGGCGAAGCAGCCGGATTTGATTCAAAAGCAGCTTACGACGCTGAATAATTCGCTGTTCGCGTCGAACGAATATCTGCGTGTGCGCGGTGTGCCGAAAAAGGCGGCGGAATTGCAAAACCATCAACTGATTACCTATGGCGAAGATACGAAATTGCCGTTTGCCGAAGCGAACTGGATATTGGAGATCGGCAGCGCGAGTGAGGAGCGCAAGGCGGCATTTAAGATCAATAGCCTGTTTGGGATGCTGAAAGCGGTCGAAGGCGGGATTGGGATTGCCGGGCTTCCCGATTACATGGTGCAGGGTATTCCCTATATCAGCAAGATCTTGCCGGAGCTGAAAGGGCCGCAGACCGAAGTGTATGTGATGTATTCGCTGGAGCTGAGGAATTCCAAAAGAATCAAGGTATTCAAAGAGTTCCTAGTGAGGAAGCTGGCGGAAGACGGGCTGGTCAAAGCCGCGTAATTCCTTGTCATCCTGAACTTGTTTCAGGATCCATGACCATTACTCCCAACGGTGCATGTGAAAGATGGATGCTGAAACAAGTTCAGCATGACAGCTGTCATGCAATAAACGCATATCTAGCATATAATATATACTATTCTATTCGAAAATAGAGTGGCTATGATGGCCACATTATGCGCTTGGGTCATTGACCGGCACATGTTTGGGCTCCCCCGCCCAATAATCCTCCCTGTTATTGCTTAAGCCGGACTCTGCCCCCAGAGTCCGGCTTTTTTTTTGGGCCTATTTTATGATATAAACGCAAGTTAACAAAAGCTATGAAGATATATGGCTGATGAACTTCCTCATCTTGATACCTTTGCATCGCGTATAGCCGCGGCTCGTCCGCCGCGTACTGGGTGGCGATTACGTAAACACAGTGTTGATAATCTTTTAGCCGAGCAACTGAACTCATTGATAAGAAAATTTCTGTTATGCAAGAGGCTATAGGCCCACTACAGGCTATTCTTCAGAGTGGATACGGAGCATATGCCTTAGATGAGAAAACCGGAAATTTAGTACGAACGCTTCAAGGGACGCAGTATGAGCCTACAGCCGGAGGAACGGCGGGCAGGCGGCGTGATCCGCTCAAAAAAGCAAAAAGGGATTTAAGAGCTGCCCAAATTAAGTTTACTATAGTGCCTGATCCTGAGCAGAAATGTTGCCGCATCATTATTGATCCGACCCAAGAGAATTTCTTTGAAAGAATTGCTGCTATTAATGCAGGCCAGAAATCGCGCGGCCTATTCTGATCATCGCTTCGCTTAATATTTTCTCACTCGTCGCATACGAAATGCGGAAATGGCCGCCCATGCCAAAGGCGCTGCCGGCGACGGCGGCGACGAGGGCTTCTTCGAGAAGATAATCGCAAAATTCGGTGCAGGTGTGGATGGTTTTTCCTTGCGGCGTTTTTTTACCAATCAGAGCTTTGATATTGGGGAATACGTAGAATGCACCTTCGGGTTTTTGGCATTTAATGCCGGGGATTTTATTCAATGCATCCACCACCAAATTACGCCGTGCGGCGAAGCTTTTTTTCCAGTCTTGCAGAAACTCCTGCGGGCCGTTGAGTGCCGCAACCGATGCCGCCTGGCTGATGGAGCAGGCGTTCGACGTGGAATGCGATTGGATGTCGGCGATGGCGGTGATGAGTTGTTTTGGCCCGCCCGCGTAACCGATGCGCCAGCCGGTCATGGCGTAGGCTTTCGAGACGCCATTGACGGTGAGGGTGCGCTCATACAGTTTTGGTTCTACTTGCGCGATGGTTTTGAACACGAAACCGTCATAGGACAGGTGCTCATAAATATCATCGGCCATGATCCAGACATGGGGATGTTTTAACAAAACATCGGCAAGCGCGCGCAGTTCTTTTTCGGTGTAGGCGGCGCCGGTTGGGTTAGATGGGGAATTGAGGATTAGCCATTTGGTTTTAGGCGTGATCGCTTTTTCGAGCGCGTCGGGTTTGAGTTTAAAGCCGTCTTCTTCGGCGCAGCTCACGGTGACAGGCGTGCCTTCGGCGAACAGCACCATGTCGGGATACGATACCCAGTACGGCGCGGGAATGATGACTTCGTCGCCCGCGTTGAGGGTGGCGAGCAGCGCGTTGAAAATCACTTGTTTGGCCCCACAGCCGGCGACGATTTGGTTGGCGCTGTATTCCAAATTATTTTCGCGTTTGAATTTATCGGCGATGGCTTTTTTAAGCGCGGGCGTGCCGCCGACGGGCGTATATTTGGTCTCCCCCTTTTTGATGGCGGCAATTGCCGCGTCTTTGATGTGGTCGGGCGTGTCGAAATCGGGCTCACCGGCGCCCAGGCCGATCACGTCTTTGCCGGCGGCTTTGAGTTCAGCCGCTTTAGCGGTGACGGCAAGCGTGGGCGAGGGTTTGACGCGGGAAAGGCGGGAGGCAATCATAAGGTTGGGTTTCGCAAGTTTAGAGGTTTCGTAAGTTTCGTATGTTAGCAATTTTGAAAGTCTACGCAACTGTGAAACCTACGCAACCTGCGAAACTTCTACGGCACCGCCTCGACATCGACAAGTATGGTTTGGTGTTCCGGCAAATCCATGTCAATTTTCGGCAGGCCGCCATTTAGCGTGTCCTGCAGGACGGGTGGGATGACGAGCGTGCGTTTTTCACCCGGCTTTATGCCGATAATGCCCTGCTCAATGCCAAGAATAATATCCGATGCCCCTGGTGTAATGGTAACCGGCTCGGGCGTTTTATCGCCTTCGGGGAAGAGTTTTTTGCCGTTGGCATCCCATACGGTGAGCAGGAGTTTTACAGGCGTTCCGCACTGCGCGCCAGTGCCGCTGCCAAAGGAAGTCGTGGCGATGCGATAGGGAATATTTGCGGTATCGGGCAATGGTGGTGTGGCTTCGAGAAGCTCGACATTGAAAGTGATGCGCGCATTTTCAGCGACATCAGCGCGGGCGAAGCCATTTGCATAGGCCATTGCGGCGGGGGCGATGACGGTGCGTTTGCCGCCGGGTTTCATGCCTATGACGCCTTGTTCGAGAGCGGGCATGGCAGTGTGGTCGCCGATGGAAAATTGCAGGGGCTTTTCTTTAGCGGCGCTATCGTCGATGGGTTGGTTGTCGCCTTGCGCGGCAGTGTAGGTAATGCTGACATGCTGGCCGCAGATGGCGGCTTGGCCGGTGCCGGGGGAAATATCCTCAACGCGGAAAACAGGCCCATCGGGGAGCACTTTTTTCTTATATTCCTCCAAATCGGCGGTGGTTTTTTCTTTGATGGCATCGGCGGTTTTCTGAATCTGTGCGGCAGGGTCGTTTGCTTGCGGGGCGGTGCTAGCGAAATGCTGCAGAAACGCCATGATGACGAAGCCGATAATGATCCAGTTAACGATCTGCGGATCTTTCGCCTTGCCGCGCCGTTTACGTTTTTTTCTTGGGAAAAAACATTCCTGCTATCCGCTAATTGTTAAACCTGAAATGCAGTACGTCTCCATCCTGTACCACATATTCTTTGCCTTCTAAACGAAATTTACCGGCTTCTTTCGCTCCTTGCTCGCCTTTGTTCGCGATATAGTCATTGTAGCTGATGGTTTCGGCGCGGATGAAGCCTTTTTCAAAATCCGTGTGGATGACGCCCGCCGCTGCCGGACCTTGCATGCCGCGCACAATCGTCCAGGCGCGTGCTTCTTTCGGACCCACGGTGAAATAGGTAACGAGGTCGAGGAGCTTGTATCCAGCTTTGATGATTTGCGACAGGCCGGTTTCTTTAAGGCCAAGCGAAGAGAGGAATTCATCTTTATCTGCCTGCGTGTCCATGGTGGAAATTTCTGCTTCAATGCGGGCGGAGATGACAACGCAGGGCGCGTTCTTTTTTTGGGCCATTTCGGCGACTTTGGCAGAAAGGGCGTTGCCAGTGGCGGCGCTGCTTTCATCCACGTTGCAGACATACATCACCGGTTTGGAAGTGAGCAGATTCAGCATGTCAAATTGCTTGCGTTCGGCGGCGTCTTTAATCTGTGTCATGCGGGCGGGATGGCCTTCGCTTACGATAGGCAGCACGCGCTCGATAATGGCGACTTGCTCGATGGATTCCTTGTCGCCGCCTTTGGCTTTTTTCTGCAAGTTCGGCAGACGTTTTTCCAGGCTTTCGAGATCGGCGAGCACTAATTCGGTTTCGACGATATCGGCGTCGCGCATGGGGTCGATGGAGTTTTCGACATGGGTGATATTGCCGTCTTCAAAGCAGCGCAATACGTAAATGATCGCGTCGACTTCGCGGATGTGCGAGAGGAA
>Ga0206906_1073_pt1 | contig 16561 bp, 14 predicted proteins | sample Alteio_BWOrgHeat_79_FD_152935 | JGI IMG/M metagenome (GOLD analysis project Ga0206906, IMG submission 152935) | Enriched cells from forest soil in Barre Woods Harvard Forest LTER site, Petersham, Massachusetts, United States -... | ecosystem: Environmental > Terrestrial > Soil > Temperate forest >...
GCTGCTTTGCAAGAAGCAAAAGTTGATGAATCGAGAATTCATATCGAATATTTCTCTACTCCGGCAATTGAGCCAACTCCGCAATCGGCTCCTTCGATGCCTATTGTAAAAAATGCGAACGTCACGATCATCATGGATGGCGATGAGTACCCGACGAGGTTATTAGATAATGAAACGATCTTAGAAGCGGCAAAAAGAATTGGTCTCGATGCTCCGTATTCCTGTCAGAATGGCTCCTGCTCCACCTGCCGTGCAAAACTTTTGGAAGGCAAAGTCTATATGAAAGTAAATTTTGCACTTACTCCGAAAGATGTAGCTTCTGGATTTATCCTTACCTGCCAGAGCTTGCCGCTGACGGAGAATATAACGGTGAGTTATGATGAGGCAGTGTAATGTTGCATAGGTCTTACTAAATCCTATAGGACTTATAAGACCTATAATACGAAATAAATTTACCCGTTCTCTTGTTACTCACCCTATGGACGAACAACTCTATCTCGAGCATTTCGAGAAACTCATTGAAGCCGATAAAAAGATCGAGCCTAGGGATTGGATGCCTGAGGATTACCGCAAGCATCTCATCCGCCAAATTTCCCAGCATGGCCATTCGGAAATCATCGGAATGCAACCGGAAGGTAATTGGATCACTCGCGCCCCAAGCCTTCGCGCCAAACTTATCTTGCTTGCAAAAGTACAGGATGAAGGCGGGCATGGGCTTTATCTTTATAGCGCTGCCGAGACGCTCGGCATTTCGCGCGAAGAGCTCATTGAGCAACTTGAAACCGGGAAGGCAAAATACTCCACTATTTTTAATTATCCTGCAATTACCTGGGCAGATATGGGTGCGATCGGCTGGCTTGTGGATGGCGCGGCGATCGTGAATCAGATCTCGTTGCAAAGAACTTCGTACGGACCGTATTCCCGCGCAATGATTCGCATCTGCAAAGAAGAAAGTTTCCATCAACGTCAGGGATATGAGATCATGACGCACATGTCACGCGGAACTACAGAGCAGCATGAGATGGCCCAGGATGCGCTCAATAGATGGTGGTGGCCTTCGATCATGATGTTTGGTCCGCATGACGCAAACTCGACGCATACAGGCAAAGCCATTCGCTGGAAGATCAAGCGCGATTCGAATGACGATCTTCGCCAAAGCTTTATTGATAAGACTGCAAAGCAAGCGGATATTATCAATCTGAAAATTCCCGACCCAAAACTGAAATGGAATGAAGAACGCGGACATTATGATTTCGGCGAAATAGATTGGGCTGAATTCGATAGAGTCGTGAAAGGTGACGGACCGTGCAATAAGCAGCGCATCGCTCACCATGTAAAAGCGCATAAAGAAGGCGCATGGGTTCGCGAAGCGGCAACGGTATATGCGGCGAAGCGAGCGAGGAAAGCAGCGTAAATGAAACTATTGATCATCGTTTTATTGATGCTTATCGCAGCGAGATTTTCGTATGCAGATACGACCGATTTTTGGCATGTGTATTATAACCAGAAACAGATCGGTGATTTTGCAGAATATTCTGATTCTAATATTCTTACTATTTCCTGTTCAGCAGTTCATGACAATGATTCATTGCATGTCAGTTATTTCAAAGACGCTCCATGCGATGATTGCCAAATGCATTTAGTTTTCTATCAGGGCAAAGATCGCGTCTTTGAAAGCCCCAAAGTTTTTGGCACTTTCAGTTTACTTTCTGTTCCTATCGCGCCGTTGATACGTTTTAAAAAGGAACGGAGTTCTTTAACCGTCTTTTATGCAGAAGACAACAGACAATTGAGATATCTTTTTAATTTGCAGCTAAGATAAAATAATTATGCAAGACTCACAATGGCCGCTCTGGGAAGTATTTATTCAGGCGAATCCCGGCATTCCGCATAAACATGCCGGAAGTGTCCATGCAGCCGATAAAGAAATGGCACTAACCAATGCGCGCGATGTCTATACACGCCGCAAAGAAGGCACCAGCATTTGGGTCGTGCCGTCAAATTATGTCGTAGCAAGCAATCCGAATGATGCCGACATGCTTTTCGATCCGGCGAACGATAAAATCTATCGCCATCCGACATTTTATGTAATGCCCGAAGGAGCCGAGGCGATCTGATGACAAAACAAGAAGCTCTTTTCAAATACTTCACTCGACTCGCCGACAATGCCTTGATTCTCGGGCATCGCCTGAGCGAATGGTCAAGCAATGCTCCGATCTTGGAGGAAGATTTAGCGCTCACAAATATTGCGCTTGATTTGATCGGCAGAGCGCAGGCATTATATAAATATGCTGCCGAGATCGAGAGCAAAGGTCGAACCGAAGACGATCTTGTCTATAAGCGCGCCGAGCGACAATTTTTGAATGTCCTTTTAGTCGAGCAGCCTAATGGCGATTTTGCTATGACGATTGCACGACAGATCTTTTATTCTGCGTACGAACTTCTGTTTTTAGAAGAATTATCCAAATCGAAAGATGCAACGCTATCTGCACTTGCAATAAAATGCCTGAAAGAAGTACGCTATCATTGGCGCCATGCTTATGATTGGCTTCAGAGACTTGGCGATGGAACAGAGGAAAGCCATGAGCGTATGCAAAGAGGGATGGATGAACTCTGGATGCTCACCGGCGAACTATTCGAAATCGATGAAGTCGAAGCGATGCTTATCGAAGAGGAAATTGCTGTTGATAATAGTTCGCTTTATGAACGCTGGAATACAATGGTAAGTGATGCAATTAAAGAAGCAACATTGAATCGCCCAGCCGATGGCTACATGCAAACCGGCGGAAGGAAGGGAGTTCACACGGAAAACCTCGGATTTATTTTAGCCGAGATGCAATATTTGCCGAGAGCGTATCCAGAAGCGAAGTGGTGAAGCTATCTCTGAATAGTACGTCATTCCGAACGGAGATTTTTTATGCGAAGCATAAAAAACGATGTGAGGAATCCCCTGATAGATTGTAGCCCTTCTGGTCTGCGTCAATATTAAGGGGATTGCTTCGTCGTCGCTAAAGCGACTCCTCGCAATGACACATAAAGAAAATGTTAAATAAAGACCAAATCTACACTCTTCTCTCCGGAATCCCCGATCCCGAAATTCCTGTCATTACTATTGATGAACTTGGCATTTTACGTAGCGTAGAAATTACTAATGATGGATGTGAAGTAACGATCACGCCGACCTATACTGGCTGTCCCGCAATGCAGATGATCGAAGACCAGATCAAGGAAATTCTTCATGCAAATGGGATTGACCAAGTAAAAATAAAAACAACATATTCTCCTGCATGGACAACCGATTGGCTCTCTCCTGAAGCAAAAGAAAAATTAAAACAGTACGGAATTTCTCCACCGCTTTCATCGCTCGATACCGTTTCTTTTATTCAATGTCCGCGGTGCAATTCGTTTAATACAGAGGTAATTTCCGATTTTGGCTCGACTGCCTGCAAAGCCCTCTACCGCTGCAACGATTGCAAAGAGGCGTTCGATTATTTTAAGGGCATCTAACTTTACCTACCGAATTATTGTAAAGCTTTTGGTATTCGTGAAATGCTTGTTTTGAACTTGTAAAAGATAATAACCTTCCGCAAGACTTGATACGTTCAACTTGAGCGGCGTATTGGTCTCATATGCTTCTACAGAAGATTTAACCGTATTTCCTGACGCATCTAAAATGATAATTCGAGTGGGTTCGGAAATGCTAGATGGAATGTCCACATTCACGAAATCTTTTGTAGGGCATGGGTACACCCTGAAAATTTTAGCCGGATCGTTCACGTTATTAACTGCTGATGCCGATCCTCCCTTTAATAGAACGGCCGTAGATGAAACTGGCGGCACAGTAATACTGAAAGAATTTGAAGTAACGTTCACGATATTTGATTTGAGCGCATTGTTGGTGTGAGATATAAATGTCTCGGATGAAGGTAAGGATGATAACTGCAGCGTCCGATAACTTCCATTGCTTACAGATAATCCACTAATATTTACTGTCACATTACGGGAAGCGTTCGTGTCGCGGTTTACTATAATGACAGTCATGGAATCTGCCGCTTGATCTATCGTCGTAAATGCCGAAACGACGTTTTCAAGCGAAGAGGTACTTGAAACGCTATAGTTTTTTGCATAGCGGCTAAAGAGATGCATTGTTTCCCACATACCACTGTACCAGTTCCATGGAGTGAAATACTCTACTCCATTATTAGCGAAGAGACCAAGGTGCGATGCATAGATAACAGAACTCAGATTAGGATCGGAATGCCCGGGACTCCATTCGCTGATTCCAAGGGTAATGCCATGGTTCTGCCCGAAATATTGGTTCAACCAATTGTTGATGCGTTTAAAAATATATTCTTTTGTTTGTGAAGTATCCCATCCTCCGTTAATTGTTTTCACGCCGTTTGCTCCCGGGTAATCGTAAGTTTCGTCGTAATACATCCGGTGCAGTTGCAATGCTGCATTGTTCGAAGGATAATATGGATAATTATGAAGGTCCACTACATCAAGCACTCTCGTACCCGACGCCTTCTCTTCATCGGCGCAGCGTTTAATAAAATATTCGAGCCAGGAGTAATACTTTCCGCCAATAGTAATATTCTCGCTTCCCCATTTATACCATTGCCATTCGCTGGTAGTAACCGGACCGCAAATCTTTATATCCGGGAACAATGCACGAGCTTTCTTTGCCAGTGTAATAAACCGATCCATGAAGTCAGAGGCAGATATGAGCACAGGCATAACATCATCGTGGGTGCCATTCCACACATCCGGTTCATTGTCCATATTCCAATAAATGAATTGATCCTTATTGAGTCCGAGTCCATTAACTCCGAACCAATGATTCAGAATCTCAACAGAAGAATCGGCTGGCCAATCCTGAGTATAAAGAGTAATGTCGCCTTCTTTTAAAGGCTTGGTAGCCGCGGCGGATGTATCAGGAATGCCGCCTCCCGCTAAATTCCAGTTTACACCTTTCCAATATTGTGAATGATTGAAGTCCCAATCGTCAAAGTTATTATTAGTGTTCGAAGCAACCTTCCCGAGCAACTGGAACGCCCACATCGCTCGCATTCCCGGAAAATTAGACTGGATGTTTTGTGAAGTCCCGTCCCAATCTTCTGCATATACGTTGTTATACCAATCCGGGTGACTCGATATTTTTTTTCGCCAATTGTATTTCGTGGCATTATTCCCGCCATTCATGCGAACCAACTGTAAACCTGCATCCTTATAAAATTGATCAGGCTGATCAAATGTTTGATTTCGGCCATAGATGTATGGCGATACCGCATGTTTGTCCTGGGTGGCGTTAACTGTTATCGTCACTGGTTGTGACCATGCTTCATTGATAACACAACAGCCAGTCAAGATTACGATCCAATACCATCTGGTAAAACGGTTCATATTTTTTGCAGTAATATTATAATTCAATTTTGAAAAGCATAAAATACTGAGAATGGCTACTCAATTGAATTTTTAGATTGCTTTGGTAGGACTAAACCAAGCAATGAATGAGTCAATGTATCCTCCTCGCAATGACAATACTACTATCTATTCCACCACGATTTTCTGCGAAACCGATTTCCCGTTCGCTGTCAGCATGACGAAATATGATCCGGCTGAAAGATTTTCTTTCCCAAATGAGATCTGATGCTTGCCTGATTCATAATAGGATTTATCAAGTATGCGAAGCTCTCTGCCAAGAATATCATGTAGTGTGATCGTTGTAAGACCGGGATCTTTCAATGAAAATCCGATGGTGGCATTCGACGAGGTTACGGGATTCGGAATAATCGGATCGAGGGAAAGTGGAAGGGATCCTGCAGTTGGGTTAATCCCATTTGAAAGAGATGAAACATCGATCCAGAACATTCCACGACCGTATGTCCCTGCAAGAAGGGTATCCCCGCCATTTCCTTTGAGTTTCAACGATAGCACTTCTGCGAGTGGCATACCGTTCATGAGTGGACTCCAGGTTACTCCGCTATCATACGAATAAACAACACCTTTATCTGTCCCGACGTACAAATTTTTATCGTTGGGATTATAGGCAACTGACCAGCATCCGATAGCCGGAAAGTTTGTAGCAGGCGAAGTAAATGTTGCTCCGCCATCTTCACTTTTGAAGAAATGCTTGCCGGTCGAAGCCGAATTGTAGGTTACTACAAATATTTCATTCCGATTATTGGGATTCGAAGTGATCCCAGTGACGGTTTCACCGACACTTTTACTGAGCCATGTCGCACCCTGATCGGTATTTCTCCAAACGTTACTCCCTGATCCAGCCCACATATAGGAAGTTTGATCCTCACCTTGCCATACGTGAACTGCCATTGAATTGCCGATCCCTTTATCGCTTTTAATGGGGAAGCTATCGGTGCCTCCGCTTGTGCTTGTCCAAATGTGGTTTCCGCCTCCATAAGCAACAACTGTTCCATCGCGTGAAACATCATATGCGGGATAAAAAGGTACATTATCACCTGCTAAGCCTGAGCTTGCCTGAATCGAATTTTGGTTATATGTTTTTCCAGAATCAAGTGATTGAAAGAATGTTGCATAAACGTATGTAGTATAAACGATATGACCATCGTTCGGCGAAACCCAGCCACGTCCGCCATCACCGGGGTTAGTTTGTAAGAATTCCGAAGAATTTATAGATGCCCTGGTTGTCGAATTATCCTGACAGCCACCGGTTACATAAGTAAAGCTCTTGTCGGCATCAACTCCGACGAACAATAATGTGGACAGCCCTTGATTAATAGCGGTGTTCCAGGTATTAAAAGGCGATGTTGCTTTAGCAAGCCCACCGTCACCACAATCATATAATATATTCCCAACAAAAGCAATATGATGGTGGTCGGCGTGAACGTAAGCCCCAGGGAAATTGTGAAGAGGCTGTGCCTGATTGGAAATTTGCGACCAATTATCTTTACCGCTGTCGGAAGACATATACATATCAAGCCCTGCAACGAAGATTTGTTTCGCATTGGTCGGACGTACAATTATAGAATTACACCATTCTTGTTGTGAGCCAAGTGGATTTACGTCCGTGGAAGTACCCCCTGGCGGCACATACGTCATCTTATTTTTCCACGTTAGGCCTGCATCGGTAGATAACCAGACTCCAAGCGTCGCATTGTTTCCTGAGCCAATAGAAGCATAAAAGAGATTGGGATCTGTCGGAGCATTGGCAATAGAGATTCTGGCAGCTGAGGTGGAAACCCCTGTCATCGATTTTGTCCAGGTAGCGCCTGCGTCGGCTGACCGGTAAATGCTTCCGTATCCTCCAACGACAAGAACAAGCGGCTGATGGGTATTATAAGCAATCGAAAGTGGTCCGCTCAAGCTCAGAGTCAGTTTGCTCCACGTTGTTCCGCCATCTGTTGATTTTAGGATACCTCCTGATTCCTGACCTGCGAAACCAGTGCCATTGAATGCTGCATAGATAATCTGCGGATTTAAGGAGTCAACAAGAATTTGGTTATATGCTGCGCCGATACTGCTTACCTGCGTCCAGTTGTTTCCTCCGTCACCACTCTTAAATAATCCCTGTCCGGGCGGAAATTTATATCCATCCCCATCGGATTCTCCGGTTCCAAGAATAAGGGTATTTGGGGGCACGATGGCAATTGCCCCACCATTTAGTGTTGGAAGCCCATTGGAAAGATCGATCCACTGAATCGGCGTAGCGGTGATATTAGGTGTTTTCCAAACTCCACCTGCTCCAGTCGTGATATAAACGACATTCGGATTATTCGGATCGGCGGCAATGTCACGGACTCTGCCGCTGTTATGAGCTTCCTGTGACCCGGCTATCTGCTGCCATGCAGGATTAGCGAGCGACTTAAAAGCAGCACGATTTTCCATCGAGCGCATAGCTTCGTAAGCACTCTTCTCTATCTTTTGAAGATCTTTTTCTTCGCCAGATGTGCGGATATTATACCAGTATTCATTTCTGGCTTTTTCCATTGCTCCGTCATCGAAACTTTCCCTATTTGTGGATTGAGTACTTTGTCCGAAAAGTGTCGGAGCAGAAAGAAATAAAATTGATAATAAAATAAAACAGAGACGTAAATAAGCCATGGGTAATTCCTTTTGAAAATTGATTCGAATTAAAAGTATAGCTTATGTAAATACACAAAAGGGGCAAATAAGTTCTAAAAAAATGATTCGGGAGCAAAAAACGGAGAACATAGGGGCGCTTCAGATGAGAGAAGGCAAAACTATTACTGTAATAACACCTCAGAATCCTAAAGTTACAACTTTTCAGAAAGTTTTTTCACTTTTTTTGCTTGAGCAGGAAATCCATGTTATCTGAAGGATCTTTTTTCTGTAACAAAAGATGAATTGTGTTGTTATTAAGAGTGCATACATGCAGTGTTTTCATTGGCATTGTTTGTGTGGTTAGGTTAAGTGCCCTCTCTTCCGATGCTCGGGATGAGAGGGTATTTTATTCCAAACGGTCGTATATTTGTCTTTGAATAAAGGACATAAGCCCCTCATGACACGGAAACACACAACTTTTTTTCCCCTCCTGGCAATTATTGTCTGCGGATTTCCCTTGGTAAAAGCTGGGGCGCAAATACCGCAAGGTGCGACCTTTTGGCTTCGTGCCGATTCGGGTGTTACAGCAAATACTGGCGATGTAACCGATTGGGCAGATCAAACGGGCTCGGGAAAATCGGCATATCAGGTGATACCGGTAAGCGAACCGGTCTACCTTTTAGGAGCAATCAATAAATTACCTGTCGTACATTTCGATGGGAGATATAATTTTATGAATTGTGCACCGATTTTTCCTGTGTTGCAAGATTATAGTTTTACTATCGTTGCCCGTTTTGGCGATTTCACTCGTCGTAACGATGTATTCTCGGGCAATACCCGCCAACTTTTTACAGCGAATTCTCCGTATTTTACCGTCCGCAATGATACATCGAACGGTCAGTTCTCTTCTTTTATTGGTTTACAGGCAAATACACCCTTGATCATTACCGTTACTTATCGTGAAAGTACAGGGCAGGGAGCGATCTACATCAATGGCGAATTCTCAGACTCGGCATTTATCGGACAGAATAAAGATAATCATATTTATCTCGGAGCGTATCAAGGGATCAGTTCATTTCTTGGCGATATTGCCGAAGTGGTACTGTATCCGAAAGTACTATCAGCACGAGACCGCAGGCAACTTGAATCCTATCTCTTCAAAAAATACGCCATCATTCCTCCACCGGCGCCGGATAGTATTTATTCGGCAACTCCAAGGCATCTTGAATTATATCCGCGAAATTCAGATGACTCGGCTACGGCAACTATCTCCGGAAATTATTTTGTCGATGGATATGATTCGATTTATATGATATTCTCTAAAGATACTACCATCCTTTCGCGCACTGCGCAGCCCCTTATTTACCAGGATGGAAAAGCGCCTTTCTCTTTTTCTCCGAGAATTCATGCCGAGCTATCGGAATATTCATTCTATCTTGGAGTAAAATCCGCAACGGAAGACCGGCGCATAGCATACAGAGATAGCGTCGTTTGCGGCGATGTGTTTTTAATAGACGGACAATCGAACGCCGTAAATAATACTTTAAAATATACAAATCAATTTTACCGGACTTTCGGACTCATCTTTACTCAGGATACAAAAGATACGCTTTGGGCAATTTCGAGCGCTGCAGTTAATATAGATGGCGGCACGCAAGTCGGTTCATGGGGGCTTCGTATACAAGAGGATATGAAAAACATGTATCATATCCCAACCTGTATAATCAATGGCGCTATCGGCACAGCAACAATCGATCAATTCCTTCGCGATGATCTCAATCCGACAAATCTTAATACCGTTTATGGAGGAATGCTTTTCCGGGCGGAGAAGTCACGTCTGCAAAAAATACCAAAAGTTCTTTTTTGGTATGAAGGCGAAGCCGATGGAATTTCGAATTACGGATCGGATTTTAAAACGCTATATTCGGAATGGAAACAGGATTACCCTAATCTGCAAAAAATATATGTAATGCAAATTCGTCCGAGCGAGTGCTCGGCAGTGTTCACAGCAGATCTGCGCGACCTCCAGCGAAGACTGCCTGAAACATATCCTGATATCGAAGCCGTATCGACAATGGGAATTCCGGGCTATGACGGTTGCTTGTTCGATTCGGCAGGATATACCCAGCTCGGAGATCAGCTATTCCGTTTACTTGCCAGAGATTTTTATGGCTCGACGGACAACCAGCAAATATCTTCGCCGAATATCTGGCAAGCATATTATACAACGTCTGCTCACGATGAAATCGGTCTGACCTTCATGCCTCAGGAAACAAGGTTCACATTACCGGCAGATACTACAGTCGGCGGCTTCACCGAAAGCCTGAAAGATTATTTTTATTTGAATGACACTGATGAAGTAGTACAATCGATCCGAACAATAAAAAACAGAATCTTTATAACGCTGAAGCAGCCTTCATCTGCGCGACTTATCAATTATCTTCCCGATAAAGATTACAATAATACTCTAACCAATTATACAGGACCGTGGTTGGAAAATACCCGGGCTGTCGGTGCACTTTCATTCTATCATGTACCGATCGTCGATTCGGCATTGCAGGGCGTAACCAATTCACGCAATGAAAATGACGAGGTTTTGGCAGCATTCCCAAATCCGACAGGTGGAAAATTTACTGTCCGTTACAGAATTCCTCAGCAAATGAATGTAATGATCTCGATTACTGATATACTTGGAAGAACTGTTGCCTCGATTGTAAGAAGCGAAATGAGTGAAGGAGAGCATAATGAGACATTAGATGCAACTTCGTTGCAATTAGCGAATGGAATGTATATTTGTAAATTGCAGGCAGGGGAGATTGAGGAAACGATTTTGCTTTCAGTGCAAAGATAGGATTAAATAATAATAAATTTGAACGTTTTTATCTCAGAGCCAATTCGAAAAACTATTTCATAGGTGCCCGAAACTAATGAACCACGCTCAAGTTGTATGAGATGACTTCCGCCTTCCATCATACCAAGAACATTTGTCAATACCAATCTGCCATCTATTGAATACACAGAATAGCTAACAAATGCATTTTCGTTCAAGACGAGATGAAAAGAACTTTCTTCGCTAAATGGATTTGGAATATTTGGCAATAGCGTAATAGATTCCGATACGCCACTCTGAACTAAAACAGGAATATCTATGAAAGCAGGCAAATAATTCGGCACTGAAGTCGAACTATCATTATCGGTTACATTGACATTAGAAACATCTCCGGTTAGTGCATACGATAATTGGAGATCATCATTAGGCATCAAAGAAGAATCTCTTAAAAAAATATCAATAATCGATTTGTTGCTCGATTCAACCTTTGCAAATATTCTCGAAGTATCAAGCAATAAACTGTTCACCCGAATTTGAAACCCTCTAAGGGTATCAACGACTTTTAATTCTGTGGGCAGAGAAGCTCTTGTTGTACCAAAAACTATTTTGAAACCCTTATAGGGAAATGAACAAGGCTCTAACGCTGCGGAGTTATTCGGAAGTATCGGCGGATAAAAATTATTTGGAATGCTGTAGATCTCTTTAGCAATAGCGCCGGCAAATCTATCACCCACCATTATCTCAGTATTGGCAGAATAATGAATGCCATCCCATCCGATGACATTTCCCACTGCTGTTCCTACCAATGTCGATAGAGGCAAATTTCGTTGCGCTTCCCTGATGATCCCCCAATCAATCTTGTCGGGATTTCCTATCTGCCCACCTATCTGGAAATGAAAAACCTGTATCGGCACACCAAGATCTTCTTCAAAATTATTTATTAGTTGTCTGAAAGCTGTACTGTAATCATTTTTCGTAACGCCAACACAATCGCTTTCCCCTTGTATCCAAAACAACGCCTCGAATTTAGCTCCTGCAGCAAGAAATTTTCGTAGTGCATTTCCATAAACGCTCGCAATGTCATCGTGCAATGCTTCGTTGCGCTGCCACCAGCCTGCACTGGTTTTAGTTACTAATCCTGTCCCCCCTATTGCGGCATTTACTATGCCAATTGGCAAACTATCATTTAGTAATCCCTGCAACCTATTGGCAAACTGTATCCACGGACTGGCATACATACCACCAGTAGGATCTTCACCTGCTTCCCAAGCGCTGTCATTACGAAGCATTCGAATGTTTCCCTGTGGTGTAACAAAGGGCGGAGGTGACCACCCCTGAGCATTCGATTGACCGGCTATTCCGAATACATGGCCAACGCAAAGATTATCGATTTTTCCAGAATCTATTTCTCCATCTAAGATATGCCACACTATAGTAAATTTGCTTAACTGAGGAAATGTAAAAAATGTATCAAGAGTATTGTTATGAAAAGAAAACTCAAGCAAACTAAGAGACGGAATATTACTCCCGACACTGTCGGTAATTTTCAATCCGATCTTTGTGGAAGAAGTTGAAACGGAAATAAAACGTACGAACATCGAGTCAGAAATTTTCTGAACGATTGCATTCGGCAGAGGACAAATAATTTTAACTTGACACCATAAAGGGCTGGAAAGACAATACCAAAAAAGTAATACTCTCCAATGTCTCATAGAAAACCTACAATATATACCGGCTCAAATCCCGGTTCCGCACGATCTTCTCTAATTTATCGTCAACGGTTTCAGCGGTGATCGTGATATGCTTTTCCGTTATGAGATCCGGTACATCGTAGAGAATTTGTTCTAATAACGTAGTAAGAATCGTATGTAATCTTCTCGCACCGATATTCTCTACCGATTCATTTACTTCAAATGCGATCCGGGCGATTGCAGCAATGGCACCCTCGGTAAATTCGATTTCCACTCCTTCAGAGTTCAACATTGCCGTGTATTGCTTTAGCAATGCATTCTCCGGCTGAGTGAGAATTTTTACGAAATCATCTTGGGTCAGGCTTTCTAACTCGACTCGAATTGGAAAGCGACCCTGCATTTCCGGAATAAGATCGCTTGGCTTGGTCACATGGAATGCACCGCTTGCAATGAAGAGCATGTGATCGGATTTTACAACTCCATACCGCGTTCCAACGCTTGAGCCTTCGACAATCGGCAAAAGATCGCGCTGCACACCTTCGCGCGAAACATCGGGTCCCCCTTCTTTCGATTTGCCTGCGATCTTATCTATTTCATCGATAAAGATAATACCGTTATTTTCGGCACGATCTATCGCTTCTTTTGTCAGCGCTTCCTGATCAATGAGTTTTGCCGATTCTTCCTGAATAAAAATTGCACGAGCTTCTTTAATTGTCACTCGGCGGAATTTTGTTTTCCTCGGCATGATATTGCTCATGGCATCCTGCAAGTTCTGAGCGATCTCATCCATTCCTCCGCCACCGATCGGACCCATAATCTGCATGGAGGCAATAGGCGGCATTTGTGATACTTCGACTTCGATTTCCTTATCATCCATCTCGCCGGATTTAACTTTCTTCCGAAACTTCGCCCGTGTGCGTTGATTGGCGGTGGCCTCACGTTTATCCGCTTCACCATTTGTCGGAGGCTGTTCTTTCTTTTGACCTTCTTCGATCATTTTCAGAATTTCGAACGGTTTCTGAATATCCATCTTTTCAAATTGCTCCATCTGATTTAATGGCTGCTGCGTCGGTGGCTGAGGGACAAGAATATCGATAATCCTTTCATCCGCAAGATCCCGCGCTTTTTCCTCGACAACTTTCAGCATTTCCGTGCGCACCATCATCACGGCAATATCAGCAAGATCGCGAACCATGGATTCGACATCACGTCCGACATAGCCGACTTCAGTATATTTTGTCGCCTCAACTTTGATGAACGGTGCACCGGATAACTTTGCAAGCCTGCGTGCAATTTCAGTTTTACCGACCCCTGTAGGACCAATAAGAATAATATTATTCGGCATGATCTCTTCGCGCATCGAACCTACTACCTGCTGGCGGCGCCAACGGTTGCGCAAGGCGATAGCAACGGAACGCTTTGCATTATCCTGACCGATAATATATTTATCTAACTCGCGGACGATCTCATGCGGAGTGAGGACTTGTAGCGAGTGTTTCGGTTTTTCTTTTTCCCGGACTTCTGATTGTGTAGCTAATTCTTCCATGTATGTTAATTTTAGTAGCTCCGGCTTTTCAGCCCGAGCGCGCCGACTGAAAGTCGGCGCTACTGTTTTATTTACGTAAGTTCTTCTATTGTCAGATTTGCATTGGTATAAATGCAGATCTCACCCGCAATTTTTAATGATTCTTCGACAATTTCTTTTGCAGATATTTTTTCATTTTTCATCAATGCTCTGGCAGCGGCGTATGCATATGGTCCGCCGGAACCGATAGCGATAATACCATGCTCCGGTTCAATAACATCGCCATTGCCGGAAAGCAAGTAGGCATTCTCGCGATTGACGACGGCAAGCATTGCTTCAAGTCTGCGAAGATATTTATCGAGCCGCCATTCTTTCCCAAGTTCAACGGCGGCGCGCGGCATATTGCCGCGAAATTCTTCGAGTTTTCCTTCAAACTTTTCGAACAGCGTCAGTGCATCGCTTGTCGAACCGGCAAAACCTGCAAGCACATTCCCATTATGGAGCTTGCGGACTTTCTTTGCATTGCCCTTCATCACGGTATTCCCAAAAGTAACCTGCCCATCCGAGCCAATCGCTGCCTTACCGTTGCGGACAATGCCGATAACAGTAGTGGCGTGAAGTTCTATATTCATAAATTTCTCAACAATTTATCAAAGAGAATAGGTCGTATGGGTCTATATGACGTATAAACTGTAATTCTATTTCACAATCCGTAAATTCCTTCAACTGGATCATGGCTTATTGCCCATGTCATCAATAGGGCAGCAAACGATGCAATTGTAGATTTCTCCTCTTCTTCGCGGACGACAAGCCCATACGTTTCGGCAACAAATTGCATATTATCCAGTACTTTGCGAAGCTGCGCGTGGCTCACTACCCCGTGCCAATAGCTTACCGTTTCGATCAACATTTTACGGTGGCGTCGCAGGAATTCTGCCATCGAGATGGTCTTGCTTGCACTTATTCGGTGCGAACGAGGACGTGCTATATTGAGCATATCATTAACATAATCATCAAAATGCTCGGCAAGAGTAACATTGCCGGGTCTACGCAAAAATTGTGCGCGCCGAAGCGAGAAATCTGCCTTAGTTCGTATCCGGAAATTCGGTTTCAAAGGGTAGAGATCATAATATTCCTTATGTGTTCCATCCTTGAGATAGTCATGATATGCCCAACGACGTTTTAGCTCTGTCCAAGAAGGAAGCCGAACAACAGGCTCTTTCTCGCTATCTAAGACGACAAATCGCTTGTTTTTGGCGTTATAGCCTACAATGGTTACCCAATGCGCCCATTGGTTGATACAGATGACACATGGAAGTCCCAAATCGAGATATTTTGTAAGTGCTCGGTATGCCGAATCTTCATTAAATCGTTTAATTTCTATCAGCTTGACCTTAAAGCGTTTAGCAGCACGCTTGAGCATCTTTTCATCCGTTCCGCCGCGTGTTGTATGAGCAGCTTTAGAGATTGATTTTTCATCCACGAAAAGACCGACAATTGCCAACGCATGTTTTAGTGCAAAAGGACCGCATTGCCAAGTATTCGGTTGTGGATAAAAGCTCAAATCTATAAAAAATTAATCAAGCGCGGTATAAACAGAAGATGGGCAGATGTGGCTCCCGAAAGTTAGTATTACTGTAACTTTGGTCTCTATAGTGTGTTTATAGTTCTGATTGGCGTTCTTACTGACCAAGCGCTGCATTCAAATTATAATTTTGTTGTATTTTTCAACTGCTTTTTCTCAAATCAGGAGTCAGTATGCGAAACACAGTTATTCTTTGCTTTATCTTTTTTTCGGCAGATTTTTCATTTTCTCAATCACCGACAATCGGCGGATGCCAGGTTTTCCCGGCGGATAATCCTTGGAATATTGATATTTCCAATTACCCCATTCACCCCAATTCCGATGGATTTATCAATGCAATAAGCGAGGAAAAACAATACCTTCATGCTGATTTTGGCAGCGACTCGTTATATGGAATTCCTTTTACAGTAGTCGATAATACCCAGCCATTAGTACAAATCACTTATAATCAATATGGCGATCAAAGTGACCCCGGTCCTTTTCCCGTTCCATCAAATGCATTCGTCGAAGGCGGGTGGAATGCTCCGAGTAATTCCGACAGGCATGTACTTGTCATCGAAAAGTCCAATTGTATGCTCTATGAATTCTGGCAGGCATTTAAAGATCAGACTGGCACTGGATGGACAATGGCGAACGGCGCGAAATTCGATCTGACAAAAAATGAATACCGACCGGATGGCTGGACTTCTGCCGATGCGGCAGGATTGCCGATATTACCGGGCTTGGTAAAATACGACGAAGTTGCAGCAGGTGCGATTAATCATGCTGTTCGTTTTACTGCATTCAAATCGCAAAAAGGCTGGATTCATCCTGCGCGTCACGAAGCCGGCGGCACCGATAATCATTATCCGCCGATGGGTTTACGAGTAAGGATGAAAGCCAATTAC
>Ga0206906_1074_pt1 | contig 16526 bp, 12 predicted proteins | sample Alteio_BWOrgHeat_79_FD_152935 | JGI IMG/M metagenome (GOLD analysis project Ga0206906, IMG submission 152935) | Enriched cells from forest soil in Barre Woods Harvard Forest LTER site, Petersham, Massachusetts, United States -... | ecosystem: Environmental > Terrestrial > Soil > Temperate forest >...
TTAAAGAGCTTGTTGCGAATCCCAAAAAGCCTGTCGAATTATCCCGCATTTGTGTGGCTAGTTACCGGCAAGATGATTATGCTCCGATTGCCCGTGAGATATTTCGCGAATACGGAATTTCTGCAAATATTACTGACCGTGCCAGACTTGACCGCGCCCCATTGTATCTTGCATTAAACGCAATGTTCGATCTTGCAGAATTTAATTTTAACCGTCGTTCTCTCCTTCGGTTGCTTTCAACTCCCTATCTGCTGATTACCCATAACAATGGCGAACGAATCAATGCTCCGAATCTGTATGAAGTTATCACTGAGTACCGCTTGCATCAAGGATCGGAATCGTGGCGCGAAGAGATCGAAGTATATCTTGAGCAGGCCGGAGAAGAGGCTGCTCTGGCACTCGACAAATATGACAAATACGAATCTGAGACAAAACTCGATAAACTGCACCGTGCAAATAAGGATATTCAAATTATAGAAAATTTGATCTTGCGTTTGCGCGGCGATAAAAAGCCAGCCGAGTTCCATAAGACGATTATAGACATTATCGATGAATGTAAAGTCGTCACGCAACTTCTGTCGGCAAGCGGACCAATGATAGATGCCGATGCACTGGAATTCGATACGAGAAGTTACCGTGCATTTATGGAATTGCTCGATGAACTTCTCGATGTCAGCTCGCAACTCGGACTTGATAATACTCTTCTTCCGCTTTCCTATTATACGGAGCGTATTAGAGTAAGCGCGCTTCGCACCCGTTTTGCGCCGCGCTCCGAGCCGGGTAGAGGCGTTATTGTTACTTCGTTCGAACAGACAATAGGTTATGAATTCGATCATTTGTTCCTCGTAGGATTAAATGACAGCGTTTTTCCTGAAAATTTTTCTCCCTCATTATTTAATCTCAAAGAACATCAAACGGATGAAGATGAGAAGTTAATCGAGCAGCGATACTTATTTTATCAGACGCTTTGTACATTCCGTACACAGTTATATCTTATCTGGCATACTTCTTCCGAAGATAAGAAGAGCGAGATCATGCGTTCACAGTTTGTGGATGCTTTGAAAGAGATTTTTCCATTAACGGAAACGTCGGAAGAGAAGAACCAAATATTTTCTGCGAATGAATTCTTTCGTTTTGCCCCACAGCTTTTTGGAGATGCGCAGAATCTTGCAAAGGAATACCGGCTCGATGACAATTCACTTGCAACACTTGAAGATCAAATTCCTCATTCGGTATTCGCGCAGAAAAAAAGGAAGAGTGCTTATACGGAATTCTCCGGCGTTCTTCCGTTCGATGAACTGACGGAATCCGAGCGTGATGATTTACTCGCGTTTCGGCAAAGAGTATACTCCATTTCGCAACTTGAAACGTATGCGTCGTGCCCGTTCAAATTTTTCTCCAAATATATTCTCGGATTAGAACCGGGCTTGCAAACTCAGGCGGAAGAAGGCTTGAGCGGCGCCGAACGCGGGACAATAATCCATGATACGCTCTATCAGCTTCTGACTGATTTACGCGAAAAGAATCACAATATTCGAACGATTACTGATGAGGATTATCGGAGCATTACATCGGCAATCGAGAAAAAACAACAGATATCCGGCAAGCATTCGAAGCATCATCCATTCGTACGGATCGACAATGAAACGGTTTTCGCGCCACCTGAACCGGGCATTGCAATGCTGCAAAAATTTATCGAAGCCGAACGAAAGTTCGATAAATTTATCACGAAACCAAGTTTTTTCGAGGCGACATTCGGACTTCCGATAGCAGAAGAAAAACGCGATAAGACATTATACAAGGAAGACCATGTTGAAGTAGGGGGCATGAAATTCCGTGGGAAAATCGACAGGATTGATATGGATGATGCGGCAGGAATTTTTAGCGTCACCGATTATAAATCCGGGAAAACGGCAACACCGAAAGATATTCGCGAAGGCATTAGTTTGCAGTTGCCTCTATACTTGAGAATAGCAGAAGATTTGCTGCGCGCGCATCTTGGCGAGAAGGAAATGTCCGGCGTTGCCGGAATTTATCATACCCTCTTAGGAAAAGAATCGAAGCACCAGCTTGCTCTCGGGCTTCATAAATTTGCCGGACAAGCTTTCGAAGGACATAAGCGAGGAGGTAATAGTAAACTCGCTGCCGAGTTCGAAACGGTTGAAGATTTTGAAGCAATAATCCAGAAGACTGTAGAATTCGCACAAAGTTATGTCGAAGGAATTACACGTGGAGAATTTCCGCTTGTGAAAGAAGCAAATCAGAATGCCTGCCGCTATTGCGATTATAAAAAAGTTTGCCGGGTCGGCGAAGCAATGGAAAATGGAACGTTGAGGAAATGATTTAACGATAGAACATTTGCTCGAATCTGATAAAAATACTCGGCGTCGGGAAACTTTCTACTCCTGAGATAAGCCGGTAACGAACCGATAAATCAACCCGCGAAATAGAATTAATTATCACTTGCGGACCGATTGCAAGATCGAGAACGCTACCATGCTCTGCATTGATAATGCCAGATTCAGATTTATTGTATGTAATATATTTTCCCAAAAGCTCGGCATAAAAATTAAAATTTAAATCAGTATAACTTGCATATTGTGCAGGATATATCAAGTATCCAGCTGATAGTGAGCAATCATAATTCTCTACCTGTTGAAATGTTACACCCGGTGTCGAATTTACCGTGGGTACAAATGTTATTGCCCCGAGAGTCGAAGAGAGCGCAAGGTGATTTTCGAGGAGTGTAAAAATAAATCCTGCATTTAATCCGCTATTTCCACCATCAAGCATAACATCGGCAAAGGTATTTCGCTGCGCGCCAAAAGCTGCATGCGCAAACGCGGCAATCCGGAAATGTTCTTTGAATCCATCATCGGTATAGAGCCGGTACTTCGCATAAAGTCCGAAATTATCAAAGGCATACTGACCATAGTAATTCGATGCATGAATCATTGCAGTAGTCATCAAATTTCCTGTCTCTTCATACATCAGTTCCAAATCGGTTCGGCTTTTTAATGCGTTGCCTTGTGAAAAGCTCTCCGAGCCAATACGAAGCCCAAAGGAATTGCGCGGCATGTTGCTTGCCGGTTCGGTATTGATAAAAAGTTCTTGGGCGGAGGAAGCGCTTGCCAAAAAACTGAAGAGAAAAAAAATAATATTAATTTTCATATAGAGTGGGCGGACTAAAGTCCGCCCTACTATCGGCGTTTATGATGCCAAAGTTACATGGAAAAGCCGCTTTGCCTGGGTGACATTTGCCGGGCAGCAGGCGTCTTTCTTATTATTCTTATAACAGGTCATCGAAGTTTTCTTCGACCAATCTTTGAATTCTTTTTTCGAGACGAATTGCTTATCGATAAAGCGCAGAGTTACCTGCCCATTAAGAGTCTGATCATCTACCCCTACAAAATGGAGCACATCGTTTCCGTAATCAATATGCTCGTCTTTGCCGATCTTCTTATTCTTGAAATCGTATACGGCGGTTATATTGCGCACCGAAAATCCGGCATCTTCGACGGCTTTCACGATATCTTCGATGGGCGCATTCATGTTCTTTTTGAATATGATATGTGCTACGAGCGTATTAAGATCGACATCGATGCTATCGATGAAATCGAGTCGTTTCAAAGTTTCTTCGGTGCCGCGAGCGCACATGGAACACGTCAAGCCGTTCACGCCAACATCGGCGCTAATCAGCTGAGCATTTGCTTGGAGCGTTATGCCCAAAAGCAAAAGTAATGCAATAAAAAATGTTTTCATGTTTATAGTCCTTCAAAAAATTCATTAATGTAGGGCGGACTGAAGTCCGCCCTACTGATTCTACGTTATTTAGAGCAGCATCCCATACTACAAGAACTGCAATTGGTGCCACAGCATTCCGAGCATTTTTCGCCGCAGGAACACGCAGCTGATTTATGGGAAACTGTGTTTTGAGTATTGGCAGATGCGGCAAAAGCGCCGATCGCTATTATGCCTGCAAAAATGAATGCAAATATTGCTGATTTCATAAAATTTATCCTTTCAAAAAAATTAGTAAAAATAGTGCAGCCTAAAATGATGGACGATATTCATGAACGAATAGCGAGACATCCGGCAGAAAAACCTGCGTACGTTCTTCCTTAGTGAAAGGATCGTCTCAGATTCGGAGGATACCGTTTTGAATGTAAAGTGGCGGACCGGAGTCATTATAGGCAATAACATAATCAGTTATTGCAGAATCTTGGGCAGGTGCAACGATAAAAGTATGAGGAAGGAGCATAATAACATGCTCGGAAATGTCGTGTGACTTAAGAGAAATATGCGCGGGCGACGGCTCAATCTTATTAAGTTCAAATGCGCAGATCGGGCATTGATTGTTGGTTGTTACAGGAGGTTTGCAGCAAGAATGCTGGGGTACGGCTGTTTTCATCGTACAGAAAGCCATCGGTGCAACGCCGAATGTGCTTGAAAGCACGATCAGAAGTGAAAATAGGTAATATGTTACTTTTTTTCTCACGTTTTAGCTTACATGATAAACATGAATTAGTTTCATTTCATTCGCAAAAGTTTTGCGTTTACAGCTACTATAACAGTGCTTAAGGACATCAAGACTGCCCCAACTGCCGGGCTTAACACAAATCCGGTTGAATACAAAATGCCTGCCGCTAATGGTATGGTAATAGCATTATATCCGGTTGCCCATGCGATATTCTGGATCATTTTTTTATATGTAGCTTTTCCGAAAAGAATCAGATTCAGAATATCCTGCGGATTGCTATTGACTAAAATAATATCAGCTGTTTCCTCGGCAATATCGGTGCCCGATCCAACGGCAATTCCGACGTCTGCCTGCGCAAGTGCAGGGGCATCGTTGATACCATCGCCTGTCATTGCTACAAATTCTCCTTTGGCTTGAAGATCTTTTACGATCTCTACTTTTTTATCCGGCAAGACTTGCGCATAATATCCATCGAGATGGAGCGAATCGCTTACAGCCTTTGCGACTTTTTCGTTATCGCCCGTTGCCATATAGACCTTTATTCCGATTTCCTTAAATTTTTGAATTGCCTCTGCAGATTCAGGTCTGATCTCATCGGCTAATGCGATAAATCCTGCAAGTTCATTTGCTATCAATACAAAGACAATCGTTTCGGCTTCGGAAGTGGAGTTATTTTCAGATACTGAGATATTTTTATCTTTCAGATAACCTGGACTTACAACTTTGATCTCTTTGCCCTCGATATTTGCTTCTACTCCTTGCCCGGTGATCGCTTTGAAATTATCGGATTTGGGAATTTCCAATTTTTTCTCTTGTGCTTTCTTTAATATGCCCATTCCTATAGGATGCTCGGAATTTTGTTCGAGAGCAGCTGCAACACGAAGTATTACATCCGAAGAAAAATTTTGTGATAGAGTTTCAATTCTGCTTACGCCGAACTCCCCTTTCGTCAGTGTTCCGGTTTTATCAAAAACAATTGCCGTGATCTTTCTCGACTCCTCGAATGCCGTTCTGTTCCGGATCAAGAGTCCATGACGTGCCGACATCGTCGTCGAAATTGCGACGACAAGCGGAATAGCCACACCTAGGGCATGGGGGCAAGAAATCACCATTACCGTCACCATTCGCTCCAATGCAAAGACAAAAGGAAATCCGAGCATCAGCCATATTGCCAGTGTGCCGAAGCCGATAGATAATGCAATATAGGTCAGACACTTTGCAGCACTGTCGGAAAGATTCTGCATTTTCGATTTTGCCGCCTGTGCATCTTCGACCATCTTGATGACTTTGCTCAAGTAACTATCCTTTCCGGTATGTTTCACCTGTACTTTTATCGCCCCGTTGCCGTTCAGTGCACCGCCAACAACTTTTGCGCCGACCTCTTTTTTAACCGGCTTCGATTCACCCGTCAGCATCGATTCATTCAGATAGCTTTCGCCTTCGATGACTACACCATCGGCTGGGACTTTTTCTCCGGGCTTCACGAGTATCACATCTCCCGGTTTGAGCGTTTCCAACTTCATATCCATGAAATGATCACCATGATCAACGTGAGCAACTTGCGGCATAAGGCTCACAAGCATCTCCAGCGCTTTCGATGCGCCGAGAACGGATCTCATTTCGATCCAATGACCGACAAGCATAATATCGATCAGCGTAGCAAGCTCCCAGAAAAAATCCATTCCCTTCAGTCCGACTACTGTTGCCGAGCTATAGAGATACGCAACGGATATTGCCATCGCGATCAGAGTCATCATGCCGGGATTTTTTGCTTTGACTTCCGAGACCAATCCTTGCAGGAACGGAAGCCCACCATAGATAAAGATGATAGAAGATAGAATAAAGAGCACATATTTATCCCCGGCAAAAGAGAGTGAAAATCCAAAGAAACTTTGGATCATCGCTGAAAGCAGGAGAACGGGAATCGTAATAATAAGAGAGATCCAGAATCTTTTTTTGAAATCTTCGACCATCATAGCATGATGATCGCGATGCTCCATTCCCATACCGTTCATATCATGCATGGAATGATCCATTTTTGAATGATCCATTTTGCTATGATCCATTGTGTGCGCAGTATGGTGTCCGTGTTCCATTTATTAATTATAATTATTTATATATGGCTATTACTGGAAATCACTTGTACAGTTGCGACAATAAGTTGTAAGACCTTATGATTCTTTCACGGAATCTATCATTTTCCTTTTTTCTGACCGAAGCTCTTTGAAATATGACGGAGAAAGACCGGTTACTTTTCTGAATTGATTCGAAAGATGCGATGCGCTGCTATACCCCATTATCTTTGCGATCTCACGCAAAGACATCTCATCATACAAGATCAATTCCTTGGCTCGTTCTATTTTCTGAAGAATGATATACTGCTCAATGGTAATATTTTCAGTCGATGAGAAAAGACTGCTTAAATAATGATATTCCAAACCGGCTTTTTCCGATAAATAGATTGAATAATTCTTCTTTACTTTCTGCGGATTTTGCACGAGATCAATAACGGCGTGTTTTACCTGCTCAATTATCCAACCGCGCCGGTCTTGTAATATTTCGAAACCATTTTTTTTTAACGCTTCTGAAAGTGCCTTCCGCTCCATAGAGATATCTTCCGCAACTTCCACTAGGCCAAGTTCAATATCAATGATCGTGTAGCCCAAACGCTCGAATTCTTCCTTAACGACCTTAATACATCTGCCGCATACCATATTTTTGATATGGAATTGCTTCGCATTTGCTTTTTTTACGTTTTTAATATCCAGGTTAGTATCTTTCATTTCTTTGCCGATTTATTGCGCTTTATGTTGCTGTAACAAGAGATTGTAACTTCTCATCCCGATTTGTGTTTTACCATTGACTAAAATTCTTATGCCTATGAACCGCTTTTTCATTATAGCTATTCTGCTATTGCCTGCTTGCTTTTTTGCGCAGACATATACTACTCCCGTCCGTGTAAATCTCGATCAAACCCTGCGAACTGACCAATCTCCGATGATGAAGCTTGATCGCAGCGGCAACATCTATATTGCCTGGATCAGCGGAGTTGATATGAATGGCAATGGTCCGATCTCGATGGCAGTTTCGACCGATGGCGGAATGACATTTACAAACCAGTCTGTCTGCGCAGATGCGAATTGTAATTCCAATTTTCAACGAACGGCTCAATTTGTGATCGATACGAAAAACAATATTCATCTCGTCTGGATGGGTAATAGGGTTAATAGTCAGCCGGATATTTGGTACACGCGTTCCATCGATCAAGGGAAAACATGGACAAAACCGATAACGATTGATGATGCCGGAGATTCTTCCAAGTTTGCACAGGATTTTCCTTCGATTGCCTGCGATTCCAGCGATAATATTTATGTCGCATTTCTCGATTCGAGAATGGTGCAGCAAAAACTTGCATCGACTCCTCAGCTTTATTTTTCCCGTTCAACTGACGGGGGCATAACGTGGTCGGTCAATAAAAGAGCAGATGTTCCGCCGGGTGGAGTTGGTGGCACGTGCGAGTGCTGCACAGAAAGTATGGCAGCAACTGCCGATGGGCATATCTATATTGTATATCGCTCCGATATTAATAATCTCCGCGATATTTGGCTTGAGCGTTCTTATGATAAAGGCATGACGTTTCAGCCTGCATTAAAGGTAGTATCTGCCGATTGGAATATCGACGCATGTCCTGTAAGTGGTCCGCATATTACTCTTGATGATGCCGAAGGTGCGCATATCGTCTGGCGCGATCAGCGCGATGATTCCACAAATGTGCATCTCTACTATGCCCATGTTGCAAATGCTTCGACTGTAACGCCGATAAATACTGCCTTCGATGTTGCAGGATCACAGTTGCCGAATTATCCTGACATCGCGCTTTATGATCACGGAAATTATCGCGTTATTGCTTACGAGACTTTCAATGATGGCATACGATATATTTTGACAAATGGGACTACTCCTATCGGAAAAGCCAACAGACCGATTCAGGCAAACGGCAGTTCCGGCAAGTCATTTGCAAATGTCCGATTCGCCGCTGATGGCACACGCTATTTATGCTGGCAGGATAATATCAGCGATGGCGGTGATATTTACTTTATGAAGGAAACGATGGCTTTGTCGACAGTATCAGATAGTTTACCCGGAAAAGTTATACTTATAAGCCCACTGCCTGATGTCGTTGTTCCTGTACCGGTAACACTTGTATGGGAGAAAACTCCGAGCGCTCTTTCCTACCATGTTCAGATGTTTCAAAAAATGGATTCTGAACCTACACCTCCTGTTTATGATTCAACAGGAATACAAACAACATCGATTACTCTTAACCTCAAGGCACAAGGTTATGATTATCGCTATTTATGGAATGTCAGTGCAATAAACGCTGAGGGTGAGGGTCCCAAGTCCTCTGAGGAATTTCTGACTGCTACATCATCAGTTGCAGAAACTACACGTAGTTTTTTTAGTATTTATCCAAATCCCGTATCAAGCGAAAATCCGACTCTCCGAATCGAGCGAGTTTCTAATTCTCCCACAACATTAAGGATAGTTGACTTGCTTGGAATACAAATTACAAGCATTCCATTATCAGCGGAAACATTCCAAGTAATAACATTGCCAAAAATATCTCCGGGAATATATTATTGCATATTAAGTGACGGATCCGCACCGAAGAAAATTATTGTTGGCGAGTAGCCTCTTAACAAATTCTTCATATTTACATCCGAACCTCTCTCTTCGTCCTCGGTGTTTAAGGGCTTCCACTTTTTAGTTATTTATGCCGCAAATAAAAACGATCGGAGTTTTGACTGCCGGAGGAGATGCTCCTGGAATGAATGCCTGCATCCGCGCTGTCACGCGTGTGGCGCGTCATCATGATATCCGGGTACTTGGAGTGGAGCATGGATTTACCGGACTTATGGCAGGTGATTACACCGAGCTTATCCGCAGTTCCGTTTCAAATATCATTCAGCGCGGCGGTACTATCCTGAAATCTGCAAGAACTCCGGAATTCCAAACTCCCGAAGGAAGAAAAAAAGCTTATGATTCAATGAAGGCTGCGGGCATGGATGGACTTGTCGTCATCGGCGGCGATGGTACAGCCCGTGGGGGGGCAGCAATGTGCGAGGAATTTGATATCCCTATCGTCGGATGCCCAGGTACTATCGATAACGATCTTTTCGGCACTGATGAGACGATAGGTTTCGACACAGCCGTCAATACGGCTCTTGAAAGCATTGATAAAATTCGGGATACTGCAGATGCCTTCGAACGTACATTCTATATTGAGGTCATGGGCAGAACAAGCGGCTTCATAGCACTCGATGTCGGATTAAGTTGTGGTGCCGAATTCATTGCAATTCCGGAAAATCCAACACGGTTGGAAGACTTACTGAAAATCTTCAAAGGTTTGCGCGCAACAAAACGCTCGAATATGATCATCGTTGCCGAAGGAGATGAAGCTGGCGGCGCAATGGAACTTGCCGAAAAAGTGAAAGAACAGACCGGAATGGATTATCGCATCGCAATATTAGGGCATGTTCAACGCGGTGGAAGTCCGACTGCTCGGGACCGGATCCTTGCATCCAAATTAGGCGCAGCCGCTGTGGAAGGATTGATAAACGGTCAAAGTAATATCATGACCGGTGAAGTCAATGGCAAACTTACGCTCACTCCATTCATAGAAGCTGCCGAGAAAAAGAAACCGGTAGATGAGATTATGTTTGAGTTAGCAAAAATACTGGCGGAATAAAAATTTATTCTCCCTTCATTCCTACAAACAGATCTGCATTTTCCTGAAATAGCACATTGAAAGTCGTCAGGCTTCCATAGGACTTTGTAATATATCCCTGAAGTTCGATTTTCTCACCATCCTCAAGTTTGCTACTGTTTATTTTTTGCTCGAGAACGCGGAGATTATTTCGGACGGAAATAATCTTCTTAAAAAAAACTTCGAGGTCAACTTCTTTTGCCTGCATGGAAGGATCTTTTGGCTGCAAAACTAATGTGCCATGATAAAATTTCGGCGCAATGGGAACATCTGTTTCGGCTGTAGTAAGCTTTTGGTCTAAGGCGTTTGTAAATGCTTCGAAAGCGATGCGATATACTTCATCTATTTGCATGTGATCGTAAAATTAGTAAAAGTAAGAGGAAGAACCGATGTGAGTGGAATCAAATTCCTAATCCCGGAAGGCGCGGGGCTTTAGCCCGCGAGAAAGTTCAGTTTAAACCAAAAAGCGCTCGCGGGCTAAAGCTCTGCGCCTGCCGTTTACAAATGCCCGCATAAGGCAATCAATGCTAAAAAAGACAACACAAAAAAAATTATCGAATAGAACATCCTCTTCATAATCATATCCCCCTATACATAAGTCACTTGAGCAGAACCATTCGTTACACAATCGTATGGGGTAAAAATTTATGACCAATGTCATTCGTGGCGAAAAATGTGGAAATATGTGGAAACCTTAAAGAATTTCGTATATTTGTAGTTGGCTGATAACAAATTGGGATTTTTACCGTAAATTACAGTAGGAAACTCAAGTTACTGTTAGTAAGTTGTAGATAACCAAATGGGCTGAAAAGTCCGTTTTTTCATTTTTTGAGGTGGTACAAGTTATCCGGTATTCTCTCAATTCGAAGAAGCCCCACCATGCTGCGAAGGCGCTTATGCAAGAGCCTTCTCTGCCTGTTCTGGCTTAGATTGAGATAATGCAGATTTCCGCTGCCTCACCGGTATCTGTGCTTTTATCTTAGTTCAACGAAATGACGCAAAAAAAACTATTCAAATACTTCCTGCAAAAGCCCCACAGCAGCATTTTTATATTACTTTTCATACTTGCTCCCTTCCTGATAGTGGAAGGCTGCAGCAGTTCGAAGAATACTACTATAACTCAAGTTGTCGATACAACGGCAAAAGTAGCAAAGAACGCTGACCCTTTTGCAACGCTTGATGACCATAATACCGTCTTAGATTCTGCCATCATCGAAGAGCGTCTCGAAGCTGCCCGCCAGGAATGGCTAAGGGCACTTGCTGCCGAACAGCGCAAGGATAAGAATGAAGTGGTACGCCGCTTCGAAAGCGCTATCGATATTTTGAACCGCCTCATTTATTTCCCGAATGTCAACGAGAATAAAGATTTTCAGGAATTGACGAAATCGGTTATCGAAGATTACGAGAAATTCGTTGCGAAGATCGACGTACTTCCTCCATCAGCTTCTATCTTTGCTCTTCGGCAAAAATTTAATGAAGAGATGGCGAAGATGGATATTAAGAATATCCCAATTCCAAAATCTCCGGAAGTTGCCACGCAAGTGCCCCTTACAATGAATCCCGATGTAGAGAAAACGATTGCCTATTTTATGCAGGGTAATGGCAGAACGTTTTTTACCAAATGGCTCGGGCGTTCGAAAAAGTTTATTCCGAAGATGAAGGAGATCTTCCGCGAAGAAGGCACACCGGAAGAACTTGTCTATCTTTCAATGATCGAAAGCGGACTTAATCCGACGGTTACTTCAAAAGCACAGGCAGTAGGTTTATGGCAATTTATTGAAGGCACCGGTTCTCTCTATGGTTTAAAGAGCAATTGGTGGCTGGATAACCGTCGTGACCCGTGGAAAGCAACAAGAGCTGCTGCAAAACATTTGAAAGACCTTCACCGCGCAATGGGTGATTGGCATCTTGCGCTGGCATGCTATGATTGCAGCATGACGCGCATCCGTCGCTGCATGTCTGAAACGGGTGACTCTACATTCTGGGGAATCCGCGATTGCTTGCCTAAAGAAACACAGAATTATATTCCGCTTTATATCGCTGCAACTGTAATAGCAATGGATCCTGCACGATATGGATTCACAAATATCCAGTATGAAAATCCTTCGGAATATGACACCGTTTATGTTCATGAAGCAGTTGATCTGAATGCAATCGGCACTGCAGCCGGTGTAAGCGGATTGGAAATTAAGAGTTTAAACCCAGAACTCTTGCAATCATCTACTCCTCCGGTAGAAGTTTGCGGACCGGGCGGATATTGCCTAAAGGTACCCGCAGGCTCGGTTCAGAAATTTTATGAGCGTTATGCAAAACTCACTCCCGAAGAAAAGCGCCCGTGGCTCATTCATACCGTCGAGCGCGGCGAATCGCTTCGTTCTATTGCTCGTACATATGGACTTACGACAGAACAGCTTGCCGATTATAACAATATCGGCACAACCGAAAAAGTAAAACGCGGTAGAAGACTTCGTGTACCGATGTCGGTTATGGCTCCTTCAGCAGTTTCCACGAGCGATGCGCCGGTAACCGCACCACAGGCTCCCGTTCCCGATGTGAAAACCGCTTCGAAAGTTTCACATCGGGTTAAACGCGGCGAAACTCTGAATACAATTGCTGCACATTATGGAGTTCGCGTTTCCGATATTCGTAATTGGAATAACATCAGTTACAAGCATAAACTCAAACGCGGACAACTTCTTGCAATTTACATAGAGCGCGGAGCAAATTCTACGAAGGCTCCGGTTATTGCCGAGAAAACCAAACCGAGCGAAGCAGTGGGTGAATCAAAAGGCAAACCGCGTATTCATGCTGTCCGCCCCGGCGAGACCATGACAAGCATTGCAAGAAACTATGGCACAACGGTTGATCAACTGGCCGAATGGAATGATGGAATGGATCCTGCATCATTGCAAGCAGGTCAGAAACTCAAACTTTATGCCGCTAACAAAACGGCCTCCAAAGGCGATACCGATAAACCCGCAAAAAAATCAAAGCACTCAACCTATCGTGTGCGCTCGGGCGATACGCTTTCATCTATTGCAGATGAATACGGCGTGACTGTTACCAGTTTGAAGAAGGCAAATCACCTGAAGAAGAATATCATCCCAAAAGGAAAGAAGCTGGTAATACCGGACTAAAAAATTCAAGATTTAAAAGTCAAGTTCAGAAGTCACAATTGGAATTCCGATTGTGACTTCTGAATTTAAAGCTTGACTTCAAGCGTGTTAGCGGCTCTTATTCTGGTCGCTCTGGCGGCCTCTTATCATTCGTAGATCCGGATGAACCTCCCTGCTTGGTCTGTTGCCAGTTTGGTGCATTCTGAGTGGAACGGTTGCTCTCGCTTGGATTATTTTGCGATGTGCTCTTTCCGCTTTGATTCGGATTGCTTGAGGTTCTCTGCTCTTTCGAGCTGCCCAAGTTGTCATTATCAGGGGCGCTTACTTGATTATTTGCCATATAGTTTTCTTTAATTAAGTGAAATGAAATAAATTGCGCAATGTCACGGGTCACTGCTTTTCAAACTCTATTTATGGGATTATTTGGAGAGGTTGTGAGGAATACGTCTGGGATCCTAATTTACGTGAAAAAGAACTTTTCAGATTCCTTGAAAGGTGATAAAAACGAGTTTGTAAATAAAAAGAGAAAGGAAGTTATTCATTTCCTTTCTCTTATAAAATAAGGAGATTATTATTCTCCCAACTTATGACTTTTCGTTAGGATTTGGCGGGACTTTTTTCCCTTCTTTACGAGCTTCGGATAGTCCTATTGCTATCGCCTGCTCACGTGAATGAACCGTCTTACCGCTTCTACCGCTTTTCAGTTTTCCTTCATTCATCTTCTTCATTTCCCGTTCGACGTCTTTGCCAACGGTTTTTCCATATTTTTTCATGATAATTTACTCCTTTCAAATGATTCATACTCCGAATATCAATCCAATTATCATGCCGAGAAGGCTAAAATAAAGGCGAAATGAACTTCTTTTCATCATTTGGCGTTGATGCGCTTCTCATAAAAAAGAAGAAAGACCTAGAGATGGAACAAGTCATACGATCAATAGCAAGCACCCAGCTTAAATCCGATATTCCGACCTTTCGCGCCGGAGATACCGTTAATGTATCCGTACGCGTCGTTGAAGGCGATAAAGAGCGTATTCAGCACTTCGAAGGCATTGTAATGCAACGCAAAGGTGCCGGAATCAATGCTACCTTTACTGTCCGCAAGGTCTCCAATGGCGTAGGCGTCGAGCGTATCTTCCCAACACACTCTCCCCGTATTGCCAAGATCGATTTCGTCAAAGGCGGTCAGGTCCGTCGTGCGAAACTTGGTTACTTGCGCAGTCTTGGTTCGAAGGACGTTCGCAGAAAGACTACGTAATTGTTCGTTAATTAGTCTTAGAAGATTTTAAAAATGTCATTGCGAAAAATTCGCAATGACATTTTTATTCTCTATTAGTTGTTATCTAACGACTAATAACTAACGACTGCCCTGCTTCGCAAGCTATACATAAAAAATTACGCGCTGATCGAAGAGCTTACGGTTGAATTTGGACCGGGGCTTTCTATTATTACGGGCGAAACCGGCGCGGGAAAATCCATTATTATGGATGCGATCAGCCTGCTCATCGGCGAACGCGGATCACCAGATCTTATACGCCATGGCGAGTCTAAGTCAATCGTCGAAGCGGAGTTCGATATTTCTAATCAGGATATTCAGGATGATCTGAACCCCTTCTTTGCATCGCACGAAGCCGAAACGTTTATCATACGCCGTGAATTACAACAGAAGGGATCGGGGCGCGCTTTTATTAACGATACTCCTGCAAATATTTCTTTTCTCAAAGAAATATCAGTCGAACTTCTTGATCTTCACGGGCAGCATGAGCATCAATCACTGCTGAATTCAGCGCTTCACTGGTACTACCTGGATCGATACGCCGGGCTTGAAGGCGAGCGGGTTGCCTATACGATTCTTTTCGATAACTACCAACGCCTGAAAAAAGAACTGGAAGAAATTCTGCGCGATAAAGAAACTGCTCAGCGGCAACGTGATCTTTATGAGTTTCAATTAAATGAAATTTCTGCTGTCAATCCGAAATTTGCCGAAGATGAAGAGCTCGAGAGCGAGCTATCTATTCTCGAGCATTCCGAAGAGCTCCGCAATCTGAGCGCAGAATTGTATGAAATGCTTTATCAGGCGGAGGAATCCATACATCAGAGGCTTGCCCTTGCAAAGGCAATGCTCGATCGTCTGCACAAGATCGATGCTCATTTTCAGGATCAGGTTCAGGAGTTTCAATCGGCTATTGCAACTATCGATGAATTATCTCATTCGTTATCGCGCTACCAGAGGCAGGTCGAATTCCAACCCGAACGTCTGGAAGAATTACGGTCGCGGCATGTTGCTATCAGCAGATTAAAAAAGAAATACGGTCCTTCGATGACACAGCTTATTAAAACGTACTTAAACCTTCAACAGCAAGTCACTTCTGAATCCGATATTGAAGAGAAGATCGAGAAAATCCGGAAAGAGCTTCCGGCGCTGTATGAAAAGATGATTACACTGGCAAAGAATCTAAGCGAGGCGCGGAAAAAAGCAGCAAAAAAATTCGAGAAATCAATCATCGAAGAGTTATCCGAATTAGGAATTGAGCATGGAATTTTTCGAGTCGATTTCAAAGAGGAAGAACTTACAAGAGGTGGAATGGACAAGATCGAATTTTATCTTTCTACAAATAAAGGCGAATTGCCAAAACCACTTGCCAAAGTGGCATCCGGCGGAGAAGTTTCGCGCATCATGCTGGCGCTAAAGACTGTGCTTTCAGCGGGTGATTCAATTCCTCTGATGATCTTCGATGAAATTGATTCAGGCATTTCGGGTCGCATTGCCCAGCAAGTCGGTAAAGCTATGAAAGTGCTTTCCGGCAAACATCAGATCATTGCCATTACGCATTTAGGACAAATAGCCGCATTTGCCGATACTCATTATGTGGTTGAAAAATCCACAAAGGGCGAATTCACGACTTCTGCTCTACGTAAACTGAGTAAAAAGGAGCATGAAGAAGAAATCGCCAAACTCCTGTCCGGTTCGATTGTCACCGATCACTCTTTACGCGCAGCGCGCTCATTAGTACAGGAAGCAAATTCTCTTGTCGCAGCCTGAATCCAAATATCTGAAAGCTCTGAATGAACTCCTTGCTTTGGAGTTTACAGGGATGAAGCTTGGGCTTGATAATATCCGCGAGCTGCTTCATATTCTCGGCGATCCGCAAAAAAAATTCGA
>Ga0206906_1075_pt1 | contig 16479 bp, 17 predicted proteins | sample Alteio_BWOrgHeat_79_FD_152935 | JGI IMG/M metagenome (GOLD analysis project Ga0206906, IMG submission 152935) | Enriched cells from forest soil in Barre Woods Harvard Forest LTER site, Petersham, Massachusetts, United States -... | ecosystem: Environmental > Terrestrial > Soil > Temperate forest >...
CAAGCAGCGCAAGGGCGAAAATGAGAAGAACGGGAATGTGCTTCATAGCCGATGACGTGAAAAGTGAATGCTATAATAACTCTTTCCGCGCCGGAAAGTTACAGCAATGTTTAGGGCAAAACGAAGTACCTTACTTCGGAGTGGTTGTTGCCGAAGCCGGTGTAGATACGTTTACCGGAAGCTATATCAATATAGCTCGGCCCAAATATGATCGGGTTTGTAAACATATCGTACTTCTCATCAATCAATAGATTCCCAACAAACGCCTGACAATAGATTTTATCGTTGTGCCTGAATCCGGCTCTATATAATTTTGAAGAATCCATCGCAAGGCTATAACCAAGGATATTATCAAAGGAGATACTATCGCTAGGTCCCCAATAAGAATAAGGAAAATTGTTACGTTCGTATAGATAAGAGTTCGGGTCTTCCGGTGAAAGTGAGTTATTTTTACCGAACAATATCATGCATGCTCCGCCGAGCGATTGAGTCGAATCAGTTCGGAAGAGTCGGCAAGAAAATATTGTCTTTCCACTATCGAAAGGTCTAAGAACGAGAGTAGCCTGCGTCCACATGATCTGATAAATATTTTGCGAGAATAAATAATCTGTCCCATTACCAACAAAACGGTATGCTATCATTTTTTCGGTTGCATAATTATTTTTTGTAAAAGAAATATTATACGTTCCGGGAAGCACGTTCGTCATTTCCCATCTGCCCGAGCTATCGCTCATCGCTGAGTAATTCGTGCCGTCAATCGAAATTTTTACGCCGGTATTATCTCTGTTTGTTCCTGTCGAATCAATAGCAACGACATAGCCGACCATACTTCCGGTAACTCCTGGACTGGTTGCGCTATCCTTGCATCCATAAAGAAAGCTGAAAGCCGAGAGCACAAGTAATTTTAAATAGTTTTGCATAATTTTTTTAGGGCAAAATGAAGGACTTGACTTCGGAGTGATTATTTCCGAAGCCAGGAAAAATAATCATGCCTGTTGCAGGGTCAAAATAATAATTATAATAATTATAATAAGCATACGAGTAATTCCCAAAGTACGCGACAGCATAAATTTTTTGTCCGGATACAAATCCTAATGATTTAAGCAATGGTCTATGAAGATCAAAATTTGTACTTCCAGTTGTATCTTCAATGTAGCTGAACCCACTCGTATTTAGAGTCCCGTCATCCTGAATACAGCTTTCATAGAGAAAAGTCTTGGCATCCGTCGGATCAATATTTGGTGATAATCCTAAATAAAGCATGCCAATATAATAATGTTTTACAACATCAAGAATGCGTCCGGTAAATACAGCTTGCCCTAACGGTACCGTTACAGTATCTTGGATTGAGTAAACCCGACCATTAACATTATTTGTATCACGATAGATAACTTGATTATAATCTTCAAAGGGGCGTATGACAAGTTCAGCAGAAATATGGCCAATTTGATAAAAGCTTTGAACACCATCGTATTGAGTCCCACCTCCACCGATGATATACGCTCCAATGTTTCCTGGAGTACCTTGCTGTCCTTGAGTAGCTGATTGATATGACTTATACGTGGGGAAACCAGATTTAGAATACATAAGGGAAGTATATGTCCCAGCAGGCACATTCTGCAATTCCCAAGTTCCGTCTGTAGCTGTCAATGTGGAGTAGGACGTACCCTCCATAGCAACTTTGACGCCGCTTGCATCGGAAATTGCAGCTCCATTCGTATCGAATAACTTAACCGTTCCTTTCACATTTCCCGGCTCAGCGGTGCTATAGGTATTAGTGATGACGTTCGTCTTTGCGCCACAACTTGCAAGAAGTAATGCAAAAAGTAAAGGAACGATGGCAGAAAGAGTTTTCATAGCGACATGATGATTTAGTTAATGCTATAATAACTTAAAATTCGCACAATAGTTACGCCAAAAAATCAAAAAAATCCACGACTTAGCGGCGTGAGGGGTAAAGAAGTCCTATATTTGTAATCAAAACTTTGCCGCTGGCGGCATTTTCTCGCATCGTGTGTTGTTTTCATGCGGCTTTTAAGGAAAAGTCACTAATAAAATTTCATGCTGAACGAATTTAGTCATGTCTTTGCGTTTTTGCTGCTCGGTATCGTCTTCGTTGCCGGCGGCATCGTCACGAATTATTTTATCCGTCCGCGCAAGCCGAACGAGCTGAAGCTCTCTACCTATGAATGCGGCGAAGATCCGATCGGCTCAAGTTGGTTGAAATTCAACATCCGCTTTTATGTCGTCGCACTTATCTTTATTTTATTCGACGTCGAAATAGTTTTTCTTTTTCCGTGGGCAGTCGTCTATAAGCAAATGGGCGTCCTGGCATTTGCCGAGATGCTAGTTTTTTTTAGCAGTGCTGATCGTAGGTTTTGCATACGTATGGGTAAAAGGCGATCTCGATTGGGTGCGCCCGAAACCGTATGTTGCGAAGCTCGACGATCTGATCTCGCGAGATAAGCCGCGGATTATTACGCCTGTACCTGCAATGGTGCAGCCAGTACCGGAAGAAGTGATGGGGAATTGATTTTAAGTGTCATTCTGAGGAAGCCGCGTAGCGGCGACGAAGAATCCCGTGATAGTTTGTAGAAACTGTCGTTCTGCCACGATTAACGGGATTCTTCACTTCGCAAATAATTGCTTCGCAATTATTTGCTCCGTTCAGAATGACACATTTAACTAACTACAAACGTGGGTTTATTAGAAAAACAAGATAATCCGTTCGAATCGAGTAACATTGTTATTACCGGCGCTGATACGCTGCTCAATTGGGCACGCTTATCGAGCATGTGGATGATGGGCTTCGGGCTGGCATGCTGCGCCATCGAGATGATGGCTGCATCGGCATCGCATTATGATATCGGTAGATTCGGAGTCATTCCGCGTCCGTCGCCGCGTCAATCGGATGTGATCATTATCTCCGGAACGGTGACACTGAAGATGGCAACTCGCACAAAAATTCTTTATGAGCAAATGCCCGATCCGAAATATGTGATCTCGATGGGCTCATGCTCGAATTGCGGCGGACCGTATTGGGAGCATGGGTATCATGTTTTAAAAGGCGTTGATCGCGTTATTCCTGTTGATGTTTATGTACCGGGTTGCCCGCCAAGACCGGAAGCGCTCTTGGAAGGTTTGATCAAAGTTCAAGAGAAAGTACGGAAGCAATCGTTGGCGAAGACCGTAGTATGACAAATACCGAAATTTACGATAAACTAAAATCCGCATTCGGCGAGAAGATCGGCGAGTGGCATGAACAGACGGGCACAGAGTATATGAAGCGTATGTCTTCGTATGCCGATGTTGCCGATTCTGGATATATCCGTGATGTCTGTTTGTACTTGCGCGATGAACCGGAACTTGGATTCGATAGCTTGCTGCTTCTCTCATCGCTCGATAATGGCGATAAAACCTTATCGGTAACATATCACCTCGAATCTCGCGAGAAGAAGCAATTTATTGCATTAAAAGTAACGGTACCGGAAAATAATGCAGTAGTCCCTTCGGTAACCGATGTCTGGAGTCATGCCAATTGGCATGAGCGCGAGGCATGGGATATGATGGGAATAAAATTCTTAGGGCATCCCGATATGCGCCGCATATTATTAGATGAAGATTGGATCGGGCATCCGCTTCGCAAAGAATATAAGCATCCGGATTTTTATCGCGGTATGAAAGTGCCATATTAAAAATTACGAATTACGAATGGCAGAAGTTTTAGATAGAAAAATGCAGACACTTCCGGTACCGGTAAAAGTTGTACCGGCGGAGAAGATCGAACCGAATAGGCTTCGCACCGAAGAAATGGTGCTGAATGTCGGTCCGCAGCATCCATCGACGCATGGCGTATTACGTTTAGAAGCAGTGCTCGATGGCGAGCTTGTTATTGATGTTGTTCCATTTCTCGGCTATCTGCATCGCTGCTTCGAAAAGCATTCCGAGGCAATGACCTATCCGCAGGTTATTCCGTATGTTGATCGCATGGATTACCTTGCTCCGATGAATGGCGAACTCGGCTATGCTCTGGCAGTTGAGCGAATGATGAATATCGAACTGCCGGAAAAAGTCGAATACATCCGCGTCCTGTTTAATGAACTTCAGCGCATTGCTTCGCATCTAGTTGCCGTCGGCACGTTCGGCATGGATGCCGGAGCGTTCACACCCTTTCTCTATTGTTTCCGTGATCGCGAAGATGTCTTGGAAATTTTCGAGAAAACCTGCGGCGCGAGACTTCTCTATAATTACATTTGGGTTGGCGGACTTTCGCATGATCTGCATCCTGATGTGCTTGGAATGTGCAGAGCCTTTGTAAAGAAAAGCCGTGCTACTCATAAAGAGGTCAATGAACTACTGACCTTCAATAAAATTTTCGTCGAGCGCGCTGCGAATATCGGCGTGCTTCCTGCTGATGTTGCTATTAATGGCGGCGCTTCGGGACCGATGCTTCGCGGATCGGGCGTAAAATGGGATTTGCGCCGTAATGATCCGTATTCTATATATGACCGTTTTGAATTCGATATTCCTGTCGGAACGGGAATGATGGGCACGCTCGGTGATTGCTTCGATAGGCATTGGGTAAGAATGTGCGAATGGGAACAGTCACTCAATATCATTGAGCAGATCTTAGAGAAATTTCCGCAGAATGATAAGACCGATGTACAAAAAGCTGTGCCGAAACGTATCAAGCCGGCTGCCGGAGAAATTTATTCCAGAGTTGAGACAGCGCGCGGAGAACTTGGATATTATATCGTATCGAAAGATGATATCAAACCCTGGCGCGTGAAAGTGCGCTCGCCAGCCTTTGTAAATCTGAGTTTGCTGCCGATCATTTCGCGTGGCTATTTAATGGCTGATCTCATAGTAATTCTCGGCTCGGTGGATATTGTGCTCGGAGAAGTGGATAGGTAATTTATAATTGAACACATGTTTCAAGACCTAAATAGTTTTATCGTAGATCTGATCGGCAAAGGCGATCTTGCCGATATATTGGCAGTCGTTGTTTATGCTGCGCTGCCGCTTGTTGTGATATTGGGCTATGCCCTTGTTGCGATCTTAGCAGAGATGAAATTATCTGCGTGGCTGCAGGATAGGCTCGGTCCGATGCGCACAGGTCCCTGGGGCATATTGCAGCCGCTTGCCGATATATTGAAGCTTCTGCAAAAAGAAGATACTACTCCGACCGATGCCGATAAGAAACTTTTTAACGTAGCTCCGTTCATTGTTTTTATCGGAAGTTATCTTGCATTCGCTGCACTTCCGTTTGCATCTATATATGCAGGTGCGCGAATCAATACTGGTATTTTCTATCTCATCGCAGTTAGCGGAATTGTTGTCGTTGGAATATTGATGGCTGGATGGGGATCGAATAATAAATATGCATTACTTGGCTCGATGCGTTCTGTTGCTCAGATCATCAGCTATGAAATTCCGGCCGGACTTGCGATTCTCTCCGTCGTTATGATCGCCGGAACAATGGATATGCAGACGATGTGCAAATTGCAGCAAGGCGGGATTCAGAACTGGTTTATTTTCGGAGGACCGAAAAGTCTTGCAGGCTTTGGAGGAAATTATGCCTGGCTGCTCACGCCATTCATGCTCGTTTCGTTCATACTATATATAGTGGCTTCACTTGCCGAGACAAATCGTGTGCCATTCGATATTCCTGAAGCAGAATCCGAGCTTGTTGCCGGTTATCATACGGAATATTCTGCAATGAAATTTGCGCTGTTCTTTTTGGCGGAGTATGCGAACATGTTCGCCGTCAGCGCTATAGCGTCGGTATTATTTTTCGGCGGATGGAATTCACCGTTTCCTGGATTCTTGGATGCGCCATGGTTGGGTGTGATCTGGTTTATCGGTAAAGCCGTTACTTTTGTGTTGATCCAGATATGGATTCGCTGGACGCTTCCGCGTTTGCGGGTTGACCAGCTTATGCATATTTGCTGGAAGGTGATGATTCCATTTGGTATGGCAACGGTATTGGTAGTCGGAACGATCGTGACGTTTCTCGCACACTAATGTGGAAACGCCGCCAAATTTTTAATACTATCTTTTTTGCCGGCACCCTTATTGCGGCATTTGGATGGATCGGTGAGTTGCGAGACTGGCATTTAGTGATCTCTTACCATCTGAAATTCAGTGATTTTGCGATCATTGGGCATGCAATACAGATCATCGGAGCATTCGGAAGTTTAGTAACGCCGGATGTTGTGGAAGTTCTCGATGATGAAAGAAAAGATTTTAGAGAATAAACATGAGCGGATATTTTAAGGATATACAGGAAGGACTCGGAACAGCATTCAAGGGAATGTCGATCGTTATGAAGCATCTTCTCAAACCGAAGGTGACTCGGCAGTATCCGAATCCCAGTGACCGTTTCCAATTGCCGGAGCGCGCACGCAACAGACTTTATGTCAATATGGATGATTGCATCGGATGCGATCAATGTTCCCGTGCATGTCCCGTCAATTGCATTACGATCGATACGGCAAAAGCTATTCCGGGAGAAAATATCGGTACGACATCGAATGGTAAAAAGAAATCTCTTTGGGTAACACGCTTCGATATTGATATTGCAAAATGCTGTTACTGCGGACTCTGCGTTTATCCTTGTCCCACGGAATGCATTTTGATGACAGACGTCTATGAATTTTCAGAATACGATCGTGTGAATCTCATCTATAATTATGCGACCATGGATACTGCCGAGGCGCAGATCCATACGGAGAATGCAAAAAAAGATGAGGAGCGTCTCGCTGCAGAGCGTGCAAAACAAGCAGAGGAAAAAGCAAAAGCCGCTGCAGCAAATCCTGCTCCGGCGGTGCCGCAAGCGCCAGCTCAATCTGCTCCGCCATCAGCCGGAGGAGTGAAGCCGCCGCCGTTTGCAGCGAAACCGGGCGGGATTAAGCCACCGCCATTTAAAGCAGGGTAAAAGATAATCGATAATAATGTTTGATATAATTTTCTATATCTTCGGCGCGATAACAATTGGCGGAGCTTTTGTAACGGTATTTGCTAAGGATATCGTCTATGCTGCATTTGCCCTGCTCTTTACATTCTTCGGCATTGCCGGACTTTTTGTCATGGCAAATGCTGATTTCCTTGCAGTAACGCAATTGCTTGTCTATGTCGGTGGCATTTTGATCTTATTGCTCTTCGGCGTTATGCTCACAAGCCGCATCGGCACCGTAGATATTCGCGTCAGTTCCGGATCGAAATGGGCAGCAGGAATTTTAGCGATCGGGCTTTTTGGAATTCTGATGGCAGCCTTCTTCGGCACAGCTGCAACACATACAGAAAAAGATAAAGCCGGAAAATCGAAAGAAGTATTTTCTTGGGCGTCGCATTCTACTCCGCCATGGATGAACAGTCAATGGAATAAGAATGCAACCGACGAAGTCTTAAAGACAAAATTCGGAGCTCCTGATGAGAAGAAAACAAATGAAGGCTCATCGGGCACGGCAGTTGAGATTGGTAAACTTTTTCTGACGGATTTTTTACTTCCATTCGAAGTGATCTCGGTGTTGATTCTTGTCTCGCTTATCGGTGCAACGATGATCGCACGAAAAGAACCGACGCCGGAAGAAGAAGCGATCGCAGAATCGGTATCATAACAAATTATGACAGTAGGATTAAATCATTTTCTCGTTATCGGCGCAATACTTTTTGTGCTTGGCATTTTTGCGATGCTTTACCGGCGCAATGTAATTGCCGTTTTGATGGGCGTAGAACTTATACTTAATGCGGCGAATATTAATTTTATTGCATTCAGCCGGTACGGGGGAGTCAATATCAGCGGGCAGATGGCCGCGATCTTTGTCATCGTCATCGCTGCCGGGGAAGCCGCTGTTGCGCTTGCCATTGTGCTGAACATCTATAAGAATTTCAAATCGGTGAATCCTTCGGAAGTGGATTCATTGCGAGATTAACCAAACATCAATGCACCAGTTAATTTCTTTATCACTTATTATTCTCGGGCTGCCGATGCTCTCGTTTCTGATTATTATTTTTAATCAGAAGCGCTTGCAGAAATCCGCTCACCTTATCGGACTGCCAATATTAGGGACTGCACTCGTACTTGCGATCTATATTTGCTATTCGAAGCTTTCCGGCATTCCGGGAACGTTGGATTGGACAACAAAATGGATCAGCTTCGGCAATGTTCCGGGAGTGGGTGAATGGAATATCATGACCGGCGTAATGATTGATAACATTACGGCTATCATGCTCGTCGTCGTAACATTGATCTCTTTCCTCGTGCATCTTTTCAGCAGCAAGTATATGGAAGGCGATATTCGGTATGCTCGCTATTTTGCCTATCTCGGAATTTTTACGTTCTCGATGCTCGGCATCGTCCTCGGAAATAATCTTTTTGCACTCTATATTTTTTGGGAGCTTGTCGGATTTTCCAGTTATGCACTCATCTCACATTGGTATGAGAAACCGGGTCCACAGCTTGCATCGAAAAAAGCATTTATTGTTAACCGCGTAGGTGACGTTGGAATGTGGACAGGTCTGATGCTTGTCTTCGGTACATTTCATACGTTTAATTTCACTGATATTTTCGCAGCAATTCAGCGCGGACTTCCGCCGAACTTTAGTTTTCTTGGACTTCCACCAGAAGCAACATTAACTGCTGCCGGAGTTTTGATCTTCTGCGGGGCAGTTGGCAAGAGCGCACAATTTCCGCTTCATGTCTGGCTGCCGGATGCTATGGAAGGTCCGACGCCGGTATCTGCGCTCATCCATGCCGCGACAATGGTTGCAGCTGGTGTGTATCTTGTCTGCAGAATTTTCCCGATGCTGACTGGTGACGCAATGCTTGTTATTGCTATCGTTGGCGGATTTACGAGTTTCCTTGCTGCGTCGATTGCGCTTACTGCAAATGATATTAAAAAAGTTCTTGCCTATTCTACTATATCACAATTGGGTTATATGATCATGGCGCTCGGAGTCGGAGCATTCAGCGCTGGTTTCTTTCATCTGACGACTCATGCAATGTTCAAAGCCTGTCTCTTTTTGGGATCAGGTTCGGTGATCCATGCCATGCACCATTCGCTGCATCACCTACACGATCATCATACCGATCCGCAGGATATGCGCAACATGGGTGGCTTATTGAAAAAAATGCCGATCACAGGTTATACATTTATTATTGCAACATTGGCGATCAGCGGCATTCCGCTCATGAGCGGTTTCATGTCGAAGGATGAAATTCTTGCAGGTGCGACGGCGTACGGTTCTTTACAAGGTGGTATTGCATCGGTCTTGCCGTATGTCGGGTTTGGCGTTGCAATGATGACGGCATTCTATATGTGGCGTTTGGTTTTCATGACTTTCTTCGGCAAACCGAAGAATGCAGAAATTTACGAACATATTCATGAATCACCGAAGGCAATGGTGATTCCGCTCATCGTTCTTGCAGGACTTTCATTCTGGATCTGGTACGGAGCAAATCCGATCGATCCGGCGAATGGATGGTTTATGAAGAAGTGGGCAGAGACTCCGAAGCAAATAACACCAATAACAAGCGCGCCCAATTTTCATATCCCGGAATATATAAGTTCTGTAATACCGCCAAATGCAACCGATGAAGAGAAAACTCGTCTAACAACGGAGTTTAGAGAAGAAAGAGAGTATCAGGAAGTCCTTGAAGCTAAGACGCATGATGTTGCAGGAATGGGAATGATCATCTCTATTCTCTGCGCAATCACGGGCATTGCCCTTGCATGGTTCATGTATTTAAAAAATACTGCGCTGCCGGATAAGATTGCTAAAACTTTCGCTCCATTATATAGATTTAGTTTGAACAAGTGGTATATTGACGAATTCTATGAATTTGCTTTCGTCGGATCGTTCATGCTTTTTGCCCGGATGTGCGCATGGTTCGATACTCATATAGTCGATGGCGCTGTTAATGGTGTGGGAAAAGCTACCATCGTCTTTTCAAAGATCGGCGGTTGGTTTGATAAGTATATTGTCGATGGGCTTGTGAATTTAACTGCGGGAGCTACACAGATTATTGGTTTAGGATTTCGTTCAGTTCAAACAGGGAAGATACAGACGTATCTTGCCTGGACTCTTGCCGGAGTCGTTATTGTGTTTGCCATTATTGCCTGGAAGTTATGATAAAGAAAATTATTTTTATAGTACTATTTATTTTTTCTTCGCTTCTCAGCGAAAGAATTTTTGCCCAAGCTCCGCTTTCGGTTGCTCCCAATGGAACAAATGTTGTGCCGGGAGTTCTCTATATTCAATTTAAAGCAAAGCACGGAATCGATTTCGAGCATCTGAGCGATAGGCATACCGGCAATGCCGAGTTGGATAATTTTTTTGTATCGATTGGAGTAGATAAGATTAGTCCTTTCGACCCTGACGCTAAAAATTACGCTGTTGCCCGGAGGCATGGAATAGATAGGATGTATGTCATTAATTTTCAAAGCGAAGGTCACGAACCACGGGACGTTACCGGTGACATTCTCATGATCGACGCTATCGAAAAAGCATGCCCACGTCTGATTGCCCGGAAATGTTATACGCCGAATGATCCGGACGCAACACAGCAATATGCTCTTGATAATATGCATATCAAAGATGCCTGGGGAATTTCCGAAGGCAGTGCCAATATCCTTATTGCCGATGTCGATGAAGGGGTAAATTATAATCACGAAGATCTTAAAGGGAATATTTATCTCATTGACGGTAAATATCCCGGGCGAGATATGGTCGGCAAGGGAAATGCAAATAATTTACTGCCAACGAATGATCCGATGCCGCCGCCAGGCTTTAACCATGGAACGATGACCACAGGTTGTTTCGGCGCGGTAGCAGATAATGGTATAGGAGGCGCCGGTTCGGGGTTCAAGTGCAAGATCATGGCAGTAAAGATTTCCGATAGTTTGGGAACGCTCGTTGCCGGCTGGGAGGGAATTCAATATGCTGTGGAGCATGGAGCGAAGATCATTAATTGTTCATGGGGGACTCCGCTCAACTTAAAGAACCCCGGCGAGAAGAATTATTACGATTTTAATAAGACAATAATTGATGAAATATTGGATACCGGAGCACTGGTTGTTGCAGCTGCCGGAAATGATGGTGTGAATATCGATGACAGTGCGTTTGTTCCAGCTTCGATGTACGGCGTTCTTTCCGTTGGAGCAACAACTTCCAGTAACATTCCTGCAAGTTTCACGAATTTTGGACATTTGGTAAGTGTCTATGCATCGGGAGAAAGTATCTTTTCAACAAGTTTTCCCGGTAATAACGCTTATGCTACCGAAAGCGGAACATCCTTTTCCTGTCCTTTGACAGCAGGTGTTGCGGGGTTATTATGGGCGAAGCATACGGACTGGCTTCCGCAATTCGTTGCGCATCAGATCATCCAGACATGCGATAATCTCGTCAACCCTGCCAACCGCACTAATTATTGGGGACTTGTTAATGCTTATACAGCTCTGAGCCAATCACCGACATTCCCGGAAGTTGGTATCACTGATTTTTCTGTGGATGGAGCTGATAAAGGCGGGTTGCAATATTTGGATAAGGTGTATTCGCTTACTGTCTCCTACAAGAATTATCTGGCAGCCGGAAGCGGTATTCAAGTGCGTCTCTTGCCATTAGATGGCAGTAGCGGAACTGTGCCAAACGGCGGATACACGGTTCAGCAAGGAACTGCCACATTAGGTACGATGAGTTCCTTGCAGCAGTTAGCCGAAACCTTTCAATTCACGCGCGATGGTACAGATCAAGGACAAGGATCCCAGCTTAGCCTTTACTTTGCGATCTCTTACGGAAATGCAACGGTAGAAAATCAAAAATATTATGATACGCTTCGGCTCGATATTAACATTACCGGAGATGATTCATATACTGCGGCCGTAGCTCAAGGGAATTCAAATATATTACAACTTGGGAATTCGTATCCGAATCCCGCAATAGACGATGCATCGATTGATTTCGAACTTTCACGTTCCGGCTATGTAAAGCTGGAGTTGTGTGATGTGCTTGGCAGGTCAATAGATATTCTTGCCGAAGGGGTCTATGGAACAGGTAAACGGAGCGTGCATTGCGACACCCGTACGTTACCAAACGGAATATATTTTTACAAACTCGAAACCTCAGATGGTGCAGTCATGACAAAGCGTTTGATTGTCGCCCATTAATAATTTTAAACTTTATTTAAAAGAATAAACGTATGCTCGGTTATCCGATTTTATCCATTCTGACACTTCTGCCGATTGCAGGAATAATCGTCACGGCATTTTTGCCGAAAGATAATGTGAAACTGATTCGGGGTGTCACGGTTGCTGTTACAGCCCTACAGATCATTTTTGCCATAATCTTATGGGCAAACTTCAATGGTTCGATGGCAGGAATCAACGATCCGAAAAGTTTTCAATTCATCGAAAAGCATGAGTGGATTCGCATTTCCGGTCTTGGCGTCTTCGGAAATGTTGCGATAGATTATTATATGGGAATTGACGGTCTCTCAGTATTGATGGTGTTGCTTACAGCGCTGATTTCTTTCGTCGGCGCGATTGCAAGTTTCTCCATCGAGAAGCAGCATAAAGGATACTTTATGATGTACCTGCTTTTGGTAACCGGCATGATGGGAGTTTTTGTCTCCTTGGATTTCTTCCTCTTCTATATTTTCTGGGAGTTGATGCTGCTGCCCATGTATTTCCTTATCGGCATCTGGGGCGGACCGCGGCGGGAATATGCGGCGATCAAATTTTTTATCTATACGCTCTTCGGTTCGATCTTCATGCTACTGGTGATGATAGGATTGTATTTCACGACGCAGGTTATGATTGGCGGAGTGCCGTGGCATACATTCAGTATGCTTGATATGATGAATCCGGCGAATCATGTAGCGGGCTCGATCTTTGCGACGATCGGGAATACCTGGCGATATGTCGGATACCTCGCACTCTTTCTCGGCTTCGCTATTAAGATACCGATGTTTCCATTTCATACCTGGCTTCCCGATGCGCACGTCGAGGCGCCGACGGCAATATCAGTTATTCTTGCCGGAGTGCTTTTGAAAATGGGCACGTATGGAATTTTACGAATCTGCTATGGCATCTTCCCGGAGATCGCCGTTGCCACAAGTCAGTATATGGTGATCTTCGGATTTATCAATATCGTCTATGGAGCATTCTGTGCAATGGCTCAGAAGGATCTGAAGAAGCTCATTGCATATAGCTCGATCAGTCACATGGGATATGTGCTTATCGGCATGGCGGCATTGAACTCGCAAGGCATGATGGGCGCGATTTTCCAAATGTTCAATCACGGTACGATCACGGCAATGCTCTTCTTAAGCGTCGGAGTATTATATGACCGTGCGCATACAAGAGGTTTGAATGAATTCGGCGGGCTTGCCAATAAAATGCCGAAATATTTCGCGCTTGTGGTAATCTGTTATTTCGCATCGCTTGGGCTTCCCGGAATGTCAGGATTTATTTCGGAAGCATTTGTCTTCTTGGGAGCATTCCAAACATTCCAGTTCTGGACGATTCTTTCGACGCTCGGTATTATCCTGACAGCGGCGTATATGCTCTGGGCTTTGCAGCGTATGTTCCTGGGAACATTGCCGGAGCGCTGGAATAATCTTACTGATATTAACAGGCGCGAACTCGTCTCGCTTGTTCCCCTTGCAGCAATTGTAATTTTCCTGGGAATATATCCCGCGCCGATCATTAATCTTATGTCAACGAGCGTGAATCAGCTTGTAACATTCGTGAATGCTGCTGTTCCGCATGTCACACAAGCTGCTGCATTAGTAAAATAATAAATTAGAAGAATCGGATGCACTTAACTCTTCTCGATACAAATCTGAGCGATCTTGCTAATGCGCTGAAGCCGCTTATAGGCAAGACGATGGCAAATTTTCTGCCGGAGACGATTCTCACCGCAGGTTTTTTGCTTGCAATCATTATTGATCTCCTTATTCGCAAATCTGCCAATAAAAAAATAACGGGATATTTTGTGCTTCTCGTTCTGGGCGTTGCATTCTATACATCTTGGCTACAGTGGCAGCCGTATCAGGCAGGAAGCACGTCATGGAAAGGCGGCTCGATGATCTTTCCGTATACGACAACGCTCGTTCCGATCGTCGGTATGGCAATAGTCGATAATTTTGCAGTTTTTTTTAAATTGCTGATATCGCTCTCAGCAATATTCGTTGTGCTCATGTCCCTACTCTCGCGTGAAGTCGAAGAACGCGGAAGGCATAACGGAGAATATTTCTCGTTGCTCCTTGCCCTCACCCTCGGCATGTTCCTGATGCCAGCGGCAACGGATCTGGTGATGATGTATATTGCGCTCGAACTCGTTTCGATCACGAGCTACATCATGGCAGGATTCATGAAAGAAAATGCCCGAAGCTCGGAAGCTTCGATGAAATATGTTCTCTTTGGCGCATTCAGTTCTGGGCTGATGATCTACGGATTTTCTCTCATTTATGGTATAACCGGATCAACAAATATCATCGCCATTCAGGAAGTCCTGACGACGCAATTTACCGCCCATACGGTAAATCAGCTTGCATTATGGATAGGCGTCATTCTTTCGCTTGCAGGAATGGGGTATAAGATCAGCGCTGCACCGTTTCATTTTTGGACGCCCGATGTGTATGAAGGCGCACCGATTCCTATTACGGCTTTACTCTCGGTCGCATCGAAAGCCGGCGGTTTCGGTTTGCTCATGCGCTTTCTCATGTTCGGCTTCCCGGTCAATTTTGAGAACGGTTCGTTATATCTTAATTGGCCTATTGTCATCGCCGTGCTCGCAGCGATAACGATGACGCTCGGAAATTTTGCCGCGCTCCGGCAATCGAATATCAAGCGTATGCTGGCATATTCGACCATCGCTCATGCCGGATATATGATGGTGGGGCTTGTTGCAGTCGGCAACGGATTATTCCTGTTAAATGAATTGAAAAAATTTCAATTTGATCCAAGTGCCGTGCCGCATTTTTATGAGATGAGCGGCGTTGTCTCGATCATGATCTATTTTGTTGCCTATCTTTTTACGAATCTCGGAGCATTTTATGTCGTGATGCTGATCGCGAATAAGATCAAATCCGAAGAGATCGAGGATTATAAAGGATTTGCAAAGAAATCGCCGCTGCTTGCAGTCTGTCTTTCAGTGTTTTTAATTTCACTCACCGGCATTCCTCTTACGCTCGGTTTCATCGGTAAGCTCTATATTTTTTCAGCAATCCTGACTGCCAATCCCCTTACGCATCAGACACCATGGATCTGGCTTGCCGTCGTGATGGTGCTGAACTCCGTTGTTTCGCTCTATTATTATGTCCGCGTCATGCAGGCAATGTTCATTAAACAAGCTGATGCGCAGACGGCTCCGCTGACGAGTGAACTTTCCGTTTCAGCAGATGGCACGTTGACATATTCATTCGTTTCGAAAGCTTTCATTTTTGCATTCCTCATCCCTACGGTTTTATTGGGCGTCTTTTTCCAGCCTGTCGTTGATTTTGCGAGCAATGTCGTGCGCTTCATTACATTACAATAATAACTATGATACCTTTCGAAATAACGGTAGAAGAACTCAAGAAGAAAATGGATAGCGGGGAAGTTATCCAGCTAATTGATTGCCGCGAGACGAAAGAATTTGCTGTCTCAAACATCGGCGGCACGTTAATTCCGATGAATACGATTCCTCAGCACCTGGAAGAATTCGATACCGAAACTCCTCTCTTAATATTATGCCGAACCGGTAGCCGCAGCGCTATGGCGACGGAATTCTTGCGGCGTAATGGTTTTCCAAACGCGCAAAATGTGCAAGGCGGAATTTATGCATGGAATGAGCGTATCGATTCGAGCGTGCCGAAATATTAAAAATGTCATTGTGAGGAGTCGCGTTAGCTTGGCGACGAAGCAATCTAAAATCTTGAAATTGTATACCTACCCAATATTTTAGATTGCTACGCTAAAGTTCTCCTCGCAATGAAATATTAATTTTGGTATAACAATCTATTCTTTTTGTTTTTTTAGCATCAACTGATAACGGTCCGGGTCCGACGATAAGAAGAAAGATTGACGTCATGATCTGCGCGAAGTCTGAACGAACTTCATGTAGTACAGCCCAGAATCCTATCTGCGGCGGCACCGGCGGGAGAGGAAGAGGTGATGTCCCCAAAAACATACTGATCTTTGTCGAAAGAATTGCAACGATCATCTCGCAAATGAATAACACCGAAAAAACGCGCGTTAAATAACCGAATATTATGCATAACCCTCCGACTATTTCGAGAACGCCGATGACTATCGCCATGACATCCGGCATTGGTATGCCGAGTTTAGTAAATCTACCTACACCTTGATTTGGATACACAAATTTGAGAATTCCTTCCCAAAAAAATACTGTTATCTGGTACTGTTATATAGACTGAAAATAGGATTATTTTATTCCCCTTCGGGAATAAAATAATATACTATCCGGTATAACACA
>Ga0206906_1072_pt1 | contig 16270 bp, 14 predicted proteins | sample Alteio_BWOrgHeat_79_FD_152935 | JGI IMG/M metagenome (GOLD analysis project Ga0206906, IMG submission 152935) | Enriched cells from forest soil in Barre Woods Harvard Forest LTER site, Petersham, Massachusetts, United States -... | ecosystem: Environmental > Terrestrial > Soil > Temperate forest >...
ACTCCTGCAGGGTATGACAGTGATTGCCGATGACGCCGGCGTTCTTGGCCTTGGCGGCATTATCGGTGGCGAGCCAAGCAGCTGCGCCCTAGATACCACCGAGGTGTATCTTGAAGTAGCATTATTTGATCCCATCAATATTGCGCAAACCGGACGTAAGTTGGATATACTTTCTGATGCGCGTTTCCGTTTCGAGCGCGGCGTCGATGCCGCGTTCGTAGAAGTCGGCGCACGAATCGCCATACACATGATTCAGGATATATGCGGCGGTCAATGCAGCGAACTGGTGATTGCCGGAAAAGCGCCGGACTGGAACCGCACCTATCATTTGCACATGGAACGTATCGCGTCGCTTGGCGGCATTACGCTGGAACCGGGAAAAGTCAAAAAAATACTCAGCACGCTTGGATTCAATTGCGTAGCAGAAGCCGACGGCTGGGACGTAACACCGCCGTCATGGCGCGCCGACATTGAAGGCGAAGCCGATCTCATTGAAGAAGTGCTGCGCATTTACGGCTATGATCACATCGAAACGGTGCCGCTGCCTAAACTCTCTGGCATCAGCAAACCGGCGCTTAACCCAGCACAAAAACGCGTGTCGCTTGCCAAACGCGCGCTCGCCAGTCGCGGGTTTTTAGAATATTTTTCAGGAGGATACCATGGAATTTCGCGATCCGTTCGCTCAGTCTTCACAGCCGCAGGCACCTTCTCAGGCCCGCGCTGTCGAGCGCGATGAGGGCCTGCGCTCCTACATGCTGCGCATTTATAACTATATGGCAAGTGCGCTGGCGCTTACCGGTATCGTCGCGCTGTGGGCGGCTAACTCACAGGCGTTTTTGTCGGCCATTTATAACGTTCAGGACGGCCATGTCGTCGGCATGAACGGCCTTGGCTATCTGGTGCTGTTCGCACCGATCGGCCTGGTGCTTTGGCTCGGCATGGGCATCCAGCGCATGTCGCTTCGCACCGCGCAGGCCATTTACTGGTTATATGCAACGCTGATCGGCCTGTCGCTTTCCAGCATTTTCCTTATCTATACGGGTGAGAGCATCGCGCGCACCTTTTTCGTCACCGCCGGCACGTTCGGTGCGATGAGCCTATATGGTTATACCACCAAGCGCGATCTCACCGGAATGGGTTCTTTTCTGATGATGGGGCTGATCGGTTTGATCGTCGCATCCGTCGTCAATATATTCCTGCATAGTTCGGGGTTGAATTTTGCCTTGTCGGTACTGGGCGTCGCGATTTTCGTGGGCCTAACCGCCTGGGATACACAAAAACTCAAAGGTATGTATTATCAGATGGGCGGCAGCGGCGAAATGCTCGCCAAGGTTTCCATCATGGGCGCGCTCAGCCTGTATTTGGATTTTATAAACATATTTATGTATCTGCTGCGCTTCATGGGCGATCGCCGCTGATACTTCTTTACTGAATCAAAGCCCGGCTTAACCGCCGGGCTTTTTTTTCGAAAGGAAAAATTATGTCTGACGTTATCGATAATGTTGCAAAGGCACGGTACGAACTTGTGATCGACGGCCATATGTCGGTTGCTGATTATACGCGCCGCGACGGCAGCGTTCTTATTACGCATGTCGAAGTGCCGGAAAGCTTGCGCGGTAAAGGCGTTGCCGCGCAATTAATGGCGGGCGTGGTGAGCGATGCCAAAACCAGGAAGCTTACGGTTGTGCCGGTGTGCTCGTATGCGGTGAGCTACCTGCAGCGGCATCCGCAGTAAATTGTCATCCCCGCCTTGCGCGGGGATCTAAAGTACAAAGCGCGGGCGGAATGTTTTGCTCTAGATTCCCGCACAAGGCGGGGATGACGGAAAGAATTTCTTTTGCGACCCGCGCGGAATTTGCTACATAGAGTTTCTCCTCTTTTGAAAGACCTCTCATGCGATCCATCAATACCATCGGCGTTTATACCTTATGCAAACGTGAAATCTGGCGTTTCTGGAAGGTGTGGAACCAGACCGTCGTCGCGCCGGTGGTGACGACGCTGCTGTTTCTCGCGGTGATGACGCTGGCGATGGGATCGGGAAAGCGCATGATCGACGGCATTCCTTTCAATCAGTTTATTGCGCCCGGGCTTATTATGATGGCGATTGTGCAGAACGCATTCGCCAATACGTCGTCCTCGCTGATGCTGGCGAAAATCCAGGGCATCATCGTTGATTTTCTCATGCCGCCGCTCACGGGTGCGGAGTTGACGTTTAGTTTCGTCGTCGGCGGTGTGACGCGCGGGTTGCTGGTGGGATTGGTGGTGAGTTTTGCGGTGTATATGTTTGTGCCATTCACGCTTTTTCATCCGTGGATCGGATTGTTTTATGTGCTTTCGGCGAGCATCATGCTGGCGCTGCTGGGTGTGCTTACCGGTGTATGGTCGCAGACGTTTGACCAGTTGTCGGCGATTACCAATTACGTGGTGACGCCACTCGCGTTTTTATCGGGCACGTTTTATTCGATCAAGCAATTGCCGGAATTTTTCTACCAGCTCTGCCATTTCAACCCATTTTTCTACATGATCGACGGGTTCCGCTACGCCATGATCGATTATTCCGACGGTACGGCTTGGACGGGTATGGGTGTGCTGACGCTCACCAATGTCGTGCTGTGGTGCTGGACAATGTACCTGTTTAAAACGGGGTATCGATTGAAGACGTAATTTGGTGACATTATTTACGCATTATCTACCATTATTGACCATTATCGTACCCTTATTGATCATTATCTATACTGTTTCGACCATTATCTCATGCGTTTCGTGCATTATCTACACCGTTTTGAACCATAAGAATGGCAAAAAACGCACATTCTCTTGGAGCTGTATTTTTTCTATTCAAGCACTTAACCCGATTTCGTACATTTTTTCTTTCCAAAAACTGTGACATTGTGTGACATTTCTTAATTTTTTCTTGTCATTTTGATATCTAAAAACGTAGGATTTTCCTGTGTTGCGGGAGATCTTTCGCGGTGCTGAGGATGACAGAAATTCAGAGGGCCGGGAAGGGCGCGTTAGCGGCCTCGAAAGCCGCTAGGTCAGCATCAGAAGGCCATCTAGATTCATCTGCCATAGATTGCTTCCTTATTCCAGTTGCTTTAACATTAGCCAATTGTTCAAAACTTCACAAACTCAAGGATTCCGCCATATTCTGGTTGTTTCTTGACAATAAGGGCTGGCGCGCAGATAATCGCCGTTTTTTCCTGCATTGGCCAGAGGTTAGTCATGTCTTCGGTATTGCCGGTCTACCGGCGTTCCAACATTACCATGGTGCGTGGTGAGGGAGTCTATCTCTTTTCCGATAGTGGTGAACGCTATCTGGATTTTGCTTCCGGCATCGCCGTGAATGCGCTCGGGCATTGCCATCCGCATGTGGTGAAGACGCTTAAAACGCAAGCCGACAATTTATGGCATTGTTCTAACATGTATCAGATGCCGGGCCTCACGCGCATGGCCGACCGGCTGGTAGCAAATAGTTTTGCTGACAAAGTATTTTTCTGTAATTCCGGCACCGAGGCGGTGGAGTGCGGCTTAAAGATGCTGCGTAAATATCATGACGCTACGGGCAATCCCGATCGCTACCGCGTGATTACCATGGAAGGCGGATTTCACGGACGGACACTCGCATGTATTTCGGCGGGCGGCAATGAGGTGGCGCGCGATGGGTATGGGCCGCTGGTGGATGGGTTTGACCGTGTGGCCTTTAATAACTTAAAGGCGGCCGAAGAGGTGATTGGCGGGCAGACGGCGGCGATATTAGTCGAGCCGATTCAGGGCGAGGGCGGCGTGCATGTGGCAACGCCGGAATTTTTGAAGGGCCTTCGCACGCTTTGCGATAAGTATGGGCTGCTATTATTTATCGACGAAGTGCAATGCGGCATGGGGCGCACGGGCGCATTATTTGCGCATGAGCAGGCAGGTGTGAGGCCCGATATCGTCTCCAGCGCCAAAGGCATCGGCAACGGTTTTCCGCTGGCGGCGTGCCTCACCACCGATGCGGTGGCGGAGGTGATGACGCCGGGATCGCATGGATCGACCTATGGTTCCAATCCGCTGGCCATGGCGGTGGGAAATGCGGTGCTCGATGTGATGCTGGAGCCGGGATTTTTTGCGCATGTGGGCGAAGTCGGTTCGGTGCTGAAAAACGGCTTGCAGGAATTGGCGATGGCGTTTCCGGGAGTGCTCGACGAAGTGCGTGGCGCGGGTTTGATGCTTGGGCTTCGCACGAAGGAACCGCATATGAAACTGGTGGAGCGTTTACGCGAACATAAGCTGTTAACCGCGCCTGCCGAGGACAATGTTATCCGCATCATCCCGCCGCTGGTGGTGACCAAAGAACAAGTAGGTGAAGCGTTGCAAATACTGCGCCGCGCATGTGAGGAATTGCAATGACAACGAAACATTTTCTTGATCTCTCCGCTATCAGCGCGACGGATTTGCGCCTTATCCTAAAACACGCGGCGGCGCTGAAGAAAGCGCGCAGCAAAGGCAAACTTTCCACATTGGCGGCCGGTAAAAAGCTGGCAATGATTTTCGAGAAAAATTCGACGCGCACACGTGTGTCGTTCGAGGTCGGGATGATGGAGCTTGGCGGCTATGCACTGTCGTTTAACGGCAATGAATTGCAGCTCGGGCGCGGTGAAACGGTGGCGGATACGGCGAAGGTTTTATCGCGCTATGTCGATGCGATCATGCTGCGCTGCCATAGCCACGATAAATTAGTGGAGCTTGCGGAAAATGCGCAAGTGCCGGTGATTAACGGGCTGACGGAGTTCAGCCATCCGTGCCAGATCATGGCCGATATTTTGACCTTTGAAGAACATGTCGGGCCGCTCGAAGGCAAAACGGTTGCCTGGGTGGGTGATGGCAACAACGTCGCGCAAAGCTGGATTCAGGCGAGCGCGTTGTTTAAATGCACGTTGCGTATTGCTTGCCCGAATAAATTGCAGCCGCTGCCGGAAGTGGTGACATGGGCGCGCGAACGTGGCGGCATGATCGAAATCAGCGAATCGCCGCAGGAAGCGGTTCGTGGCGCCGATTGTGTCATCACCGATACGTGGGTGTCGATGGGCGATCCCGACCCGGAAGTGCAGATTCATATGCTGGCGCCCTATCAGGTCAATGAGGCGTTGATGGCGCTTGCGAGCCCTAAGGCCATTTTCCTGCACTGCCTGCCCGCCCATCGCGGCGAAGAGGTGACGGCGGCGGTGATCGACGGACCGCAATCCAAGGTGTTCGATGAAGCCGAAAACCGCCTTCATGTGCAAAAAGCCATCCTATTGTGGTGCCTGAATTTCATTTAAGGTTAGGGATTAATCCAAACGTCATTCCCGCGCAGGCGGGAATCCACTCGCTTATGATATTTTTTGATTTTTATGCGAATAGATTCCCGCCTGCGCGGGAATGACGAATAGTTTTGTCTTGGTAAGGCCCTATTATTTTGCTATAATAATAGCTTGGTAAACCTTCGGTAGGGCTCATGACGCGCGTACATTTTATTGCCATAGGCATTGCGGCCATTCTTCTGCTCATCATATTCGGGCATAATCCGTCTAAATATTTTGAACGCAAGCAGATGGAGTCGGCGAATAAGAATCTTGTCTTTAGGATCATGAAGCATAACGATCCCAATTATGGCAAAAAACCCAAAACGCCGCCACCGCGCGTTAATGGCATCGATATGGGCGGTGATACATCGGCCGATAAAGAGGCGGTGGATCCATCGGACAATCCATCCGTCGGCCGGGCGTATCGTCCGCCGAATCATTATAATGTGAATCCGGCGGTGACCACCATGGGCGGGAATCCGCAATATCAGCAGCAACAGCCGCGGCAATATCAGCAGCAGATTCCGCAGCAGCCTGGGCCTCAGGCTCAGCCTGTCGCGCCTGTGGGCGATGGCTATTACCCGCCGACCCCGCCGGAAGCGCATGGGCCGCAATCCCAGCTTGAGCAGCCTTTCACTAAGCCCAACGCGCTGGTCTTATCGGATGGTCGTATGCTGGCGGTGGAAGGTACGAAGGTGTACGAACTCAGTGGCGATGGCACCAGAAAACCGTTGAAAGACGGCAAATACCCTTTGTTAAACAACACCTATACTATGATCATCCGCGGCGGCGAGCGTTACGTTTACGAATAGACGCAGTCTATCAAAAAAAGCCTGACATTTGCCGATATTCCCTGTAAATCTGGCGTATGGATACCCCTTTATTAGATACCGTTTCGGATCCCGCCGATATTCGCGGCATGACTCTCGAACAGCTCGAACAGCTCGCAAGTGAAGTGCGCGAGGATTTGATCGCGTCCGTCTCCGAAACGGGCGGGCATCTTGGGGCAGGGCTTGGCGTTGTCGAGCTGACGGTGGCGCTGCATCACGTATTTAATACGCCTGAGGATATCGTCATCTGGGATGTCGGTCACCAATCCTATCCGCATAAAATTCTCACCGGCAGGCGCGCGCGCATGAATACGCTGCGTAAGGAAAGCGGCCTATCCGGATTTTGCAAGCGTGACGAAAGTGTATATGACGCATTTGGCGCAGGCCATAGTTCGACGTCGATTTCGGCAGCGCTCGGCATGGCGGTGGCGCGCGATTTTAAAGGTGAGAAAAACGAAGTCATCGCTGTGATCGGCGATGGTGCGATGAGTGCAGGCATGGCGTTTGAGGCACTTAACAACGCCGGTTCACTTGGCTCGCGGTTGATCGTGATTTTGAACGATAACGATATGTCGATCGCACCGCCCACTGGCGCGATGAGCGCGTATCTGGCGCGGTTGATTTCGTCGCATCCGTACCGGACGCTTCGCCATATCGGCAAGGTGGTGGCAAGCAAATTTCCCGAACCGTTGGCGCGATTGGCCCGCAAGGCCGAGCATTTCGCCCGTGATTTCGCGGTTGGCGGCACGATGTTCGAGCAGCTCGGGTTTTATTATGTCGGACCGGTCGATGGGCATAACCTCGCGCATTTGCTGCCGGTGCTCAAGAATATCAAAAATGAACATGACAGCGGCCCGATCCTGCTGCACGTCGTTACTAAAAAAGGGTACGGTTATGCGCCTGCCGAAGCGGCCGATGATAAATATCATGGCGTTGGCGCGTTCAATGTGTCTACGGGTGCGCAAAATAAATCCGCCGCCGCGGCGCCGAGTTACACTAAGGTTTTCGCTGAAAGCCTGATCGCCGAAGCGAAGAAAGACGATAAGATCGTCGCTATCACCGCGGCCATGCCGTCGGGCACGGGGTTGGACGCGTTTGAAAAAATATTTCCTAAGCGCATGTTCGATGTCGGCATTGCTGAACAACATGCGGTGACATTTGCGGCCGGGCTTGCGACGCAAGGGTACAAACCGTTTTGCGCGATTTATTCGACGTTCCTGCAACGCGCGTACGATCAGGTCGTGCATGATGTAGCGATTCAGAAACTGCCGGTGCGATTTGCGCTCGACCGCGCCGGACTTGTCGGTGCCGATGGCCCAACGCATGCCGGATCATTTGATGTGACGTATCTGGCGACGCTTCCTAATTTTGTCGTTATGGCCGCGGCCGATGAAGCGGAACTTGTGCATATGGTGGCGACATGCGCGACGATTAATGACGGCCCAAGCGCGGTGCGGTATCCACGTGGTGAGGGCGTTGGCGTCGAGCTTCCCAAAGTTGGTGTGCCGCTCGAAATCGGCAAAGGTAGAATGGTTCGCGAGGGAAAGCAGGCGGCGCTGTTGTCGCTTGGCACACGTTTGCAGGAATGTTTGAAAGCAGCAGAGCTGTTAGAAAAGTCCGGTATTTCCGTGACGGTAGCTGATGCGCGGTTTGCTAAGGCGCTGGATGAAGCGCTCATCAGGCAACTCATGAAAAAACCACGAATTGCTATTGACGGTGGAAGAGGGATCGGTCGGTGGATTTGGCGCGCACGTATTGTCGTTTGCGGCCAAAGCGGGATTATTAAACGGCAAATGTAAGATCGTGCCGCTGTTCCTTCCGGATAAATTTATCGAACAGAAATCACCGCAGGCCATGTATGATGAAGCCGGGTTGAATGCGCCACAGATTGTGCAATCGGTCATGGAACAGCTGGGACAAAAACCGGTTTTAGTAAAAAATCGTGTCTGACCTTCTCGTTATCGGCAATCAACTTTTCGTAAACGGAAGATCATTTCGCTGCGCTATCGGCAAAGGCGGATTTTCGCGCGATAAGCGCGAAGGCGATGGCTGCACGCCTCTGGGTATTTTTGCATTTCGCGAATGTTGGTATCGCCCCGATCATGTAGCGGTTCCTGAAACCCAATTGCCCTTACGCGAAATTCATCAAAAGGACGGCTGGTGCGACGACTCGAAAAGCCATGATTATAATAAGCACGTTAAACTTCCTTATTCATTTTCTCATGAGCGCCTATGGCGCGATGATCGTATGTATGATCTTGTTATTCCTATGGGATATAATGACGATCCGGTCGTGCCGGGCAGGGGAAGCGCCATTTTTATGCATGTGGCGCAGGAAGGTTTTAGCCCGACGGAGGGTTGCGTGGCGTTGGCGCTTGGCGATTTGCTGGCGTTGCTGCCGGACCTTTCAGCGAAGTCCCAAATTGAGATACGCGAAAAGTAATTGCAGTTTGGCATGGTAAACGCTAGCTTCCGCCTAACTTAACGAAAGGAATACATCATGACCGCCCAATCAAAAACCAATTCGGCAAAAACCAATCCCGATTTTACCGATTGCAAAGTAGCCGATATTTCATTGGCTCAATGGGGCCGCAATGAAATCTCGCTGGCAGAGACGGAAATGCCCGGCCTTATGGCGCTGCGCAAGGAATTCGGCAAAGAAAAGCCGCTCACGGGCGCGCGCATCGCGGGATGTCTGCATATGACGATTCAAACGGCGGTACTGATTGAAACGCTCACCGCGCTGGGCGCAACGGTGCGCTGGAGCAGTTGCAATATTTTCTCTACGCAAGATCAGGCGGCAGCGGCGATTGCGGCAACCGGCGTTCCGGTGTTTGCCTGGAAGGGCGAGACCGAAGAAGAATATGACTGGTGCGTCGAGCAGACGATTCAGGGGCCGAATAATTGGGTGCCGAATATGATTCTCGATGACGGCGGCGATTTAACCAAAATATTGCACGAAAAATATCCGGCGCTGATTGCTGGCGTAAAAGGCATCTCCGAAGAAACCACCACGGGCGTACACCGTTTGCACGAAATGGAAAAAGCGGGATCGCTGAAGGTGCCGTGCATCGATGTGAATAATTCGGTGACGAAATCGAAATTTGACAACCTGTACGGTTGCCGTGAATCGCTGCCGGATGGGTTGAAGCGCGCTACCGACATCATGCTTGCTGGTAAAATTGCTGTGGTTTCCGGTTACGGCGATGTCGGTAAAGGCTGCGCACATGCGCTTTCCGGGCAGGGCGCGCGCGTGATTGTCACTGAGATCGATCCGATCTGCGCATTGCAGGCGGCGATGGAAGGATATCAGGTTATCACCATGGATGAAGCGTGCGCGTTGGGCGATATTTTCGTCACCGCGACCGGCAATGTTGACATCATCACGCTTGAGCATATGCGCAAAATGAAAGACCGCGCGATTGTGTGCAACATCGGGCATTTCGACAGTGAAATTCAGGTGGCGGCGCTTGCCAACATGAAATGGAAAGAAGTAAAGCCGCAGGTAGATGAAATCGAATTCCCCGACGGCAAGCGTATCATTTTACTTGCTAAAGGACGGTTGGTGAATCTTGGATGCGCGACGGGCCATCCGAGTTTTGTGATGAGCACGTCGTTTTCAAACCAGGTGCTCGCGCAGATCGAACTGTGGAAAAATCATTCCAAGTACCAAAATAAAGTGTATGTGCTGCCTAAACACCTCGATGAAAAAGTCGCAGCGCTGCATCTGGAAAAACTTGGTGTGAAACTCACGAAGCTTACGCCTGCACAGGCAAAATATATCAGCGTCAATCAAGACGGGCCGTTCAAGCCGGACGCATATAGGTATTAGGTGTCAGGTTGTAGGTGACAGGTAACAGAAAAAAATCTGACACCTAATACCTGCCACCTGTCACCTTTTACATGACAGCGAATTCGATTTGCACTATTCGTATGACAGTGCAACGCGTTATGTAATTTTGGTTCATGCGGAATACTAGGCATTTAGCACTTCTTATCGCTGCCGTAGCGATTGGCGCCATCGCGCTGTTCGCTGTCGCCATCGCTGTCGGCGGTATTTACGGTGAAGCAAGAATAGCCAGCGGCGGCGAACCTAATCCATCGCTTTTTTCCATGATAGTAATGCCCGCTTTGGGTTTGGCTGCCTTTATTTCCGGCATCCTGGTGACGCGCCTATTGATCCCGCGGCCTAAGCTGTCCGAGGAAGAGCCGGCGTTCAAGCGGTTGCGCCTGGAAAATGAAAAACTGCGTGCCGATTTGAAACGTTATTCGACCATTCTCAATATGGCGCCATACCCAATCTGGCAGCGCGATGCGTCGCTGGCGGTAAAATTCCATAACCTTTCTTATAGCGAGGCAGTGGAAGATGTTTCCGAAAAGAACGACGAAACGCCCGAGCTCGATAAAAAAGTCAAAGCCATGGCCAAGCAAGCGCTGGATTCCGCAAAGCCGGTGAGTGAGCGGCGGCATATCGTAATCGGTGGTGAACGCAAGCTGTTCGATATTGTTGAGCTTCCGGTATCGGGTGAGAAAATCACCGTCGGATTTGCCCATGACGTGACGGAAGTGGAAATACTGAAAGAGGATTTATCGCGGCATATTTCGGCGCAGGACGATTTACTCGAAAGCTCCGCCAGCGCCATGGCGATTTACGGTTCCGATATGCGGCTTAAATCGTTCAACTATGCATTTGCCGCGCTGTGGAAACTCGACGAAATATGGCTCGAAACGCAGCCGACCTACGGCGAAATTCTGGAAGCCCTGCGCGAAAAACGCAAACTGCCTGAGCAGGCGAATTTCCAACTATTCAAGCAGCAACAGATCAAATTATTCACCGGCCTCATCGAGCCGCATGAAGAATTTTTCTATCTTCCCGACGGCAAGGCGTTGCGCGTGATTGCCATTCCACATGCGCTCGGCGGGATCATGTTCGCCTATGAGGACGTGACCGATCGGCTGGCGCTTGAGCGCTCGTATAACACGCTCATCGCCGTGCAGCGCGAAACGCTGGATAATCTGCATGAAGGCGTGGCGGTGTTTGGTGAGAACGGGCGATTGAAACTGAGCAATCCCGGTTATCTTTCCATGTGGAATATCGATGCGGAAACGGCCGTCGCCGAGCCGCATGTCAGCGAGATTATCGAAAAATGCAAGCCACTCTTTATATATACGGAATGGGATAGTTTTAAACATCGGCATGTCGAAAAAATCCAAACGCGCGATTTCATATCGCAGCAGATGGAACGCGGCGACGGCAAGGTGATCGACTGGCGAAAAGTACCGCTGCCGGATGGCGCTACGCTCATTACCTATCTCGATATCACGGCGTCGACGCAGGTGGAACGTAGTTTACGCGAACGTAACGAAGCGCTCCAGGAAGCCGACAAACTTAAGACGGAATTCCTCGCCAACGTGTCGTATGAGCTACGCTCGCCCCTTACATCGATTAGCGGATTTTCTGAAATGCTGAAGCAGGAATATTTCGGGCCGCTATCTGAGCGGCAGAGGGAATATGTGAACGGTATCCACCAATCCTCGATGCAGCTTGAGTATCTTATCAATGATATTTTGGATCTGGCGAGTGTCGAAGCGGGCTATATGCGCCTTGAGGTCAGCAAATTCGATATTGCCGCCATGCTGAAATCGGTGATGTCGTTGATTCAGGAGCGTGCGAAAGAGTTGAATATTAAATTGAAGCTCGAATGCCAGCCGCGCATCGGCAAAATGACCGGCGACGAAACGCGCATCAAGCAAAGCCTTTTCAATCTGCTTACCAACGCGGTGAAATATTCCGAATCCGGCTCCAGCATTACGCTTGGTGCCAAGGAAGAGGAAGATGATCGTATTCTGCTGTGGGTTGAAGACAAAGGAAAAGGCATCGCGCCGGAAGAGCGCGAGGCGGTGTTTGGAAAATTCTATAAAGGAAAGAACCAATCGTTGCAGCGGTCGGAAGGAAAAGCTTCCGGAACCGGCCTTGGTCTTTCTATCGTAAAAAGCTTTATCGAGCTGCATGGTGGTACGGTGGTATTACATTCCGATCTTGGCAAAGGTACGCGCTTTGAATGTCGCCTGATGCGCCATAATCCGGATCTGCTCTCCCTCATCAAACCGAAGAAAGTGGCATGAAATCAAGATGTCAGGTGACAGGTGTCAGGTGACAGATGAATAAAATGGTGACGTTTGAGAAATTAGAGGTTTTTAAGCGTGCTTATCGCATCTCTTTAGTTATCCATAAGGCTAGTAAAAAATTTCCCAGGGATGAACAATTTTTGTTGGCCGATCAAATCAGGCGCGCCAGTAAATCGGTGTGCGCGAATATTGTTGAGGGCGTAGCGAAGCAATTTCATTCCAAAGCGGAATTTAAGCGGTTTCTTCTCATCTCCATCGGTTCAAGCGATGAAGTGAGAATGTGGGTACGCTATTGTTACGATCTGGAGTATATCGATCAAAAGACCTGGCAGGAATGGCGTGATGAGTACCAAGAAATTTCAAGCATGTTACATGGTCTATATAAGGCGCAAAATAAATGAAAAATCTTTCTGACACCTGTCACCTGACACCTGTCACCCCTCCAAGATACATCCTGACATTATCATGCAAGGATGTGCGCGGCATTGTCGCCAGCGTGACTGGATTTTTGGCAGAGCATTATGGGTTTATTATTGAGTCTGCGCAGTTCGGCGATGCGTCGACCGGACAGTTTTTCCTGCGGATTGAATTTGAAATCGAACCGTCGGGGCCAAGTGAAGATGGTTTGAAGAAATTATTTCACGATAAAGTCGGCGAGCGTTTTGGCATGCAGTGGCAGATCGCGGGAAAGCATCAAAAGAGCCGTGTGCTCATCATGGTATCGAAGCTTGGGCATTGCCTGAATGATTTATTATATCGCGCGAGCACGGATCAATTAGCCATCGACATTCCGGCAATTATTTCCAACCATGAGGATTTAAAGCATGTAGCGGATCGGTATAGCGTTCCATTTTATTCTGTGCCGGCCAAGGATGAGGCGGCGCAATGGGAAATTATTCAGCGCCACAAGGTCGATGTGGTGATTCTGGCGCGGTATATGCAGGTGCTGTCGGCGGATATGTGTGCGAAATTGCAAGGCCGCGCGATCAATATCCACCATTCGTTTTTGCCGAGTTTCAAAGGCGCGCGGCCATACCACCAGGCGTTCGATCGCGGTGTAAAACTGATCGGCGCGACGGCGCATTACGTGACGACGGATCTGGACGAGGGGCCAATCATCGAGCAGGAAGTCGCGCGCGTCGATCACACCTATCTGCCCGAAGATTTAGCCGCTATCGGCCGCGACACCGAGTGCCAGGCGCTGGCGCGGGCGCTTCGTTATCATATCGAGCACCGGGTGTTGCTCAATGGGAGTAAGACGGTGGTGTTTAAGTGATGACCGGGTCAGGCGTATCTGAAAAAATCATTCGCAGAGCTGAAAGAGCGAGAGAAGTAGAGGAAAGACTGCGTGCTCTTCAAGATGCGCACAGGTTGGCCATGCATGGATTCGAGGAGCCGGATGATAAGAGGCTTTATCCGATCAAAACATTGGAAGATATGGAAGCAAATGAAGCTGGCAATATTTCGGATCTGCTACGCAACGGCAACCCGGCGCTTACCTCGGGGTCTCTTTTACCATCTTCAAAACTGCGAAAATCCATGCGGCTTTTTACACCGGGGAGTGCAGGGTATCTTATTGATTTGAGCGATGTGAGGGTGGTTCGCGTTGATCCGTGGGATTTGATGAGTGGTATTAACCGGTTCAAGAAAGACTTGCGTTTCGATCAAGAAAGTATTGATGAGCTTACCAATATCCCGTCACTGCAGGAATTATACCGGCTATATGATGCTAAAACATTTAAAGAAGCGGTTGCCGCAAATCAGGCATTATCGGGACAACAGTTGGATATACTTGGCACCTATTATGAATCTGGTGCACACGAAGTTACCGCTGGCAATAATGAAGGGGATTACTTAAATTGGAACGAGATAATAATTGCCGCGAAAAAGGAGCATATAGCTGCTATTTTCGTCCCTGATTATCAAAAGGATCCTCCTTTATTGAAGCTCACAAGGCAATTACAGGGAGCGCTTTCAGGATGGGAACATGCGGATATAGCCGAGAAGCACAATGACAAGAGAATGGATTTGCCGGTAGTCTATTACCATGCAGACCCACCAAATGCAGGGGAATTTACTTATCTGGCACAGGGTAAGGATGAATGTGAAGAAGTTGCCCGAGATGCGATTCGAAAACTTCAGAAAATGCAGAATCCCACACTGGAATATGCACTGGAACAAGGGGTCCTTGGTAATGTCGCAATTATTTCTAGGTTAAAAGAAGACGCCGAACGCCTCTTGCGAATAGATATAACTGAACCGTTAAAAGATTCACATAGAATCTAGTGCGTAATAATCCCATCACCTTCAGGAGCCGGAGTCGTAGCGGCGACTGGCGCTACTACAGCGGTGTCCTTCGGATCTTTCCATTCGATACGTTCGGGCGCGCGGACTAATGCGTGTGTGAGCACTTCATCGACGGTGGCTACCGGGATGATGGTCAAATCACGTTTCACGTTTTCAGGAATCTCTTCGAGATCCTTGACGTTTTCCTGCGGGATCAGCACCGTGGTCAAACCGCCGCGCAGTGCCGCGAGCAGTTTTTCCTTGAGGCCGCCAATCGGGAGGACGCGACCACGCAGCGTGACTTCACCGGTCATGGCGACATTCTTTTTAACCGGAATGCCGGTGAGCACCGAAACGATGGCGGTGGTCATAGCGATACCTGCCGACGGGCCGTCTTTGGGCGTAGCGCCTTCAGGAACGTGTACGTGGATGTCGGTCGTCTGGAAGCGCGGCGGGATGACGCCGAAATCCAGTGAGCGTGAACGCACGTAGGAAATGGCGGCCTGCACGGATTCCTGCATCACGTCGCCGAGCTTGCCGGTGATCGAGGTTTTGCCTTTGCCGGGCATGGTGACGGCTTCGATGACGAGCAGCTCGCCGCCGACTTCCGTCCAGGCAAGGCCGGTGACCATGCCAACCAAATCTTCTTTTTCCGCTTCGCCGTATGAGAATTTACGTACGCCGGCGAATTTGCCGAGATTCTTGGCGGTGACCTTGATCATCTTACGCCCCTTGAGCAGAATTTCCTTCACCGCTTTGCGGGCGGCGTTGGCAATTTCACGCTCCAGGTTACGCACGCCAGCCTCACGCGTATAATAACGGATGATGTCGTGCAGCGCGTCCTCGGAGATGGACCATTCGTCTTTTTTGAGACCATGGTTTTTCATTTGCTTGGAAATCAAGTGGCGCTTGGCGATATGAATCTTCTCATCCTCAGTATAACCCGGGATGCGGATGATTTCCATACGGTCGAGCAGCGGGCGCGGCATGTTCATGCTGTTGGCGGTGGCCACGAACATGACGTCCGACAGATCATAATCGACTTCGAGATAATGATCGTTAAAGGTGTGGTTCTGTTCGGGATCGAGCACCTCAAGCAGCGCCGACGCCGGATCGCCGCGGAAATCGGAGCCCATTTTGTCCAATTCATCGAGCAGCATGAGCGGGTTCGACGATTTGGCTTTTTTCATCGACTGAATGATTTTGCCGGGCATCGAACCGATATAGGTGCGGCGATGGCCACGGATTTCGGCTTCGTCGCGCACGCCGCCGAGCGAAATGCGGATAAAATTACGGCCCGTCGCACGCGCGATGGATTTAGCGAGCGAGGTTTTACCGACGCCCGGAGGGCCGACGATGCAGAGAATTTGTGATTTTACCTGCTTGGTGCGTTGCTGCACGGCCAAGTATTCCAAGATACGCTCTTTGACTTTTTCTAAGCCGTAATGATCTTCATCCAATACTTTTTGAGCGTTCTTTAAGTCACTGACAATGCGGGTTTGTTTTTTCCACGGCAGCGATACGATCCAGTCAAGATAATTGCGGATGACCGACGCTTCGGCGGAGATGCTGCTCATCGTGCGCAGCTTCTTGACTTCGGAGAGCACTTTTTCGCGCGCTCGAAGAAGTCGTCAAGCGCGAAGGCAAGATATTGCTCGTCACCCAAAAGAACGGTGGCGTCGATGATCCCAAAGAAGG
>Ga0206906_1029_pt2 | contig 16221 bp, 15 predicted proteins | sample Alteio_BWOrgHeat_79_FD_152935 | JGI IMG/M metagenome (GOLD analysis project Ga0206906, IMG submission 152935) | Enriched cells from forest soil in Barre Woods Harvard Forest LTER site, Petersham, Massachusetts, United States -... | ecosystem: Environmental > Terrestrial > Soil > Temperate forest >...
AAGTGCAAAAAACGATGTGAGGAATCTCCTGATAGATTGAAGCCCATTACGTTCTACCAATTATTAGAGGATTCCTCAGTCGCTCAAATTCGCTTCGCGAATGACATATAAGTTTAGAAGACTCGTTAAAAGACAAGATATTTTGTTATCCCACACCACCACCATCCGAGTCCGCTATGCCGATACCGACCAAATGGGCGTTGTGTATTATGCGAAATATCTGGAATATTTCGAAGTGGCGCGGACAGAAATGCTGCGGGCAATGGGACTTCCATATCGCCAGATCGAAGAAAAAGGATTTGAACTTCCTGTTGCAAGTGCCTCAATAAAATATTATAAAGGTGCAGTCTATGACGACGAGTTATTAGTAATGGCAACGCTTACTCCAAAGCTTTCTCCGAAAGTAGAAATTCATTATGAAGTGAAGCGGGCAAGCGATAACGAAGTAATTGCTGAAGGAGAGACTGTATTAGTTTTTGTCGATCGCGAAACGGGCAAACCGGCACGAGCGCCGCAGTTTTATTTGGATGTGATAAATTAGTGTCATTGCGAGGAGTCGCGTTAGCGACGACGAAGCAATCCCGTTACAATTTTATATGTCATTCCTCACATCGTTTTTTGCACGAAGTGCAAAAAACGATGTGAGGAATCCCCTGACAGATTGTAGCCCATAATGTTCTACCAATTATTAGGGGATTCCTCGTCGCTCAAATTCGCTTCGCGAATTTGAGGCTCCTTCGGAATGACATATAAATTTGATGCTTCGTTTTTGCAGAATTATTTAATCGAATCCTCCGATGATTTTTCCCAGCGATTTTCTGAGGACGATCCAAATGAATTGCAGAAATTCCTGATGTGGTTCTCGGCGAAGCTTTATCGTCGCTGATTCTGCGGGGCTTCCGGGCTTATCGAGATTTTCGGAATGAAGGACGAACGTATTTGCTACGAATGTTTTCAGCCCTTCTAAAAATCCTGATGAATCATTTGCATTCTTCGGCAAGACTTTCATCGAAAGATTTCGATAGTATGGAGTGACATTCAGTATTGCATTATCATTACGAATATCCAGATGAAGCTTCCCGCTTTCGACTATACCATCGGTTACAGCCTTGCGTTCGTTCGGAATAAGGAAATCATTGAGTTGTTTAGCAGAAAATTTCCCGACCGTTGCATCAGCTTCTAAATCAAGTGTTTTATGCTGAAGTTCGTATGTTGCATTGACACTGACCGGTGCATCGCCGAGAAATAATGCAGTAATAGCAACATGTGTCGCCTTTCCGCAATCACCCCATAGAGTATCGGTGCAATACGGCGAGGCTGCTATCCTGACGTGGTCGAAATGCAAGACGCCGGATTTTTTTGCTTCCTTCGGCACGTTCACGGATCTTTATTTTCCCATCGGCAAGTACTAAGGAATCGATCTTCACAGGCATGGGAAATTCCTGAATGAATTCATTTGGTAAAACTGCAGGCTCAGGATGTAACTCCCGCGGTTTGCGTTTATCGGAATAATAATCGAAGTTCCATGAAGCGATGTTACAGGAGTGAAGCATTACGCTCTTTCCCTCCATTAGCTCTTCCAGACTGAACCCATGAATGCTGATATCGGTGCACCGAAAATCCAGTTTGCCCCGAAGGTATGGTTGTAAAGAAGAAAATTCATCGTCAGTATAATCCGGTTTGAAAGAAAAACTATCGATGCGTATGAGTGAATCGGAAAGATTAGCATGAATAGGACCTGCTTCGATCGTATAAACACTATCATCGGTATAAAAACTGAGGTGCGGCATTTCGAAATTAATGTACTTCGAATAGAGGAGCGGTTCGGTTACCATCGTAATACTATCGAGCCTGAAACCTGCAAGCCGCGCCGATATACCTTCGTAATATGGCAGCGGACCTTGCGGTTTGAATTTCTCCGGTACTTCGATACGCATATCCGTCATGATAATGCTATCGAAAGCAATGACCGGTAACCGTACCGGAAGTTTTGTCGGGATCGGAAGTGTATCAGGTTTTTCATTTTTTAATTTTTCACGACCATCAGAAATATTGATGACAACAATTTTCGGAGCATGCATTTCCATCCGCTTCATATACGATCCGTTTCCCCAAATGAGATCGAAGAGATGCCAGCCTTTGAAAAAAACGGTATCCTGTGTTAAGCTTTCTAATGTTATGCCGGTCTCATCAGCGTCATAACGAACGCGGTGAAGTGTGAACCCCTTACAATACAGCAAACCCTCTTTATAAACAATTCTTTCGATGTCGAGGCGGTAATGACCTTCTGTTGCAGCCGATATAGCGGCGGCTAATTTGGGTTTCAAAAAATCATTGACGTAATCCTGAAAAAAATAGTTATAGAAAACCCATACACTCGCTACAAACAGGATGAGTAAGGCGGCAAATGAGATAAGAATTTTTTTGAATCGCGATATTTTTTTCACTGATAAAAACTATAAGTAAGTCTCGAAGCGACTTTCTATGATGTTATGTCATTCCGAACACATTCGCTTTGCTCAGTGCAGGCTCCGATTTTTTGCACGAAGTGCAAAAAACGATGTGAGGAATCTCCTGATAGATTGAAGCCCATTACGTTCTACCAATTATTAGAGGATTCCTCAGTCGCTCAAATTCGCTTCGCGAATTTGAGGCTCCTTTGGGATGACATATAATCAGGAGATTGCTTCGTCGTCCCTAAAGCGACTCCTCGCAATGAAACTAAACACATACGGGAAAACTATTGGAATCCTCCGATCACTTGCCCAAGCGATTTCCGAATGGCGTACCAAATGAATTGCATAAACTCCTCATTGGGGGTATGAGATAACGTTGTTACGCCGGTCTTGAGTCCCGATTTACCGGGATTTCCATCATGAATAATAAATGTTTCGGCGACAAACGTTTTGATCTTATCCATCAAACTTCGCGCCTTTTTTTTATCCTGCGATAAGATCGATATTTCAAAATTATCGTAAACAGCTACTACAGAAGTAGTTGCCGTTCCCGAGCGGATGCTCATCTCGATCTTTCCACTTTTGAGTTCGCCGGTCTTGACTTCCAGGCGGTTTAATGGCACAAGCCAGGAATTGAGTTTCGAGCCGGCAAATGATCCAACCGTTGCATGAAGATCGAGATTGAAATTCTTTTCGTGCAGCGGATAGGTTGCCGTTGCGGCAAGGAGCGCTCCGAGAAATGATGCGCTCATCCAGATCCTTGCCGGCAGTTTGTAATTTTTGCTCATCGTATCTTTCGAGATCGGCGAGATGATCAGATTCGCCTGCTCGAAGCCAAGCGAACCCGATGCATTCGTATCGCGTTCGCGAATTTTTATTCTTCCGTTTCTCAGGATGAAAGAATCGACATCGATCTTCACCGGAAGCGAACTGATAAGATCGTTCGGCATTATTGCCATTGAAGTATGGGGGTCTTCAGGACGCCGGTAATCTTTATAAGAATCGAATGACCATGATGAAACGGAAAATTTTCGGAACACAAGATTTCCTTTCGAAAACGAACTGACAAAATTCATGCCTTCAAAACGAATGCCATCGGCGCGAAAATCAAGCCGAGCCTGGGCATATTTATAATGGGCAGCGAATGCATCTTCGGAATAATTCGGCTCGAAGCCGAAATGATCGGCGGTGATAACGGAATCCTCCGAATTGCCGTGAAGATTCTTGAAGACCAGCGAGTGCGAGCCATCGCCGACAGGATAGGCAACATTCGGAATCCAGATGTCTGCGCGTTTGGAAAACAGCACTGGCTGAGCTTCCTTTGTTTCGGAATTAAAAGAAAAATTTGTCAGTCGGAAATGGATTCCTTTGAACGAAGGGACATCGGTTGGGTTAGGACTACCGGCAAGATGAAGTTGAATATTGCGCAGCGCAATAATATCGAAAGAGATCACGGGCAATTTTCTTAGCACTGCGCTTACGATGCGAATCGAATCGGCACTCAGATCTCGCGGCGTTGGTTGTTCTTTCGAGAGATCAGCCATGAATACGAGCGGCGAATCCATCTGAATGCTTTTCATCGCCAGTCCCTTTCCCAATAAAATTCTCCATAAACTTACGCCCGTAATTTCCAGCGAATCGATAAACACGCGTTTGAGCGCTACTCCTTTTGCCCCGCTATCATATCGGACTCGCTGCAAATCGAATTGCCTGCACCAGACTGTATGATTCTGATACGAAATTCTGCCCAGCTTCAGATGGTAATATCCATTCGTAGCTGTCAACGCCGCTTCTTCAAGCTTGGGGACAGCATATTTATTCAGAATATCTTCATAAAAATAGGTAAGGAAGATCCATGAGACGATACCAAAAAAAAGTATCATCGCAAAGATGAAATAAAGAATTGCCTTAAAATGAAGCCTAAACCAACTTATCATAATATCATTTACTTACGGGGAAAGAAAAGTCGGAGAGAAAGATCACTACAAAACGAATGCCAGAAAAAGTGCGAAATCATCACTGAAATCCCCCCACAACCACTCCCAGCGATTTTCGCAGCGAGACCCAGACGAATTCCATGAGCTCTTCGTCTCTCGTTCTTGCGCGTGTTGTCGTTGCGGAAATTACGGGCTTGCCAACTTTGGGATTATCGGCGCGCAGCACAAATGCCTTCGCCATGAATGTCTTGAAGCCTTCCATCAATCCTCTGCCTTTTTTCGGATCGGTATTTAATATTTTCATTGATAAATTATGGTAGTAAGGAGTGACCGTCGTCGTATTTATTCCGTTGCGGACTTTCATTTCGATTCTGCCGCTATCCAAAGCACCATCGGTCATTTCCGTTCGCTCAAAAGGCACCAGCCAGGGATTTAATTTTTTCCCGTCGAATCCGCTCACTGTTGCATGAATATCCAGATCGAACGATTTATGCCGAAGAGGATATATCCATGTCGATCGCAGCAATCCTTCGCCGACGAAATAGGCAGAAGCATTCATCACGACCGGTTTGCCGTCATTGGAATCTGCAATATGTACCGGAGCAGCAATAAGATTTACGCGGTCAAAAAAAAGTTTTCCCATCTCATGACTTGTTGCCGATCGCTCGCGGACTCGAAGAATTCCATTCTTGAAAATAACGGAATCGATGCTCACGCTCAACGGCATTGCATGAAGAAGTTCATTTGGCAGTATAGCCCGCTCATGGCGCGGATCAGCAGGACGTGTCCGGTCGAGATAGGAATCGATATACCACGAACCGACGGAGAATTTATGAAGTTCGAAACTGATACCGGAAACAAATTTATCTAAGTTTATCCCAAGGATGTTGATATCCGCAATCCTGTAAAAAAATGAAGGCGTCGCATATTTTTGACGAGCAGCAAAATCATTCTCGCTCATACGCAGTGAATACCAAATGCTGTCTATGCGAAGACTGGAATCCACCGATGTCCCGCGCATATTCCGGATATGAGCCATGTAAAATGTATCGAAAACGATGAAGTCGGCGCTCGGCAGTTCAAAATCTATTTGCTTGGAGTAAAGCATTGCCTCATTTTGCGGATGCTGCGGATCGAGATAAAAATGTTCGAGGTGTACGTTCAGTCCACGGAATCCCGGTTCGGTGCGCGATCTCTCCGGCAAAAAGACGATGATATCATTAATAATTCCTTTTGCAATGTCGAGCGGAGGTACGGTGATCGCCTCCTTAACCGTATCGGGTGTATGTTTTTCTTTTGCTGCATCGGTAAAATAAATTTTCGGCGCGTTGATCTTCAGCGATTTCATAGAAAAGGATTTGCCCCACAGGAGATTCCACCAGCTTATCCCACTTAAGCGAACAGTGTCTATGGAAAGGCGCTCTATTGTAATGCCATGTTCACTCGTATCGTAGTGATTGCGGACTATTTCGAAATCGTAGCAATAAATTTCGCCGTCGGTATGCGTGACATGCGACATCTTTACTTCATATCGCCCGAGCGTGACCACATGGATAATGTGCTGTAATTTCGGAATTCCGGTATTGGTGAGCGCATCGTCGAGGTAAAACGTCGTTAAAATCCAAAATGCCAGCGCAAGAGTAAGCACCGCACCGCCAAGAACATACAGTATTTTTCTGTAGAGAATTTTCTTTCGCATCGGATCACTTCTCGGGGAGAGCGTCCTAAAGAGATACAAGAGTTTTGCGGTAAAAGGTTTTTACAGAAAGAGCAGCCGTCCGCAATGGCGTTATTTCACCAAGTTCTTCACACTAACTTCCAAACCACCATCCCAGCTTTCGCCTGGCAGGAGCAAAAAATCCCATAATACAAAAATGATTGAGCCTTGATAGACGCGTTCGAATCCTTCTTCGCTTAAAGAGACGGTTTCAATTGGAGTACGCCAAAAAGTGCATAGCTTTTCAGTGTAGAGACCGACTTTCATTCCTGTCCATTCGTCAACAAGAGATAATTCATTGGCATTTTTTATTTCTCCCGTGCTATTCATTTTTGGATTCTTGATTTCAATGTCCGGAGATTCATAATATCTATCCGGCGCATCGCCTGCAAGCAATCCAAAAGTCCATTCGGAGGCGAAACGCATGGGAAGTATGGATGCGGACTTATTCGTAATAGTAAAATGAACGCTCATTGTTTCTGAGTTTTTCGGTAGCTCAAGGGTTTTCTTTAGCGTCACAGAATGAGACTTGTTATTATGGAAGACTTCGCCCTTATATTCGAAATTTAGTGAAATAGCAGTTTTAGATTTTGTAATTTGCGGCTCGATGTGTGCTTTGAAAAAATCTCCATGTTCTAAAAACGTCATTTGCTGAAGATCTTTTAATGTCGCATCTTCGCTTAAGAAATGTTCGATAAAAGAGCCACGTTGGTACCAATCATAAATAAGATAATTCTCCAATCCCTTTTCTTTGGTCAGAACCTGATCGTGAATAGATTTTGATTTTCCATTCTCATCGCCAGATTCTTTAGCAGAAGTTAATTTATCATGCGATGGTTCGGCAGTGCGGTTGATAAAATTAGAGAGATTAAATACTTTGGGTATAAAATCTATTTCACTGATCGCTCCGCCTCTCAAAGGGTCGAAAATGATTCGTAACGATAGATTTTCTAGAGTGATCTGATCGTTTTTGGTTTCAATATTGAGGATAGTTCTTTTTTCGAGACGTGATAATCCATTTTCGGCAGCAAGTAAATGAGAATACACTTCATGCCGGAGATTCGCAAGATAAATTCCACCGAAAACTCCATGCCAATAGGGATCATTGCATTGGGCGGCAAGAAGATGATCATAAGTGGTTTGGTATTCTTCGGTTTTTCTCAGGGTTTTCTTTACTGCCGCTAACCGGTTACTTACGCCCAAAACTCGTTTATAAAGATGATCCGATTCGGGATACTTCACGAAAAAATTTCTCCAGAAACCACCGCGAACGAATTGTCCGTATTCTTTCCATTCTTCTTTATTTTCTGAAAAAGAATGGACGAACGATTCATATTTGAGAATCGCTTTCTTTGTCGAAAGTGACCATTCCATCATCTCGGCATAGCTTCCGGTCGGCAAATATATTTTTCCCTTCGGCGGCAAAGTCTTTAGTGCTTCGCTGAAATGAATTGTTTTCAACCAAGAAGAATTTTCGTCTAATTTTCGGAAAAATTCTTTAAGCCAGCCTTCTTTATAGACGCTTTTAAATGTTCCTGGCCAAACCCCGAATTTCTCGCCATCATCGGCAAAGGTGATAATATTATCGCCTTTTTCTGTTGCAGCATCTTGCAGAATTTTTATCGTTTCATCAACGGAGGCAAAGGGGATGGTATAGCGCAGTGCTTTAGAAATCGGAAACACTGCAATAGCTTTCCCTTCATCTTCAGTAAGGTAATATCCGGTCAGATCATCTTCTTCGAGTCCTGCTCCCCGGAAATGAGTATCATCTAAAATAGTGTATTTGATATTCGCATCATAAAGCAGAGAGGGCAATTGCGGCTCCCATATGCGTTCTGCGAGCCACATCCCATCCGGTTTTGTATCAAAAGCTTGTCCAATTAAGGCAGAAAGTTTTTCGATCTGCGCAAGCCCGTCACGCTTTGGAAAAACGGAAAGAATCGGCTCGTAATATCCGCCGGAAATAATTTCCAACTGTCCGCTTCCAACCATCGAGTAAATTAATTGTTGGTGCTCGGGATGATTTTTTGCTAACCATCCGAGCAGTATCCCCGAGAAATGCGTTGCGAAACGGACGGGGTATTGCTGTGCAAGTTCGAAAAAAGGAAGGTAGGATTTTTTGTACGCATCTTCGAGAACATAATCGAAGTTGCCGATCGGCTGATGATTATGGGTGGCAAAACAAAAATTAACAGTTTTCATACCACTGTAACACGAACGATCTTCTTTTCCTCTTTTGCAAATTCATCGAAGCCATTGAGGGAGAGAGTTTCTTCACTAATACTTTTTACAAATTTCATGCTTTTGGCTTTCAGAAGTTCTTCGTCAAGATTTCCGCCTTTAAGAGAGAGAAGGGAGCCACTTTTTTTTAATAGTCCGTGGGACCATTTCACCAATTCGTCCAACGGTGCGACAGCACGAGTGATAATGACGTCATATCTATTTCTATGATCCTTATTCATTACCAAATTTTCGGCACGGTCAACGATTGCATCAGTTCTTGATAAATTAAGAGCTGTTGTTATTTCTTTAACTGCTGCAATTTTTTTTCCGATAGAATCGCAAAGCGTCAGCGATAAATCCGGCCGTGCAATGCTGACCGGTATTCCGGGCAATCCGCCGCCGGTGCCAAGATCAAAAACTCTTGCACCTTCAGGAATACCAGACAATGGAATGGAGGGAAGAATTAAGGTTAGCGAATGAAGAATATGTTTGGGGAGAATATTCTCTTCGTCTTTGCGCGAGATAAGATTGACAACTTGGTTCTTAGCGCGAAGAAGCTCGGCATATTCGCCGAGCTTCAGTAATGTTTTATCTGATAGCGGCAATCCATTTGCTTCAGTGATTGCTCCAAGTTCGGTTAGTGTCATCAGAAAAGCTTTAAATTCCGTTTCAGGAAATCCAACGCATGTTTATTGGCATCGTCTGCCGAAGCCTTATCATGATGCGGATCACTTGGATTGGCGAAAGCATGGTCGGCATCATAGGAATGAATACTGAGGCGTTTTCCTGCTGTTTTCATTGCAACCTGATAATTACTTACTACGTCGGGAGTGATCCACTTATCTTTCTTTCCGAAAATCCCGAGCACAGGTGCGTGGAGTTCTTTCAGTTTATCTAAATTCGTTTCGGGCATTCCATAATAAATAACGCAGGCATCGGCTTGTGTAGCGGCGCGCAATGCTGCTTGCTGGCTCCATGAGCCGCCCATGCACCAGCCGATCATGCCGAAACGAGTGGTCTTGCCAAAATAGGTGATCGCTCCGTCAATGATCGCATTAGCGCGAGTATCGACAACCCCCTGAGCGGCTTTCGAGGCATCATCGCGTGTCGCCGGGACTTTGCCTTCGAAAAGATCGATCGCGCAGACAGTAACGTCAAGCTCTTTGCTGATCAGATCGGCTTCGGATTTATTGTAATCGTTCAGGCCCCAAAAATCATGAAACATGAGGATCACTTTATTCGGATGTTTTTTTGATGTAACTAAGTATGCCGAGCTATTTGCTCCGCTTGTCGCCGGAAAAGTAATCATCGTGCCCGCAAGCGACTCGGCTTTGTACGGCGCCGGTATAGGATGAGCCCGAATGAATTCATCTTCGGCTGCAAACGAAGCAAATTTTGCTGTTGATGAGATCGTGCAGCAACTTTGCTGCGCATAGGAGATTCCAGAAGTAAGCATAGTGATAAAAATAAAGCAAGATCCAAAATATTTCATACGTAGACCTCCATTAAATAAATTAAAACTGAAATTTTCATTTTTTGACGAGTAGTCAGTAAGCAATAGTTTTCCTAGCTACTGACTACTAACTACTCTTTCTCCATTCATAAACCTGCGACGAATATTCTTCGGCAAGCACTTCTGCCGTTTCTTTCGAATCGGCATCGGTAAGAATTTCACAGTAAGGGCGCTCTTTTTCGGGGATGATCAGTACCCATGCCGAATTATTTTCTATCGGAGAAAAACGAATGCCATCAACAAGCGTTCGCTCCATGGATTTGGTATGTTCCATTGCGCGGCGCATCACCGTTCCAAGTTGATCTTGCGGGCAGAATGCCTGGCGGCTGGCTTGCTCCCTATGTGGCAGATCTTTCGAGATCTCTCCGATCTTCATATTTGTCGCAGCCATCATTTCCAATAATTTTGTTGCTGAATACATACCGTCAACAGCGAAAAAATAATCCGGGAAAATAAATCCGCCGCGCGTACCGCCGACAAAACTAATATTAGTTTTATTCGAAGCAACCATCATAGCTGCATGAGAATTCTTGGTAAACATTACCTCTACGTTATATTGTCTGGCAACGGATTCCACCTCTGATGATGCCGATATTGGGATCGCTATCTTTTTCACCGGCTTCCCTTCGATCTGCCTGCATTCAAGAAACAATTTAGTGATAAGTGTCAGAAGATTCTGGTTATGATGGAAGTCTCCATTCTCATCGACAACAGAAATGCGCTCGCCACCGGCATCCAAAATAATACCGACATCATAGCCGAGAGAAGTAACAATATTTTTTAATTGTTCGGTAGAGCGTTTGAATTCCTCTTTAGCGCGAGTAAGTTTTGTCGGCTCTAAATATCCATTTAGAGAGACAACTTCTACGCCGAGCGAACCTAAAATATTCGGGAAAATAGTCGAAGTTATGCCGAATGCATAATCGAGGACGATCCGCAATTTCGCTTTTGATATAATTTCAGTATTGACACTCTTGGTGAAATTTTTTCCTATATGCTTCACCGGTGCGGACAGGAAATTCGATCGTCCCAACTTTATCATACGGTGCGCGCGGAAAATCTTCGCCGAAAAAATATCGCTCGATGGTTTTGCCTTTTGTTGAAGTAAGGTCTTTACCGTCGGAATCGAAAAATATTATATCGGTACGACGCTTCTCATAAGGATTCTTACGGACATGAACTCCTCCGGCTTGTCTTCCGTTTAGCAGATCGTGGCGCGTCAGTGGGATAGGACTCTGTTCCAGATCGCGGACATTAACTCCCGCGCTCATCAGGCCGCTTGTCAGTGCGCGTGAGATAACGCGAGAACCGGGATCGCTATCACGCGAGATTACGACATATTGTCCCATGCCGCACAGCGCGCCGAATGACGCTCCGACTTTCGCCGTAAACTCCGGTGTTATTTCAATATTCGAAGCGCCCGAAATTCGTGAATTGGTGAAGAGGGCTTTCGACCACTTATCCTCCAGGACTAAACTCGTATGCAGGATCGAACCGCTTTCGATTTGTTTTTGGGGACAGAGCTTCACGTTTGGCATGATCTCGGCTTTCTCGCCGACCTGACAGCGCTCACCCATAAAAACATGTTCATGGATCTTTGCTTCTACGCCGATATTCGAATTCGAGCAGATGACAGCATGGTTGATATAGGCAAGATCGCCGATAGCCACGTGATCCCAGAGAACTGCATCTTCAAGAGTTGCGCCTGAACCGATGACTGTATCATCTCCGATCACACTATTGAGCAGTGTTGCTCCCGGTGAGATCTTTACATTTTTACCAATGATATTTTGCCCATAGAGTAATGCCCCGTTCACTTCTGTACCCTTCTCGATGATCGCATTTTCTCTTGGCTCTCCATGGACGTTGAGCTGCACTTTTCCGGCAAGCGCATCGAGATGAGCTTCATGGTATTCGATCAAGTTTCCGATATCGCGCCAATATCCATCGGCGATATAACCATAAAGTCCCGATTTTTCTTCTAAGAGAAGAGGGAAAAGATCTTTGCTGAAATCGAACTCACGGCGATAAGGAATTCTCTCGAATGCTTCCGGCTCGAGAATATAAATACCGGTATTGATCGTATCGCTAAAAACCTCGCCCCAACTTGGTTTTTCGAGAAAGCGGGCGATACGTCCATCTTCCTCGGTAATAACGACGCCGAATTGGAGTGGATTTTTTACGTGGGTCAGGACTATCGTTGCGACCGCTTTTTTCTCCTGATGAAACTTCAGCGCTGCACTCAGATCAAAATCAGTAAGAATATCTCCGCTGATGATGAGGATCCGTTCTTTCATCCCATGCTGCTCGGTTGCATTACGGACGCTTCCGGCAGTGCCATAATCCGCTTCGGCACGGGTATATTTCATATCGACGCCGAAGGTTGAGCCATCGCCGAAATAGGAGGTGATCGCCTCAGGTTGAAAATAAAGAAGCGAAGTAAGGTTATGAAAGCCATGTACCTTTAGCAAATCAACGATGTGTTCCATCATCGGCTTATTCAGCAGCGGGACCATAGGCTTCGGCAGGTTCATCGTCAAGGGACGCAGCCGCGTTCCGAATCCTCCTGCCATGATTATTGCTTTCATTGTTGTTTGGTCATTGTGTGCATAAGCACGAAAATACTATGCAAAAGGTTCTGTATAGACTATTTCAGTAATATTCTTATGAGCATCATAGTACTCGATCATATTCAGTTGGCAATGCCACCCGGAGGTGAATCCGAGGCGCGATCATTTTATACAGATATTCTTGGTTTTGAAGAGATCGAAAAACCTGAACCGCTTCGTCATCGCGGGGGATGCTGGTTCAAGATTACGGGTGCCGAAGTACATTTGGGGATTGAAGAAGATTTTCGTCCTGCGAAGAAAGCACATCCGGCATTTCGTGTTGTGAATATCGCAGTAGTGAAAGACTCTTTAATGGCAAAAGGTTTCTCTGTTACAGCTGATACTGTATTACCTGGCTTCGATCGTTTTTACACAGCTGACCCATTTGGCAATAGGATAGAATTTTTGGAAGCTCAGAATGATAAAGCAGAAAAACGGAGTTACGTTTGAGGGAGGAAGTATTTTTTGGTCTTTCGTTGAAGGAAAATGATAGATAGAACATATCCTATTATGATCGATATGCCAACATACTGACCATGCCAGTCAGAAAATTGGCATAGCAGAGAGATGAAGATAAAAAATATCGTTACTCCCGAAATGAGAATAACAGTATTTTTTTCCCCAATGAGCCGCGCAAGCCTATGTGCCGTATGATCGGTGCCTCCGGTTTTGATCGATATTCCCCGGATCTTTCGAGTAATAGCGACAAAAATAATATCACCGATAGGAAAGAGTAGCGGAAGGACATCAGAGGGATGCCACGATGAAATACCGACGGTACTGAGCTGAGATGGCAACACAAGGACGGCAATTGCCGAACCGAGAAATTGACTGCCGGAATCCCCTAAATATAGCGAGGCATTTCGGAAGTTATATGGTAAGAACCCTAAACATACTCCGAGAATGGCATAGGAAAAAATATGTGGATTACCGAGCAGCGCGATCCATGTAAAAATAAGTATTGCATACGATACCGCAAGCCCATCCATTCCATCGATAAGATTAAATGCATTGACAAAAACCACGATCCAGAAAACGACGAGAACAAACCACGGTGAAAACGGAAGCAAGAGGAAAAATTTAGCCGATACAATTGCTGCCAGGATCTGAAGAAGAATTTTTTTCCCGGGCGTGAGCGCAAAGATATCATCCGCTATTCCAATGGCAGTAAAAAGCGCAGCACAGGAAAGCACTGGATGATCGGCAAACGGGATTCCGCCGAACGTAATGGCGGTCAAAATAGCAATGAACATACTGATCCCACCCAGCAATGGTTTTGGTGATTGCGCCCACCTGGCAGTAAAATTGCCGGAGACAATGGAATAATTCGTTGCAACCATGCCGATGACAGGAGCAAAGAGCAAGCATGAGAGACATGAGATAATAATAATGCTCATGGAGTATTAAGAATTGCCGGAGCGAAAATCTTCCGATCTGCTAAGAAAGGATTCTCATAATGTTGCAAAACATCCGCTGTTTTCATAAGCGGTCCGAACGAATAATCTTGTAAAAGCCGGATGAGTTTTAATCGTGCTGAATGGATGCCGATATAATGCATGGATTCAGCGATTCCATGCCGGTTGATTCGCGGATGATCCGTATCGAGCTCCCATGGATGAATATAAAAAACCGCAGGTTTATTTTCTGCTTCACAGTGAGCGAAGTTTCTATCAGTTAGCCAATATGGATACGCCCGAAAATATCCTCCGCCGGAAATAGGAATTTTCAAACCTGCAAAATGCCTAACGGTTATTGGTGCTTCAATAATTGTAGTGCCGGATGTCTCAATAGTATGTACTGAATCCGTTGCATCTTTCATTCCTGTTCTCCAATGCCGCATAGGCAGGATGCTGGAATCATGGGTAATGCCAAGCGACGCAAGAATCTCCAATGCCCAATAGGTATCCTTCCTGATCGAGAAATACGGAGCGCGGTAACAATGGATGTTATTACCGATAATATCGGAGATGATGTCTATTGCTGTTTTGGTATCGGTTTCGAACTCGCAAGTGCTTTGAAGGTAAATCGATGTATGGTCATAACTATGGCAGCCAATTTCATGACCGCGCGCAGCGGTGTCGCGTAAAAGTATAGGGTAGGTTTTGGCTTGCTTTCCTATCCAGAAAAATGTTGCCTTCACTCCAAATTCATCCAGAATGTCGAGGAGGAAATTCATTCCATAGTTGATACGCGATGCAGGGTGGGCGGCAACGGAGTAGCCCGGTGGAAATCCATTATACCAATCCTCGACATCAACACTAAATATATGCTGCATGGATATTTCAGGGGAAATTTGTCCCTACATATAAGTCAACTGAGAAAGGAAAAGGTTACAGGGCAATAATTTTTGCCCTATTTTAAAATTGAAAATCAGTAAGACTCGTCGGTATTCGGGAAATCACCGCTTCGCACATCATCTCCATATTTCTTAAAAGCGGAGCGTACATCTTCTGCCAGTTTCAAATATTTTCTTACAAATCGTGGGTGAAATTCCTCATTGAGCCCGAGCATATCATGAAGGACCAGTACCTGCCCATCGCAGCCATTGCCGGCACCGATGCCGATCGTTGCCACTTTTAACATTTTCGTGACTTCGGCAGCAAGTGTTGCAGGAATTTTTTCCAAGACGATTGCGAAAACACCAGCATCTTGCAAGGCAAAAGCATCTTGTTTAATTCTATCAGCTTCTTCCGGTGTTGTGCCGCGTGTGCGATAGGTGCCGAATTGATTGATCGATTGTGGAGTGAGGCCAAGATGCCCACATACAGGGATGCCGTTATCGGTCATGAGTTTTACCGTTGCGCAAACTCGCTCGCCGCCTTCAAGCTTAACAGCGCCTGCTCCGGTTTCTTTCATCACACGTCCGGCATTTCGGAAACCGTCTTTATCACTCGTCTGATACGACATAAAAGGAAGATCGCAGACGACCATCGAATAATCTTTCGCGCCTTTGACGACTGCCTTCGTATGATAGATCATTTCATCGAGGGTGACCGGAAGTGTCGTATCGTTGCCTTGGATAACATTCGAAAGCGAATCGCCGACAAGCAGCATATCGATCTCGGCTTCATCCAAAAGTCTGGCGAAGGTAAAGTCATACGCTGTCAGCATTGTGATCTTTTCACCATGCTGTTTTTTTTCTGCGATCGTTCTGGTAGTAACTCTCACGATATAAATATGAATTCTGAAATATGAACTATGAATTTTTCTTTGGCTTTTTACTTTTCGTTCTTTTGACTATGGATGTCAAGGTAGCCGTTAATTCATCAGTTTCTTTCATTAGTGGCTGAAGTAATACTTCTTTAATAATGCCTGCTTCTACTAAGAAGTTCAAGCCAGTAAAGAGTTTCTTCAAGTTCACCCAAACTCCCTTCGTTTTTTGAAACAAAATCTGCAGGAGATTTAGCACGGCGACCTTTCACAAAATTGTGCCCCAACAGATGTTCCGGATCGCAATACTTGTTTCCCAATAACCTGTGCCACTGTAGTTTTTGGCAGTGAAACGTAAAGATTAATAATTCTGAGCGCATATCCTTTCACACGTTTTCTGAGTTCGATATATTTCTGATTTGTTTCCATAAAAAAAATTCAATATACAAAATATTTCTACCCAACCTTTCATAGTTCATATTTCACATTTCATATTTCAATAAGCGGTATTTTTGCAAGATAAATTATAGACAAACATGAACCTAACAGTTCTTTTTGGCGGAACAAGCGCAGAACGCGAGATTTCGCTGCTTTCAGGGTATGCGATGGCTCGCGC
>Ga0206906_1077_pt1 | contig 16144 bp, 10 predicted proteins | sample Alteio_BWOrgHeat_79_FD_152935 | JGI IMG/M metagenome (GOLD analysis project Ga0206906, IMG submission 152935) | Enriched cells from forest soil in Barre Woods Harvard Forest LTER site, Petersham, Massachusetts, United States -... | ecosystem: Environmental > Terrestrial > Soil > Temperate forest >...
CCTTTTGAAGTCAAAAGCGAATCCACATCCGCCGGCATTGGTCTTAACTATCAAGTAATCCGCCAGCGTGATGAAAATTTTACGCTTAAGATGGCCTATAATACCACCGACGTTAGCAGCGAAATAGTAGGCACACAACTTTCAGACGATCATATCCGCGCCGTGCGCACCGGCTTTAATTATGAAATGCAAGATAACTGGCAGGGATATAATAGCCTCGGCGTTACAATTAGCCAGGGTATAAACGGATTGGGATCCAATGGTTTCAACGATCCTAATCCTTCACGTACCGGAGCCAAACCTGATTTCGCCAAGTTCGAGCTCTCGCTTTCGCGCCTTCAGAGTATCACCGGCGATTGGGTTGCGTACGGCGCCGCCTACGGTCAGGCGGCATCCAAAAAATTATATTCCTCGGAACAATTCGGTTATGGCGGACAAGCATTCGGGCGCGCCTATGATTCCTCCGAAATCACCGGTGATGATGGTGCGGAGGCCTCGCTGGAACTGCGTTACGGTGGGTTCAGTTCCTGGTCGCCGATCACCGTACAGCCCTACAGTTTTTACGATATCGGTACGGTATGGAATAAAGCTGTTGGCGTATCGACGCGTGAGTCCGGCGCGTCGGCAGGATTCGGCGTGCGCCTCGCCACACCGTGGCATCAATCGGGCAATCTTGGCATCGCCTGGCCGCTTACCCGCACCATCACCGCGCCCGTGTATGGCGAAGGTTCGAACGGTCCGCGCATCTCCGTGCAATTCGGACAGGAATTCTAACACTAAATCCCTATAGAAATTTTATAAAATCTGCCATGATGTGATTCATCCAAAACCACAGGAGGCAGTTATGAGCGCAGCGAAATCCGGCACGTTTAAAATAGGCGGCTATATTGCGGTGAACCGTTTGGGCTTCGGCGCTATGCGCATCACCGGCCCGGGCGTTTGGGACGAACCGAAAGATCGCGCGGAAGCGATAAAAACTTTAAAACGTCTGCCTGAACTCGGCGTCAATTTTATCGACACCGCTGACAGCTACGGCCCGGAAACGAGCGAACTGCTAATTGCCGAGGCGCTGCATCCGTACAAAGGATTGCTCATCGCCACCAAGGGCGGGCTGGTGCGCCCCGGCCCGGATAATTGGGCGCCGGTCGGACGTCCTGAATATCTGCGTCAGGCCGTGCGCCTGAGTTTGCGGCGGTTGAAAGTTGAGCGCATCGACCTCTGGCAACTGCATCGCATCGATGCAAAAACGCCGCGCGAAGAACAATTCGGCGTCATTGCCGACATGCAGAAAGAAGGACTGATCCGTCATGTGGGACTTAGCGAAGTCAGCGTAAAAGAAATCGAAGCGGCGCAGAAATTCTTCCGCGTCGCCACCGTGCAGAACCGCTATAATTTAATCGACCGCCATAGCGAAGACGTGCTCGATTACTGCGCGAAAAACACGATCGGCTTCATCCCGTGGTATCCGCTCGCTGCCGGCGATCTCGCCAAACCTGGCTCAGTGCTTGATACGGTCGCGCGCAAATTAAACGCAACGCCAAGCCAGGTCGCGCTCGCCTGGATTTTAAAACGCAGCCCGGTCGTATTGCCGATACCCGGCACCGGCAAGGTGAAGCATCTGGAGGAGAATGTCGCGGCGGCATCGCTTACACTTTCGGACGAAGATTTCAAAGCGCTCGATGATGCAGGCCGCAAAGCCTATAAACAGGCGGCGTAATTTAACGCGTTAGAATATTTTGGTTTAAATACACATATTTTTCGTCATTCCCTGAATTTTGTTCTTCACAAAATTCTAGGGGAATCCAGTTTGGATCGCCCTAGAATCGTAAAAAACGATTCGGGCGATGACGTGTCGGCTAAAGTAAAAATACTCTAGGCTATTGCACCATTAGTGAACGGGTAAATATCTTCAGGCGGTAGTCCGGCCTGTGATTTTTTCCACATCGCAACATAAGCATCTTCAATGTGTTTGGTGAAAAGCGTGGTGTTGAAGAGTGCGCAGCTCGCCCGATTATTCACCAGCTTCTCGCGAATCGCTGCAAGTTTTTGCGCATTTGTTGCAAGTTCCAGCGCGAGCGCTTCATACGTTGCATGCGAATGCGTAATCATTTCCGCAAGATTCGCAGCACTCAGCAAACTCGCGGCCACCCTCGCGGAAAACGTCTCGCCCGGATAGGTCAGCACCGGCAAACGCGCCCATAGCGCATCGCTGGTAGTGGTGTGAGCGTTATAATAAAACGTATCGAGGAATAAGTCGGCAAGCCGGTGCCGCGCCAGATGATCGGCCAATTCCATTTGTTTGGCAAACACCAGCCGCTCGCCGGCAATGCCTCGCACCTCAGCTTCTTTGCGAAGATTGTTCGATGCGGATGCATTGCCTTCCAACAGCCACAGCACGCTTCCCGGCACAGCACGCAAAAGCCGCATCCAGATATCGAAAACATCCGGCGTGATTTTGTAACTATTGTTGAAACAACAAAATACAAAACCATTTTCCGGCAAGCCCATTTCCCGACGTGTGAAATGTTTTTCAGAAATCTTTCGCACAGAATCGTTGACCTGATAACTGTTCGGCAAATAGGCGATTTTCTCGCTGTAATAGGGCTTATGATTTTCCAATATAACCGTCGGATCGGCAATGATATAATCCATGTATTTTGCGCCCATTGTGCCCGGATATCCCAGGTAATTGACCTGAACGGGAGCAGGGCGCATGGCGAAAATATTCGTTCTCGAATTTTGCGTAAAACCTTTCAGATCGACGGCGATGTCGATTTCCATACTTCTTGCCATCGCCGCGATTTCCACATCCGATTTAGCGCTCACATCGATGAAACGATCGAAGGCTTTTTCCAGGCGTTTTCGCATGGCGTCGTTCGATGGCGGTCCAAACGAAAACGCCGTTATTTCAAATTTCGCGCGATCGTGCAGCTCGAATAATTCGGCCATCAAATAGGCCGTCGCATGATTTTGCAGATCGGAGGAAAAATATCCCAGACGTATTTTTGGATGCGAATATTTTTCACCCTTCCACAGCGGCGCGGTGGCCGGAAATTTATTTTGCACATAAATTTCGGCGCATTTTCTCTGATGCGACAGCGAAAGCGGCGTCGCGGTAATGACAAAAGGAGAGGCGACGGCCTTACCCTCGTCGATGCCTTTTTCAATGGTTTTAATAAGCTCGGGAATACCTTGCCAATGGCAAACCTGCATCCGCGCATTGAGTAAAACCCCCAGTAAATACGGTATATCGGGTTTAAGCGCCGCGGCTTTTTCGTAAGCATCGAGCGCCTCGTCATAGCGGCGGATGTCGCGCAATGCGTTGCCTTTATGATAATAGCTGTGAGCGTAATTCGGATTGAGCGCAATGGCTTTATCGTGGTCTGCCAGCGCTTCGTCATGCCGGTATAGCTCCTCCAGCGTATTCCCGCGATTGTCGTAAAATTCCGGACGACCAGGATTTAGCTGTATTGCCTTCTCGTAATCGGCCAGCGCCTCGCTGAAGCGTTTCATATCGTGCAGCGCAAGGCCGCGATTATTATAGGCATCGGCATAAGCTGGCGTAATGGCGATGGCTTTATCGTAAGCACTGAGCGCTTCACTGTAGCGATTCAGTTCCCTAAGCGTAATGCCCAGATTATTATACGCCTCAGCGTGGCCGGGCTTGCATAATATTGCTTGCTGATAGCTCGCCGCGGCTTCTTCGAACCGTCGCATGTTGCGCAGTAAATTGCCCCGGTTATAGTAGGCGTCGGCAAATCCCGGATTAATTGCCACCGCCTTATCATAACTTGCAAGCGCGTCGCCGGGCCGTTTCAAACTCTCCATGATAACGCCCAGATTGCCGTGGGCATCGGCAAAGCTAGGGGCTTTGACGGTAAGCGCCAGCAAAATTTCCGCCGCCGCCTGAAAATTTCCGCGATTGAATTCTCCAACCGCCAGGGCGTTGGCTTCTTCCACCCCATATACCTGGCCGCCGATATTCAGCGTCAGCCGGTGTTTGTCCTGCGATTGCGCTATACGCCGTTCTTTTCTGTTCATAGCACGTTACTTACGCATTATTTCTTCACGGCGAGAATTTCCATGCAGACGCGGTAGCGCTCGCTGATACTATAACGAAGCGGCTCGAATCCGTTATCGGAAAGCAGCTTGAACAACCGGCTGCGGCTGAAATTATGATAATGTTCGATTTCACCCCAATATGGATTGGCGTTATTCTCATCCATGATCCGCCAGACGACATTTTCGCTGTTGGGCAGCGAGATAAACGTAATCCCTCCATCCTTAAGCAGCGTATGGACGTGCTTCAACGCCGGCACGGGAAACGGCATATGCTCCAGCACGTCGGCCATGCTGATGACGCTGAATGCGCCCGGCCTGTCGAAGGTCTGAAAATCCATGCAATAGGCTTCGTAATTCAAGCGGTTTAATATGTCGATGTTATCTTTTCGCAAATCCATGCCGACGACATCGAATCCGTATTCATCGGCGGTAAAAAGCAGCGAGCCGTTGCCTATTCCGATATCCATCCATGCGCCCGATGATTGGTAGGGCAGCACTTTTTCGATCATCCTTGCCGAAACGGCGCGCTGGGCTTCGAGCTGATAGCCGACCATCTGATTTTCCTGCGTCTTCGAAAAAATCAGCTTGCAGGCTTCGTCGGTAAAATAGCCGTCGGTGAACACATGCTCGCAGTCGGCGCATTTCATCCATGTCATTACCGGCGGTATGTCGGGATGATAAATATGGTGCTTGGAGCAATCGCCTTTTTTAAACGGCGCGATGGATGTATGTCCGCATAAGGGGCAAGACGTATATAAAATCCGGGCCGGTGATGTAAGCGCCATCGTTTTTTCCTTTATGAGACGTAAATATCGTCAGCCGGTAAGCCCGTCTGCGATTTTTCCCACATCCTAGCATAAGCTTTTTCAATATGTTTAGTAAAAATCGTGGCGTTGAAAAGCGGGCAGGTGGAGCGATTTTGCGCCAGTTTTTCGCGAATCGCCGCAAGTTTTTGCGGGCTTTCGGCAAGCTCCAGCGCCCGCGCTTTATATTCTGCGTGTGAATGTGTAATCATCTCCGGCAAACCCACTGCATTCAAGAGGCTCGCCGCCACCCTTCCGGCGAATGTTTCCCCAAGGAACGTCAACACCGGCAAACCCGCCCATAGGGCATCGCTGGCGGTGGTGTGGGCGTTGTAATGAAATGTGTCGAGGAATAGATCGGCAAGTCCTTGCCGCGCCAGATGGTCGGGTAAGTCCATACGTTTGGCAAATACCAGTCGATCGCTGGAAATTCCTCGCGCCTGCGCTTCTTTCTGAAGATTTTTCACGGCCATTGGATGTTCTACCAAAAGCCACAATACACTTGCGGGAACGGCATGCAGAAGCCGCATCCAGATATCAAAAACATCCGGGGTGATTTTATAGCTGTTGTTAAAGCAGCAAAACACGAAACCATTTTCCGGCAAGCCCATTTCCTGTCTGGTGAAGTGCTTTTCAGCAATTTTTCGCGATGAATCATTGACCTGATAGCTGTCGGGCAGATAGGCGATTTTTTCGGTGTAATAGGGCTTATGCGCCTCCGGTATCAGGACCGGATCGGCGATAATATAATCCATATATTCCGCTCCCATCGTGCCCGGATAGCCTAGATAATTGACCTGAATGGGGGCAGGGCGCATGGCGAAAATATTGGTCCTGGAATTTTTGGTAAATCCCTTCAGATCGACGGCGATATCGATTTCCATGCTTCTTGCCAGCGCCGCGATTTCCGCGTCGGATTTAGCGCTTACATCAATAAAATGCTCAATGGCTTTTTGCAGCCGCGCCCGCATGGCATCCGTAGACGGCGGCCCGAACGAGAATGCCGTCACCTCAAATTTCGTGCGATCATGCAGCTCGAATAATTCCGCCATCAAAAATGCCGTTGCGTGATTTTGCAAATCGGCCGAGAAATATCCGATGCGAATACGCTCATGTGCATATTTTTCACCGTTCCATAACGGTGCAGCGGCAAGCGGAAATGTGTTCTTTATAAAAGTCTCGGCGCACATCTGCTGCTGCGATAAGGATAATGGCATCGCCGTCAATATGAAGGGAGACGAAACCGGTTTACCCGCCTCTACCGCCTTTGCAATCGCATCGAAGGCGGCATCGGCATCTCGCCAGTCGAACATAAACATCCGTGTATGCTGAAGATCTCCTAACAAGCAAGGTATATCGGGATTAAGCGCTACCGCTTTCTCATAACTCGCCAGCGCTTCGTCATATCGCCCGGTGGCGCGAAATGTCGAGCCCTGGTTGTAATAAGCGTTCGCGTAGCCGGGATTGAGCGCGATGGCTTTCGCATAACTTTCCAGCGCCTCGGCGTATCGCCCCATTGCATGTAAAGCCAGCCCGCGGTTGTTATGGGCATCCACGTGATTGGGCATGAGGGCGATGACTTTATCGTAACTGGGAAGTGCGGCGTCATGGCGCGTCATTTTCTGCAGTACAAGCCCGCGATTATAATAGCCGGAAGCATCGTCGGGTTGGAGCGCTATGGCTCTGTCGTAACTTGCCAGCGCTTCGCTGTAGCGCCAGATTTTCTGCAATATATTGCCCTGGTTGTTGTAGGCTTTGGTAAAGCGGGGATTAAGCGCTACGGCCTTCGCATAGCTTTCCAGCGCCTCATCGTAACGTCCCATTTCCTGAAGCACGTTGCCGCGATTATAATAGCTGTCGGCATGCGCAGGCACCTGGACAGTGATAAGATGAAAAATATCCGCCGCACCCTGCATGTTCCCGCGATGATATTCCTGAATCGCCAGCGCTTCCGCTTCCTCAATCGCGCAAGCTTTGCCGTGCAGGCTAATCGCCGGCCTTTGCTTATTCTCAGACTGCGTTATGCGGCGCTGTTTTCGGTTCATACTGCTTTGAATCTTCTATATCACATAAATATCTTCAGACGGCAATCCCGCCTGCGAACGTTCCCACATCTGAATATAAGCCTTCTCCATATTTTTAGTAAAAAGCCCGGTGTTGAAAAGCGGACATGACGCCAGGTTTCGCGTCAGTTTTTCGCGAATCGTCGCGAGTTTTTGCGGGTTGGTGGCAAACTCCAGCGCCAGCGCTTCATATTCGGCATGCGAATGCGTAATCAATTCCGGCATATTGGCAGCATTTAATAAACTCGCTGCCACTCTTGCGGCGAAGGTTTCTCCCAGACACGTCAGCACCGGCAATCCTTCCCATAAGGCGTCGCTGGCGGTGGTATGGGCGTTGTAATGAAACGTATCAATAAATAAATCGGCAAGCCTGTGTCGTGCCAGATGGTCTTCCCGAGCCGTGCGTTTGGCAAATACGAGCCGGTTACTTGCGATTCCTCGCGCCTTGGCTTCCTGGCGCAAATTTTCCGATGAAGCAGGGCTTCCTTCGAGTAGCCATAATACGCTACCTTCCACCTTGTGCAGAAGCCGCATCCAGATCTCAAAAACGTCGGGCGTGATTTTAAAGCTGTTGTTAAAACAGCAAAACACGAAACCGTTTTCCGGCAATCCCATTTCCTGGCGAGTGAAGGATTTTTCAGAAATCTTTCTTGTCGAATCGGTGACCCAATAGGTGTCAGGTAAATACGCGATTTTCTCGCTGTAACTGGGCTTATGTTCTTCCGGAATGACGGTTGGATCGGCTACCAGATAATCGATATAACTTGCGCCCATCGTGCCCGGATATCCCATGTAACTGACCTGAACAGGAGCCGGGCGCAGCGCAAAAATTCCGGTTCGTGAATGCGCCGTAAACCCGTTCAGGTTAACGGCGATATCGATTTCCATACTTCTTGCCAGCGCGGCGATTTCCGGTTCGGATTTGGTTCTAACGTCGATGAAATGATCGAACGCTTTCTCTAAACGTTGTCGCATGGCATCGTGTATGGACGGCCCCAGTGAAAATGCCATTATCTCGAACTTCGTGCGGTCGTGAAGTTCAAAAAATTCCGCCAGTAAGCTCGCCAGCGGATGCCCGCCATTTAGGTCAGACGAAAAATAACCGATGCGAATGCGATCATGCGCATAGCGTTCGCCGTTCCATAACGGAGTGGCGACGGCCGGGTATTTGTCATTTACATACATCTGCGCGCATTTTTTTTGATGCGCTGCGGATAATGGCATCACCAATACGGGAAAAGGGGACGAAGCAGTTTTATTGCTCTCTATTTCTTGAGCCAACCTCTCAAAAGCAGGTTCAATTCCTTGCCAATTGCAAAGACTCATTTTGCTAAACAGAAAATCACCCATTAAATAAGGAATAGTGGGATCGAGCGCCATGGCTTTTTCATAATTTTCCAGCGCCTCGTCAACGCGGTTCATATCTTTTAGAACGGTTGCCCGGTTATAATAAACCGGCGCGTAATCGGGCTGGAACCTTATGACTTTGTCGTAATCCAGCAATGCCGCGCCCACCCGCTGCATATCGTGTAAAAGATTGCCCCGGTTATTATAGGCTTCCGCGTAGTCAGGTTTGAGCGCTATGGCTTTGTCAAAATGGGCTAGCGCTTCTTCATACCGCATCAGCCCATTTAGAATAAGACCCATGTTATTATAAGCGGCGGTGTGATCGGGTTTGAGCGCTAAAACCTTCGCATAACTCGCTCTTGCTTCATCGTATCGCTTCATTTCCTGGAGAATCGCGCCCCGGTTACTATAAGCATCGGCATAATCAGGCTTGAGCGCTATCGCTTTTTCATAATGTGTCAGCGCTTCATCGTATTGCCCCACGATATGGTAATTGAAGCCCTGCTTGAAAAAATCTTCAGCATTATTGTACATTGGTATGATGGGCTTTTGCTCTTTATTCATAACGCAACTGGCGGGTTTACATAAATGTGCTCGGACGGCAACCCCGCCTGTGATTTTCTCCACATCTGCACATAGGCATCTTCAAAATGCCCGGTAAAAAGTCTGGTGTTAAAGAGGGGGCATGCCGCCCGGTTCTTCGCCAGTTTTTCACGAATCGCTGCGAGTTTTTCGGGATGAGTGGCAAACTCCAGCGCCAGCGCTTCATATTCGGCATGCGAATGCGTAATCAATTCCGGCATATTGGCAGCATTTAATAAACTTGCCGCCACCCTTCCGGCGAAGGTTTCCCCCAGGCGCGTCAGCACCGGCAAGCCTGCCCATAGGGCGTCGCTGGTGGTAGTGTGGGCGTTGTAGTGGAAAGTATCCAAAAACACATCAGCAAGCCGTTGCCGCGCCAGATGGTCTTCTCTATCGAGGCGTTTGGCGAATATCAGCCGGTCGCCGGAAATTCCGCGCGTTTGTGCTTCGCTACGCAGATTTTTCGATGCGGTTGGATTGGCTTCAAACAACCATAATACGCTGCCTTCCACCTTGTGCAGAAGCCGCATCCAGATATCGAAAACGTCGGGGGTAATTTTAAAGCTGTTGTTAAAGCAACAAAACACGAAACCGTTTTCCGGCAATCCCATTTCCTGGCGGGTGAAGAGCTTTTCAGAAATCTTTCCCGACGAATCGTTGGCCTGGTAGCTGTCCGGCAGATAGACAATTTTCTCGCTATAAAATGGTATATGTTCTTTGGGAATGATGGTCGGGTCAGCCACCAGATAATCGATATAGTCCGCTCCCATCGTGCCTGGATAGCCCAGATAATTCACTTGCACGGGCGCTGGGCGCATAGCGAAAACGCCGGTTCTTGCGTCTTGCGTAAAACCCTTCAGATCAACAGCGATGTCGATTTCCCTGCTTCTTGCCAGCGCGGCGATTTCATAATCCGATTTGGCGCTGACATCGATAAAATGTTCAAATGCCTTTTCCAGCCGCTTCCGTATGGGATGATTCGAGGGCGGCCCAAACGAGAACGCCGTTACCTCGAATTTCGTGCGGTCATGCAATTCAAAAAATTCCGCCATGAGATGGGCCGTCGCATGGTTATGCAAATCGGCCGAAAAATACCCCACGCGAATGCGGTCATGCGAATATTTTTCACCGTTCCATAACTTGGCGGTACTTGACGGAAATTTATCCCTTACATACGTCTGGGCGCATGCGTGTTGCAGAGCTGCGGGTAATGGCGTCGCCAGTACGATCAAAGGAGCAGACGCGGATTGGCCGGCGGCTATTTTTTCAGCCAGTTTTGCCAAAATGCCTTCATATCCTTGCCAATTGCATAACTGCATTCTGCTATGCAGCAGCGCGCCTAATAAACATGGAATATTCGGATTGAGCGCGATCGCCGTTTCGTAGTTTGCAAGCGCCTCCTCATCACGTTTTAATGCCTGCAGGGCAAGGCCGCGAGTGTAATAGGCTTCGGCATAATCGGGAGTAAAGGCAATGGCCTTATTGCAACTTTCCAGCGCTTCTTCAAATCGATGTAATTTCTGTAAAGTAACACCCCGGTTGCAATAGGCCGCCGTATAATCGGGTTTGAGTGCGATGGCCTTGTCATAATTGGCCAGCGCCTCTTCATAGCGCATCGTTTCCTGCAGGATATTGCCGAGATTGTTGTAGGCGTCAGCATACTGAGGAACTTTAGCGATAATAGATTGAAAAATCGCCGCTGCCGCCTGAAAATTTCTGAGATTGCATTCTTTAATCGCAAGCAATACGGCTTCTTCAATCGTGCAGGATTTACCGCGTATATTGACCGTCGGCCGGTGCTTATCCTGAGATTGCGTTATCCGTCGTTCTTTTCGGTTCATTCAAACATCCTGCTAACATGGCCTCGCCACGCATAGCCGAAGGCGAAGCGTGGTGCCCGGAGCCGGAATCGAACCAGCGACACAGGGATTTTCAATCCCTTGCTCTACCGACTGAGCTATCCGGGCAATGCCATAACGGCCGCAAAGAGGTTTGGTTTATAGAAGATAATCCGCCACTTGTCCAGATGGCAGAGCGGCAATATTTGTGATGAAATAACAATAGCTAACGTGTGACAGGCGGGCGGCGGTCAATAAAGCGTCCGGCCAGAGCATTATCACTCCAGACGATGGCGGGTAGCGTTTCGTCTGGCTGGTGCCCGTCCGCGTGCGCCCAGTTATGGTATTGCGACAGCATATCGAGGAAGCGCCGGTCTTCGAGCATATCCTTGGCGGCTTTATCGACGATCAGGCCGTCGGTTTTGGGATTGCCCGCGCGCGTTTTCACCATTTTCTGGCCGTCTTTTTTGTTCTGAGCGGTGAGAGTGACTTCGAGCCGCTCGATCGGTTCTTTGACGTGATGCTTATGCAGTTCGACGGTAACGTGCGGCGCGCAGATTTTTTCCAGCAGCGCCAGCCGATCGCCTTTTTGCACCTTGGCGCGCTCGAGCGCCAGCTCGATGAGCCTTGGCGTATAAAGTTGTTGGTGCGGATAAAGATCGCCGTAATGGCGGAAGAAGGTGAGGATCGCGCCCTGACGCGCTTTTTCCGGCGTGTCGGCGGTGTCGATGATCGGCGCCGAAAAATCCTTATCCGCCTGCGACAGCACCACCAGCGCCGAAGGATGCGGATAGCGGTGCCTATCGAGCAGCGTCGCTTCGAGAATGCACGTTCTCGCATCGGGCTGCGCCTCGGAGGTTTCGTCGTAATTTGGCAGCGGCGCGTGCTGCTTTTGCATATAGGCGAACACGCGCTCAGCCAATGCCGGATCGTCTTTGAGCATCTGGAAGGCTTGCCGTTTGAGCTCCTGCCAATGGCTGTCCTTATGGCGCTCCGCAATGATGAGTATGCTATAGAGGTTAGGAACGAGCATATCTGTATCTTCGTTAAGCCGCAGTGCCACTTCGCGTGCGAACACGTTGTGATTATCGCCACGGCGCGCGGCGGCTTCGAGCAGGCGCGAAAACGCATCGGCGCCCCAGGCCTTGAGCATTTTTTCATCCGGCGCCGGAAAGACCTTGTCGAGCCAGCTATTGGCTTCGTTGATCTGCATCTCACGGCGCATGGCGCGGTTACTCGAAAGCGTCTTGTTGAGCGACGCCGCGATTTTCGCCAGATGCTTTACCGTATAAGGCAATGGTATTTCGCTGATGGCGTCGTGCGCCGCTGCGCAAATACGCGCTGTCTGTGATGGGTTTAATCCCGCGATAGGCTTCACGATGGCAAGAAGCGTATTATGCAACGCTTTATGCGCGCGTCTTTTGCCCAGCGCCGACGAACGGTTCAGCAACTCGCGCGCATGATCCCAAACGATATACGATACCTGCTCAGTCGGACAGGCGGCGCTATCCCACGCCGGATCGGAGGTGATAGCTGCCGTCACCGCCCCCACCACATCGATCGCCCAACCCATCATGCGCTGGTTGACGAGATCGGCGTAGCGGCGCATTGGCGAGGTGACGTGGCTGTAACGCTTGGCGTTGAGACCGAAATGGCCTTTGCACATCTGGCTGTACTCCGCTTTATTCTGAATGATGCGCCCGCGCTGCGCTTCGTAGCGATCCATTTCTTCGGGCCGGTAAAAATTTGGGCTGTTGCGGAAAGAATAGCTGTGATTGCGAAATAAAAACGGGCTGCCGCTCATAAGTTCGGCGGTGGCTTCGTTGGCGGCGATCATCGATCCCTGCACGGTGGTGAACGCGCTCACCTCGTCGCGGCTGATGTGGCGGATGTTGCCTTCGGCGTCGGTGTAGGTGCCGGTTTGCTCGTCGTAATGCGGCAAGTTCGTCACGCCGCTTTTGCGTTCGAGCAATTGCGTCGCCACCACGGAAATCTGCTGAATCGGATCGCCATAAAGCAATATATCGCGCGCGGCTTCGCGGTAACTTTTGCATTTGGCTTTGATGCGCGTGCGCGCAAATTCCGTATGCACCGGATGTCCGTGCCGGTCGAACGTCACCGAAACGGTGATGGCGGCGCGTTCTTTGCCGTTTTCCAAACTTAAGCGATCCTGCAGCCGGCGCGGCAGCATCGGCGATACGCCGTGGGGAAAATACAGCGATTCGCCATTGTAAAACGCGAATGCATCGAGCGCCGCGAGGTCGCTGCCTTTGGTGCGCTTCGTCGTTTGCGGGCTTGCCGTGGCCACATCGGCGCTGATATCGAGCGTCGTTAATTTCCCGCGCACGTGATCGTTTTTATAGCGGATGCCGACGGCATCGTCGCGATCCATCGGCGAATCCGGATCGGCGCTGTCGATGGCGTAGCCTTTGATTTCTTTTCGGCCGCTTAAATCGAGGGGATGGCTGCAGATGGTGTGAGCGGCGCGCTCGGCACCGGCAGCGGTGACACTGTTCTGGCTTGGCCGTAGCGGTGATGTCTCGTGGATAACGCCCTCTGACATAGCTTTATGCTACACCAAAAGCGCAGAAAATACAATGCGTCTAATAATCCCGATCAGCTCCGCCTCATTCCGTCATTCCCCGAATTTTGCCCTTACAAAATTCTAGGGGAATCCATCCTCCTGCGCCAAGGCTTCGGAGGGCAGGGCCTGGATCGCCCTAGAATCGTAAACGCGATTCGGGCGATGACGGAATCCGCTATTAATAATCCGAAGGAACGAACGGCACGCCGACGGAGCCGTAGGAATTATTCAAAATAGCCCGGCGGGTTTGCGCGTCGCGCAGCTCGCTCGCACCCGGATCGTTTTCATGCGAGGCGATATTCATCGTGCCCATATTTCCTCCCGCAGCCGGGGAGAGTTGCGCTGCCGCTTCGGGCGTTATGGCAGCGACTGCGCTGCCGGGCGGATTTATCACCGGAGCATTCTCCGGGGAATAAACAAACTCAAAAGGTGTCGACGGCGGGGAATCCGGCACGGAGCTGCAACCGGCAAGCCCTGCCATCACGAATAAAATAGATAAAATGCGTTGTTTTTTCATACCCCAATAATTAATGCAAATTAACCAAAAAGACAACAGCTTATTTGCACTCACTCTCACTTTTTGTAAGGCCCTGTTTTTAGGCACGGATATTGCAAGGTAAGGAGGTAATACACTAAAGCCTGCAGCTATGGAGGATATTATGTCAGTCAAGTTTCGCAATTTCCTATCGAGGAATACCGCCATTTCGGCTTTCGTACTGGCGCTGGTGTTTCTGGCGGCGGTAGCGCTCGGGGCTATGGGCGATACGTCGTTTTTAAGTGTGGAGGGGCTGTTGATCGTCATCGGCGGCAGCATCGCCAACGCGCTGCTTAGCTATCCGCGCGAAGATGTGCGCAAAGCCTATATGACGGTGCGCAATATGCTCAAAAAACCGCGCGACCGCCGCGAGGATCTGCACAAAGACATTATGCGCCTTATCATGTGGTCGTATGTCGTGCAGGCGCACGATTTTCTCGGGCTGGAAAAAGAAAGCGCCAAGACAGTGCGCGATCCGCTGGAACGTTATGGTCTCGATTTAGTAGTGAGCGGCTATCCGGCCGGCAAAATTCGCGAGATGATGGAAACGGTCGCCGAAGCGGAATTCGCACGCCGCTGCACATCGGTGACGGTATTGCGCAACATGGCGGCAACCGCCCCGGCCTTTGGCATGGTCGGAACGCTCATCGGCATGATGATGTTACTTCACAATGCCGGTTCCGATATTTCCGGCATCCAGGGCGGCCTGGCCATCGCCATGCTCTCAACGCTCTACGGTATCCTGATTGCGCGCCTCGTTTGCTTACCCGCCGCCGATCAGTTGCTGCAGCAAGAAGAGAGTGAGCATTTCCGCAATTACATGATTATCGAAGGGCTGACGCTGCTCGCCGAAAAGCAGAAGCCGTTCTACATGCAGGATCGTCTCAACAGCTTCCTGGAGCCCGCGCAGCATCTCCAGCTCGATCGTTATATGCAAATCGCCTTCAGCAACCGCATCGCGCTAGCGGCGTAAGGATATATATGCCGTCATTGCGAGCGCAGCGAAGCAATCCAGCCCATCCATATATGCTGAACAAGCGGTTGGGCTGGATTGCCGCGTCGCTACGCTCCTCGCAATGACGAAAAAACAGGAGAAATAGTATGGCCATGCTACCGTCTAAAAATAATCGCAAGCACCTCAAAGGACAGACCGATCACCTCGACGCCTGGCTCATCAGCTACGCCGATTTGATCACGCTTTTATTCATGCTGTTCGTGATTATCGTTTCGGTGTCGGTAATGAAGCGCGAGCCGTCGCCGGTCGTTGCTTCCGGCCATTCGCAGTTTGATTTTGCCCAGCAGCATTCCGGCACCATCACCATGGGCACGCCGTACGACGATGCGTATCATAATCTCGTCGGCATCGTGACGGCCTTAAATGCCGAGCAGAATATCGCCGTCGATAAATCGCAAAAAGGTGTTTGGATCGACATCGCCGCCGCGCAGTTTTTTACGCCCGGCTCCGCCGAGATTTCTAAAGATCAATTGCCGCTCATCGCCGCCATCGCCCGTGTATTAAAGCAAAGCGCCACCGGCAATAGCATGATCGAAGTCGAAGGCCACACCGACGACGCGCCGCTGCAAAACAGTCCCTATACCGATAACTGGGATTTAGCTTCCGCGCGTGCCTCGCATCTCGCACATGCGCTGATCGAAGCCGGTATCGATCCCGCATATCTTCGCGCCACCAGCTACGCCGGTGTTCGCCCGCTTGTGCCTAATGTCGATAGCGCCGGAAAACCCATCCTCCAGAACCGCAGCCGCAATCAACGCATGGTGATACGCCTCGGGCAGCAATAATACTTTCCTCTCCCCTTGAGGGAGAGGGGATTTAGAAGTGCATCTCATACTCAAACAACACGCGTGCTGCCGATTGCGCTGAAGCCTGGGTTACGCCGAACAGATACGCCAGCTGATATTTCAGGTTCGGAATGATCTCGCCGTACACCGCCGGGCCGATATAATGTTCCTGATCGCTCAAGCGTCCCAGTTCATGCCCTTGCCCAAGATCGCTTTGCAGCTCAATGCCCGGCTGGAAATTCTGGCTATAGCGATAGCGGCTGTTCCAGAGCGTCACGTAATCCGGGCCGCCCGTGCCGCCGGAATTTTTGGCGACATTCTGCTCAAATCCGATATTGGCCGTATGCGTGAACATGCCCGTATCTTTTTGCAGCAGCAATTTCACCTCAAGCGTATCGGGCACTTTGCTGACGGTCGAAAAATCATAGGCGACCAGCAATCCTGAATCCACCCAGTTTTCGCCCTGCTCGAAAAACTGGAAACGGTTTTCGATTTCAAGATCTTCAAGTTTCAGCGCATTGTCGGGGTCT
>Ga0206906_1078_pt1 | contig 16138 bp, 16 predicted proteins | sample Alteio_BWOrgHeat_79_FD_152935 | JGI IMG/M metagenome (GOLD analysis project Ga0206906, IMG submission 152935) | Enriched cells from forest soil in Barre Woods Harvard Forest LTER site, Petersham, Massachusetts, United States -... | ecosystem: Environmental > Terrestrial > Soil > Temperate forest >...
GACATTAAAATCGCCATCGGTTGCCAGAATTACCCGATTATTTTTTTCTTTATCGAAATTTTCCTGAGCTATTTTATAGGCAAGTTCAAGTCCTGCTCCTCCGGCTGTTGAGCCGCCGGATTCCAGTCGTTCCAATGCTTCCAGAATTTTCTCCTTCTCTTCACCGGATGTCGGCGGCAACACCAAGCCCGGAGTTCCGGCATAAGTAACGAGAGCTACTTTATCCTGCGGACGAAGTTCGCTCACCAATAATTTGAATGCCTCTTTAATGAGCGGCAGACGGTTTTCGGGCATCATCGAACCCGATACATCGCGATCAGCATACGGTGGTCTTCCGCAGAATAAACCTTTGTTTGCAGCGATACGCGAACTTGTTACGCCGATTTCAGAAGATGAAAACTTCGAGATACTCGATTGGCTTATAGTCTCGGAATTCTCGTTTCCGCGACTTCCATGAATGCTATATCCGCCATTGCTGGCATCGGCAGCAATGCCAGGACTAAGTGAGGCAACATCAGATAACTTTTCTTTCATGACGGAAATTGTATCTTGTGCTGCGGCACTTAATCGAAACATTAATTCTGTTATCTTTCCTGATTCAACCTTAACGTTTTTTATTGTTTCAGATTGATATCCTGTACATCTTGCGATGACAGTATAGTCGCCAAGCGGAACATAAATAATTGTTGCGATACCGCTGTCTTTTGTAAATGCTCCTTGCTTCGTTTCCAGAATTTGGATCGAAGCACGGTTGAGCGGAGCGCCGGTTTTGGCATCGAGGATCGTGGCTCTGATCTTGCCGCGCTCCTCAAGAACTTTGGAAAATGCGAGAGTAACACAGATGATTAGTATTGCGGCGCCGAAGGCTGCCAGAAAGGAACGTGCTATTTTATTCATGATGATTTCTCCTTGAGAGATTAGTGAAGTTGTCTATTAGAATAACCCATGAGTCCGAAAGAAGTTGTAAAAAGAGATTACGTGTTCAGAAATTGCTACGGGGTTGTTTTCCATAGTGTTGCAGTTGGGATGAAGAATTACCATGAATAGTTTTTCATTAAAGAAAAAAAGTAAAATATATTGTCATTCCGAACGGAGATTTTTTTCGCGAAGCGAAAAAAACGATGTGAGGAATCCCCTGAACAATGGCTGAGAACTAACTTTCTACCACTATTAAGGGGATTCCTCAGTCGCTCTTAGCCTTCGGCTCATCGGCTCCTTCGGAATGACATCTGTAAAAAAAAATGAAACGAAACCCCTCTCCGTAAACCCTCGTTATCCATACATGAGATCTCTTGCCAGATACTTCTTCTTCGCATTGCTTCTTTTTGCAGCGGCGAATATTCATGCCCAATGGAAACTTGCCGCTCCCAATGTTATCACTTCCATCTTTCGCCCAAATAACGGCGGCGGAATACTTACTAATCACAATGGCATTCTCTGGGCAGGCTTTCGTGATATCTGGATGTCCGCTGATACAGGAAAGACCTGGAGCCTCCGAACTCCATTCGATGGCATCGATAATAATGCAGTAAAAGATATTTCTTTCTTCGATGATAATACCGGGCTTGCTGCGACCCAGAATGGCGAAATATATATTACGCAAGATCAAGGATTATCCTGGACACAGCATATTCCCAATAATCCCTTTCGTTTTCGTCCGAGCATCGAAAGCGCTTGCTTTGTCGGAACGCCGAATAATATCATTGCCTGCAGTTTTTCCGGAGATAGGTATGTATCCAATGACGGCGGCAATTCATGGCAAATCACCCTTGCCGATAGCATTGCTTCGAAAGTTATTCCGGGTTCGGGCGGAACGGCATATATCACCGGCGGATTATTCACCGGTGCATGGCTTTACGAAACAAATGATTTCGGCGCCACATGGATCCAGCATCCTGCCCAATTTCATTGGGATAGTTATTCTACCGAACGTGACCAGTGCGATACGACGATCTTCTATGCCGCCAATGACGACATCGCAGCACGTACCGATAAATTTTCGAGGGCTTATATTTCAACGAACACAGGAAACTCCTGGCAATCGGACGATCCGCAGCTGCGCCCCGATAGATGCGGCTCGGTTTCTGCTGCCCAACATGCTATTTTCATGCAGACATATTCCGGAATTATCCGCTCCACCGATCACGGCAGAACGTGGCAGGATATCGGCGGTCCGCCGAATATCGTCGATACACGTTTTGTCACAGCATTAGATAATAATATCGTCGTTGCCATCGATACCGGCGCATACGATTCGAATTTCGGGATCAATAGTCCGGGATCGGTTTGGGTAACCTATAATAGCGGCGGCGATTCGCTCATGTATACCGACGGCAGTAAATTAACGCTGGCTACTGCCGATCAAAGCGCTGATACTATTGGCGGAAGCGTTGCCGTTCCTATCTCGGTCAATGGAATAATCAATCCCATTGAAGCTGAGCTTACTATCCATTTCGATCCGCAGCTCATTTACCACGGCACATTTTCATTAACGAACGTGCCGCTCGATATTCCCGGCGAAACGTGGGCTGGCAGAACAAAGATCTATCTTCCCGGCGCAACTTCATCGGGCATTCTGGCTTATTCCTATTTCGATGTCTTCAACGATTCATCGAAAAAAACGAATGTTGTTTTCGATTCGCTTATTTTCTGCCTGAAGTATTTATCTCCGGTTGCAACAGCCGTCATTTCGCCCGATACTCTGTGCGGAGCAGATATTCTGACGCGTTTCATGCTTCATAATATTCCGCCCCAGCTTCGCATCGTGCCCAATCCTTCGGGCGGAGATATCAATATTATTTCATCCACTGATTTAGGTGATGTCCGGATCACCGTCTACGATATGCTTGGCACCAAACATGCCGATATGAATCTTGCCATCGGAAAAAATACTCCGGCAAAACTTCCGCTGCAGCTTTCAAGCGGCATCTATAATTTGCATGTGATCGCGGCAACGCAATCGTTCGATTTGCGAGTGATCGTAAATAAATAATTACCGATCCGCGAAAGTTTAATTATCCCTTCGGGACTTCCAGTGGTCGCTCTCTGTGCAGGAGCATCCAGTCGCCGTTTTCGGAGAGGGCTTCTTTGCCGAGTTCTAAGAGGAATTCTTTTACTTCGTGGCGCTTGCCTTCGGTCATGAGTTTCCCGAGCCAGTCCGTTGCATGGCGGAATAGCTCGCTCATGCGTTCATATTGCTTGATGTGCCCGAGCAATGCATTGCGCTCGATATATCCGCCGAGCAATGCGGAAACAATTGGTGCAAGACCTATAGAAACCGAAAGGAAATGCTCCGGCTCGGTCGTTAGCTGCAGCACGGCAAATGCAAGACCAAGCGCAAAGAAAAAATTGATGAGCACTTCGAGTTTATATAATTTTTTATGATCGCGCTTCATAGCGCGTGGAAAATATTTTACCTGATCTTCCACCCAATGCTTTAATACCAAACCTAACCGCTCATATTGGCTTTCGGAAATATATTCGCGCGGAGCAAAAGCATTCTGCTCTGATGGAATGGCGATCGTGCGTAGTGCATAGCGAATCCAATCGAGCTCGCTCTTTTGTTTGCGAAGATAATAATCGCCGGCGCTTTCGCGAATGCCGGCATATTCCCAATAAAACTGCACCCGCAAGCCTTCGGCAAGCGAACGGTAATCGAGGTACTTCGTCTGGTATTGTTTTTTCTTTGCGGCGCGGTACCATAGAAATGCGAGAACAAGCGATATGAGATAGCTGCTTAAGACAATTCTGTCATCCCAGACATGAGCGTAAATATCGAAAAAGAATGCTGCGGCAAATACGCAGGAAAATATTCCGATGAACGTACGATAGGTGAATCGTTGGAAATAGGACGCCAGCACATCGGCAGAAGTATAATAATCGCGCGTCGTTTTCAGTATTTCCGTTAACGAATGCTCATGCTCAGGAGGGAAAAGATAATCTCCGCTTTGTTTTTTCTTTTCCTCAATATATTTTGCATGGTGCAGAATATCTTCGTTGAACGAATCCATTTGCTCATAGATCTTTTCGAACGATCGTTCCGCTTCTTCTAAATTATTGTGTCCGCGGGGATAATATTTTTTCAGTGTCAGCGGTTCGCCATTTACATTCGGGTTATCTTTTCTTCGCGCGATAATATGATACACCGGACCTGTTTCGACCGGATCGAGCGGACTTTGCGGCGGTCCGAAAATTTCCGGTATGCCCTGTAATTTGTAATTGACGACCATTGACGTTCCGCCTAATAGTTCAACCGGAATGCCATCCCATACTGCGATCAGTATTTGACTATATCGTGCAAGGTACGCTCCGACCTGAGCATATTGCAAATTCCGTTCGTATCCAGGCTTGCTAATGCTTTCATCGGTTGCGCCTTCGGCAAGTGGCAGCGAAAACCACCGGCTTGCTTTGCTTAAAAGAAACTGAAATTCCTGTCTCGATTCCGGCGTCTCGAAATCCGTTGCATAGACTTCCGGCTTCATCGGCAGCGGCGCGATGTAATCTATCCCCAATTCGATGGCAATATGCGCTCCGAAGCGATCGGCGCCTTCGGCAAGCGAAGTAAGCAGGACGATAGGAGTCGAAGGATATTTCGTGCGCAGATCCTGATAAATTTGCCGCACCATCTGTTCGATTGCAGCAACATCTTCGCCGGGAAAGGCGCGATGTCCTGTGAAGCCGATAACTAAAGGTAATAGTGATGGGGATGGCATAATCCTTTATTAGCTATGATTCAAAAATCTTTCTACTTCATCAACATTCTTCGGACTTCCGACGACGAGCGGCGTTCGCTGATGCAAACTTTCGGGCATAATTTCCAACAATCGCTTCCCTTGCCCATCGGTTGCTTTACCGCCTGCTTGTTCTATAACGAATGACATCGGATTCGCTTCATAGAGCAATCGCAATTTGCCTTTATGGGATTTTACGTCTGCGGGGTATAAAAATACTCCCCCATAGAGCAAGGTGCGGTGAACATCGGCAACCATGGAGCCGACATAACGCAGGCTGTAGGCTTTTTTATTTTCGGCAGGAATATCTTTTTTGCACCAATCAATGTAGTTGCGCATACCCTCCGACCATTTATGATAGTTGCCTTCATTGACGGAATAAATTCCTTTATGTTCGGGAATGCGGATATTATCATGCGAAAGAAGAAACTCCCCGACTGATGGATCGAGCGTAAACCCATAGACGCCTCTGCCGGCTGTATAGATAAGCATTGTCGAGGGACCGTAAATTGTATAACCGGCGGCGATCTGTTTATATCCCTGCTGGAAAAAATCTTCTTTTGTACCATCCCCATCGGGAGTAACGCGACGCAAGATAGAGAATATCGTGCCGATAGAAACATTGGCATCGATATTCGAGGAGCCATCGAGCGGATCGAAGAGCAGTACGTACTTCCCCTTCGGATATTCATTCGGAATATTGAGAATATGCTCATTCTCCTCGCTTGCCATGCCGCAGAGATGCCCGCCATGATCCATTGCGCGGAAGATCGTTGCATTGGCAAATTCATCGAGCTTCTGCACTACTTCGCCCTGAATATTTGTCATCTCAGTCGAACCCAGAATATCAACGAGCCCTGCGCGCGAGACTTCCCTATTGATAATTTTTATCGCCATCGTCAGATCGCGCAAGAGCGCAGAGAAATCCCCGGTCGCGCCATTGCTTGCGCGCTCCTCTTCGATAATGTGGCGCTCGATTGTTATGACTTTGTTTAACATTTCTTTTTCAATTAGGAATTACGAATTATGAATTACGAATCAGATTACTCTCTTATTTTTCGTTTCATTGTAATAGAAATTGATCCAAGAATTTTAAGTAATTCCTCAACATCAGCGATAAAAGAATTAGCTAGTTTTTCATCGAGAAATTCGGAGTCTCTAAGGAGACGAAGCCAGTAAAGTGTTTCTCGGGCTTCTTTGTAACTAATTCCTATTTGGGAAATAAATTCCTTGTCGGAATGACCGCCAATAGCCTCCTCAACGTTTGCACCAATGCTCGTACCGCTACGAACGATTTGCTTGGAAAGAACGAATTCCTTCTTTTCTTCGATAAAGTATTTATATAGTTTGACAGTCCGCAAAGCAAATGCATAACTTTTCTCAGCAATAACATTATTTGATTTCATATTCGTAATTCCTAATTCGGGTATTAAAACAGAAACCTCAACCTGCTTAATTCCTTTGTTTTGGCAATCTGTATCCACTTCTTTCCATGTTCTTTCCATAAGTATCCCAAGTTCAATCTTTCCAGTATCGGAAGGTGAAATTTGGCAATAATTCCTGTGCCGGAGCACCATCGGAATGGATTATCTTTACCCTGCCACCAGTCTTGAAATGATCGGTAATTTTCTTTTTTAAGGCAAAAACAACGGCTGTTACTTTATCAGGTGCTGATTCAATCAACAAAATTTCAGGTTTCTTAATTTCATATTCTCTTCTCTAAAATGCAAAACTAATACATTCAGGATTGTCAAGGAAATAAATCCGTATTTTTGCAGTTTAACGATCTACAATAATTTATGGCAACCTATAAAATTCCACGTTATGTTTTGGGCGATAATCAGCCCGATATAACGCCAATCAAATACAACTATGCCTATACAGTAACTTATCAAGAAAATGGCAGAGACGTTGTTTGCATTGAATATCCGGCACATCAACTTCCGTTTATACCACGAATAAATGAACAGGTAGTTCTTGATGCCAATATGTTCAACAAGGATACTTCGGAGAACTTACAACTTTTTGACGTGAAGGAAATCGTTTCGGTAATGCGTGTTCCTCGCCTACGAGCAAAGATGTTGAGAACTGATATTTTTGTTAGAGTCTCATTAAACGTTAAGGATGAATACCGCACTGTAGATCAAAAAAAGTAAAATCGTTTTTTTCCACAGCTTCGTTCCATAATTTTTGTAATCCTCTTGCCGTTGGCAATTCAGGAGTACGATTATTTTTTATTTCCTCAAGAATCATTTCTAATTTTTCGTTGATATTTTTTAGCTCATTTTTCATAAAATAGTTACCTTTCTTCTTTAACTATTTCAGAACGGGAAAATATCATCAGAAACTTTTTGATAATTTTTCTGCGGTTCTATCAGATGAACATTTTTATCACGAGCGATCAGGTCTTTATATTTTAATCTCTTTCCAAAAATATGCCCAACGGCACGGCTGAATCTTTCAGCATCGGTTTCTTTTCTTGTATTATATCTGAATGCTTGTTCAATAACATAACTGTTCAGGTGCTTCGGTGAAATCTGAACATACGTTCCTTTGACTGACCTTTTGAGCAACGACCAGAAATTTTCTATACCGTTAGTCCAGACATCTCCATCAACATACACCTTCGCCTCATGGTCAATCATTTTGTGATTTCCAAATAATTCATGGAGTCTCCAATATGATTTGTAAGAATCAGTATAGACATTTGCATCAGCATCAACGTGTTTGATGATCTCAGGATAAAGTGTTTCTATCATCGTATTGGGAATTACTTTTGCTCTCACTTCGCCACCACGTTCTATGATTCCAAATACGGTTGTTTTATTTCCTGATTTACCGCCTGTGTTTTTTATTTTTTCTTGTCTCTTATCCTTGTGCATATTCTTTGATAATCCACCAACGAATGTTTCATCAATTTCAATTGTGCCAGATAATTTTTCTAATGAACCATTAGATACTGCTTCACGAATTCTGTGCAACATGAACCATGCTGTTTGTTGCGTTACTCCAATTCCTCTGTGGAGTTCATAAGAAGAAATTCCATTTTTATTGTTCACAATCAACCAAATTGCAGGAACCCATTTTGTAATCGGAAGTTTGGAACATTCCATCACCGTTCCAACTTTGATAGAAAATTGTTTTTTGCAACCTTTTTCTTTGCACAAAAAAGTAGGACGTGTACGCATTCCAACAATGTTAGTGCTTCCACATCTTGGGCAACAGCGAACTCCACCAGTGCTTTTCCATTTTAATTGCGATAAGAATTCTACGCAACGGAGTTCGTTCGTATAATACTGGATTGCTTCCATCAGTGTTTGCGGCTCTTTCGTTTGAAATTTTCTCATAAATGTAACAGTTTGTTTAAGTAGCTATATATGATAACGTTTTTTCTTGGAGAAAGTTTCGTTCTATGGCAACTTTTTTTGAGATATTTTCGTTGTTTTAATATGCTGAAATCATTACAGTTACAGATCGCAGACAGGATACGGGAAATCCTTGACAAAAAAGGCTGGAAACAGCAACATTTGGCAGACAAATCAGGGCTTACAAAGGCTTATATTAGCAAGATCATGTCCGGCTCCCTGAACCTGACTTTGGACACGATAGCGACGTTGGAAAAGGCATTAGGAGAGAAAATTATGAACATAAGGAAGTAATATGAACAGCACAGAATCAAAAGTAATATGGGAAGAACAAAGTGATGGCAGTATCTACGTTTTTAGCGAAGAACTGGTAGATCGGGTTATGTACCCGATCAATGAACTTATACACGCCGGACAAGAAGACGATCTGACCGATCTATTTTCCAGTAAACTTACTGAAGATGAATGTTTTAATATTATGGAAATGAATTTCCCAATAAAAACGATTCAGTACAGACGTATCATTGTGAAAGATAATTTTGCCGTTGTTGAATCAACAGTTTTTAATGGACTAAACGAATATGGACAATGGTATTTTCTTTCGGACGAAAATGGAGAATACAGGATATTTGATTGCACGTTACGTGATGTTCAACTCCATGTGAATTAAACCGGACATTTAATATCAGCGCATTATAGATACTTTGCCAAGACTTATCATTCTTCCGGCGTGTTCAAGCATAACACTATAAACACCTTTCGGAGTTTTAGAAACGTCTAATCTAAGTTTGCCTTCATCGGAAGTAGTACCTTTTAGCATTTCTCGTCCGAGCATATCATAGAGATGAATCGGATTGTTGGATTCAGGAGTAATTATATTTACATCCTCTGACGCAGGATTTGGATAAATAAATGTATTAAACAAAATCTGTTCGTATTGCTCAACGTGCGACTTCATTAGTGATCCGCGAATAATAACCGGAAAGTCATAAGGATTGCCTCCATATATAGCTACAGGATAGCCGCCGCTTGCCCATGTAATGCTTGTAATCTGGTTTGCAGTGGATTGGTAATTGGGAACACTGAAAGGTTTTAATTGCCACGTAATGCCTCTATTAGTGCTTAAATAAAAATTATTGGGTTCGTCAACTCCTGCAATCATGGTATCTCGATCAAGAGAAGACATCGTTAAAACACTGACATTGCTATTAAAAGAATCTACTAAGGAAGTCGTCCATGTTTTGCCTCCGTTGATTGAGCGAATTTGCGCAGGCTCCAAAAAATGTCCGTTAAACAAATATGACCCGTATGCCATCATCAGATCGCTTTCGCCAACGGTGCTGAAAATGCAATGCGTATAATTGTACCATGTGTATTGGGGATTGGTTGTAGAATCTATCAGCCAATTTGTAGAATCAATAGTTTTCCAATTGTTAATAGTCGTATAAACCTGACCATAAGTTTTCCTGAATGCTCGGAATTTTCCATTTCCATACGAATGACAATTCACAAACCACATGCCCTGATTATCGGGAATATATTCACGGTATGGTGCATCTGTCCAATGTTTGCCGCCGTCTGTTGTGGTATGAATCGGAATTGTTCCTCGACTTACGACGATACCCGTCATTGGGTCGGAGAAATGCACCTCATAAAGTCCCAATGTTGTACCACATGTTTGTCTCTCCCATGTTGCACCACCATCAAATGTGCGAAGCAGATAATTGGAGTCCGTTGTTGCCACGACATTGAGTGAATCTATCTGCTGAATGGACGGTAGTCCATGACCTTGAGCTTCCCCAAGATTAGGCATACGAGGATTTTGACGTGTCCATGTAATACCTCCGTCATTGCTTCGCCAAAACATATAATACAAATTATAGACAGGCGGAGTTAGAAAAATCGCAGTATCGTCATATACGCCGAAGGCTGTACAATTATTGCCTGAACATGAAATTGCCGTAAAGCCATTAAAGTAGCCAAGCTCTGTTTTATTTGACAGAGTCATTTGCCACTTATAGTTAATAAACTGTCCTCGCGCTTCCGATGAAATTATCAGAAGCGCGAAAACAGGAATAAAGAATTTTAAAGATGTTATTTTCATTTTAGTTTTAGTGCGGGCCTGGCGGAGCATTGCAACCAGTATTATAACAAGTACCTGCAACCCATGTTGCTGGCGGTGAACTACAACTTATAGTACCTTCAGTGTACCGTACACAATCCACAGGCGGCCCGCATGGCGGACATTGGAATACACAATGACTTGAACCATCTCCACATGGAAGATACGCGTATAGAGTTGGGTTCCATACTTGTAATTTCCAACAATTTGCTTTATAACCACGTCCCCAAGCAGTATCCGCAGGGGATGCAGAGCAAGGATTAAACAACACAGAGTCGTGCATAACTACCACTGCCCAGCCAATTAAATCCTGCGGATTGTAATGGCTATTACAGGAAGTATCTGCCATGACAGTGTCAACGGCGTATTCGTTAACATTCATGCGTTGGGCATGTGCGGTTATAGTGAATGGAGCCACATGTAAAGTATCATACGTCGTATCAATCAATTGGACTGTACGCTTGCAATAATCAAAATAAAGAATACAGCCTGTCGGAAGTGTATAGGCAATCCACCGGACATGTCCATTAAGAGTATCCACTGTCCAACCAACTGAGTCTGGAATAATGTTCGTCGGGCATTGTGCTTTCATGCATGATGGAACGAATGCAAAAGCGAGAAGCATTCCCGCTATGATAAGGAACGAGTATTTTTTCATAATCGTAACTAATGTGAAAACAATGAACAAAAAATGAGAAGAAGTTCTTTGCAAGCAATGACATTTTCTCACGATATATATTTATGAAATACCGACAACTAATGAATAGCCGATATTGCACAGAACAAAGATACTTTTAAGATCTTAGTCCCACCTCAAAAACAATATTTTTCAGTTTCAATGTTCTTGGAATACTTATATAAAACGGCACAAACAATATGATTTTATTTTCGGAAATTATCGGCAACGATCTTACACAAAGTCAAATGACAATAAATGTTCTTCCGCCTGATGAAGAAGAAATGAACGAACGTGCAGAGGATCATGCAACAGATTTTGCAGAAAAGAATCAGAGACAGGAGAAGAAATAATTATGAACGATATTTCAAAAAATATTGAGACAGAAGAAAATTTGCGTAGTTTTGAAGAAAATATAGACATACCAAGCATTGATAAGAATGTTCAAAGCAATGTATCTGGAAATCTGGTTATAAAACTAAAAGCAGAAATAGAAGAAAATGGCTACCGTAATTTTGAAGCCTTTACAAGTCAAGGATAAAGATGGAGTTGAAATTCCTGAAATTGAATTTTTCAATGCGCTTGGTACGTATATCAAAATAAAGGTAAGGAAAACGGGTACAAGTTCTTGGTTAAATGGTTGGGCATTGATTGATACTGGTGCTGTAAAATGTTCTCTCGATCAGCATGTTCTGGACAATTTAAAAATAGAAGCCCATCCCGAAAAAAGAGATACAGAAACAGCAGTTGGGATGGGTAAAGAATTTGTTTATTCCTACGATTATACCATACCGGAATTAGGCATTCAACAGCAAATTATTGAAGCACAACCTGCAAATATTTTGAAAAAACTTTCTCCCGAACTTGGGTATATTCTCGGAGTCGTTGGCAGAGATATTTTGGAAAAATGTATCCTGATTTATGACGGGAAAAATCATCAGGTAACTTTGGAATACAACCCGTAATTTATATTCTTATAACCTATTGATTTTATAATGATTATGGGTAGATAGGTTGAGGTTTCTGTGTTAATACCCTAATTCGTAATTCCTAATTCGTAATTCGTAATTATTTTGTTCCTGTGTGTCCAAATCCCCCACTTGATCTTGCAGTCTCTTTTAAGTCTTCGACTAATTCAACTTCAACTCGTTCATATTTTGAAATAATTAGCTGGGCAATCCGCTCGCCTCTTTTAAAATTTACTATTTCTTTTCCGTGATTGATGAGCAGCACTTTTACTTCGCCACGGTAATCGGCGTCTATCGTGCCGGGGCTATTAAGACATGCAATGCCATATTTCAATGCCAAGCCGCTGCGCGGGCGTACTTGCCCTTCGAAGCCTTCGAGTATTTCGATTGCAACTCCGGTCGGAATTAGTTTATATTCTCCAGGCAGCAAACTTACATCTTCTGATGTGCGCAGATCAAGCCCAGATGAATGCTCGGTTGCATACGATGGCAGATCGATGTCGCTTGTAGAAGTTTGTAATCGCTTGACAAAAAGTTTTTGCATATTCAGTAGTTAGTAGCTAGTAGTCAGTAGCCAGTAGCCAGTAGAGTTTCATTCCTGGCTACTAACTACTAGCTACTGACTACTATCCTGCGAAATTACGAAAAAGAAAAGAGCGGTGGAAGGATACCGCTCTTTAGCTATGAGTTGTTGTGTGTTGAAAGCTTTATAAAAATGAACCCGAGTCCCGACGAAACATCGTTATTCGTACAGTTACTTTTTACCCCAGATGCCCTAAGCAGCTGCGAAATAAAGTCCGAAGGGACTTCGGATCACCCACGTATTTGGAAATTCTCCGTGCAGGGCTTCGTAGTGCATAGTGCAAAGAGTTTCGCTTACGTTATAGCTGATGAACGAATGACCTTCCTGCTTTGTGACAAGCTTCCAAAATTGTCATCGTGAGCGAGGCGAAGAATCTCGCATTTTCTCGATTCCAAAAAAGTTGAATTCTTCGCTTCATCTTTTGAAGAGATAGCTTTTTGATGAAACTATCTCTTCAAAAATTCATTTATATCTATACTATATTCCACCCCGCAAGTATCTCCTCTTTTGAATTGAATGGCAAAAGGGTACATTATTTATAAGTGATTAACAATACAAATGGATAGAAGGAAATTTCTGATCGGCTCAGGCTCAGTACTTGCCGCTGCTGCTGGTTTATCGGGTACCGGAAATTCTGCTCAGGCTAAGGGGATTCCCGATATTTTACGACAGAGTTCTGCCAATAATAAACCTATTATTACTCAGTCGAATGACCTGACTGCTTATCAAGGTCCATGGACGGATACGACCCTTCGTCATTTGCTTCGCCGGGCAATGTTCGGAGTTCCGCTATCCCAATTCCAGGCGGCTCAAAGTCTTGGAAGCATGAGCGCCGTCGTCGATAAACTTCTTGATGATACTGCTCCGCTTCCCGATCTTCTTACTAACGCTCCACAAGGCCAAACCCCTTTCGGAACTGTTGTTCCAATTGATAAGACAAATCCCGATCAGGTCTTTGCTACAGAAGATGCTTATAATCTTGAGCGAGCACGTCAGAGCGTATTGGTCAATTGGTGGTTGGATCTGATCATTAAAGAAAATTTATCCATCCGCGAACGAATGACGCTCTTTTGGAGCAACCATTTCGTCGTCGGTTCGGATGTTGTTGTTCCGGCGCCGTATCTTTATTACTATAATCTGCTTCTCCGGTCACATGCGCTTGGGAATATGAAAACCTTCGTTACCGATATTACGCGCAATCCTGCGATGATTCAGTATCTTAACTGCGATGAGAATTACGATGGCTTGATCCCCAGCACACAAATACAGGGTGGCTTGCATATTAATGAAAATTACGCCCGTGAATTATGCGAGCTATTCACGCTCGGCATTACCGACCCGGTTTCCGGAATGCCGAATTACTCAGAATCGGATGTTCAGCAGGCAGCGAAAGCCCTGACAGGATGGTCGTACAATTCTTTCGAGCCAGGCGGGTTCATGAGCCCAAGCGGCGTAGATAGCTATTTCCCATCCAGCCACAATACTGACCAAAAAATATTTCTCGGACAAACAGGAAATTGGACGTGGAGTGATATTATCGATATTATTTTCAACTATAAAGGTCCAACCGGAAGCAACCAAGCAGGATTCAATGCTGCTTATTGGTTCTGCAGGAAAATTTACATGGAATTTGTCTATTATGTGCCAAATACTGGTGTCGTCACAGCGATGGCAAACCTTATGGTGAAAAATAATTTTGACATTAAACCGGTTCTGGAAGCGCTTTTGCAAAGTGACCACTTCTATTCTGATAACGTCCAGAATTCGCAGATAAAAAGTCCAATTAATTTCATTGCCGGAATGATACGCGAATTTAATTTGGATTATGGCGCACTCGATCTTACCGATCCGCCTTTTAACAGCATTATGATGGGATTGCATACTTATAATAATCTGAATCCCAGCCTGACATTTTTGACGTTAACTACTGCCGGAACCGGGCTTGGACAGATGCTGCTCGATCCGCCGAATGTTCGTGGCTGGCTTGGCGGAAGGTCATGGGTCAGCACCGGCACATTCGATCAGCGCCAGCAATTTTCGCATGATGCACTGATCTCCCCAGTACTATTTGATGGCACTACTACAAATGAGAGTATTTTGCTTGCATTTTCCGACCCGACGAAATGGATACAATCCACGCCCAATTTTGCAAACATGAAAAGCAATGAAGTCGCTGCAGCCGCATCGCAAATTATTCTGAATAGAGAGCTCGGACCAATCGAAGCCGGCGTGCTTTATCAAGTGCTCAATCAACTACAATTGCCTGAGAGCGATTTTTATTATAAAGATCAGTATATCGCCAATTTCGCAATTGCATTAGCACAGTTACCGGAATACCAATTAACATAATTAGTTTTTAGTCGTTAGTCGATAGTCTTTAGCAGCTACGACTTCTCTAACGACTAACGACTAACGACTAACGACTAAAGACTAATTTATGAAACGCAGAGACTTTCTCAAACTCGGAGCTTCGGTCGGCGTGGCAGCAAATGCCCTGCCGATATTGGTTGGCGGATTTCCGATTCGCGCATTAGGCCGCTCGCCATTGCGCAACGCATTAAGTACGCCGACTTCGAATAATAATGTTCTTGTCATCGTCCAGCTAGCCGGCGGGAATGATGGTTTGAATTGCCTTGTCCCACATACCGATCCGCTCTATAAAACAAACCGCCCGACATTGGGATTGGATGTGACAAAAGATAGTCTGTTTGTGCTGCCCGATCATGATACGCTTGCCATGCATACACAAATGCAGGGTATGTTCGATCTTTATAATAATAAAAAAATGGCTATCCTGCAAAATGTGGGATATCCGAATCCTATTCTCTCGCATTTCCGCGGCACCGATATATGGAATAATGCGACGGACAGTAATATTACGTTTGCAAGCGGATGGGTTGGCAGATTGCTTCAGGGATTAAATCCTAATTTTCCCTCCCAAGCAATTCCTCCCGGAAGTCAGCCTCTTGCAATTCAATTCGGGAACACGCTTTCGAATCTTTTCTTAAGCGATAACGGAGGAATGGGCATAGCGATAAACAAATTACCGACTTTGGGAAATGCAAGTACCCATTCCTACGATGCCCCCCCATCTGGTAATCCCGGGCAAGAACTCGAATATATACGCATCATTCAGAATGAAAAAGATACGTATGCGCAAACACTTCTGAACCGCTCGGTTAAACAGAATAGCGCCGGTGCCGCATATCCGGCGGGTTCCGACCTTGGCGACCAGCTTTCCTGGATTGCCCAGCTTATTGCAAGCGGTTTTTCGACAAAAATTTATCTTGTTACACAGGGTGGTTACGATACGCATTCCAGGCAGCTTGGCGGACAATCCGCTCTGCTAAACGAACTGTCGATCTGTCTAAAAGCATTTCAGGATGATATTGAATCATTGAAAATTAGTGGCAATCCCGTTGCCGATAATGTCGCAGTTATGACATATTCCGAATTCGGAAGACGGGTGCAGGAGAATGGATCGGGCACCGATCACGGAACAGCCGCTCCGCTTTTTGTCGTCGGCACAAAGGTGAATCCCGGAATTCAGGGATACGATCCGATCCTGGATCCGACAAAGCTTGCGGATGGAAATCTTACCTATGACAGCAATTATGATTTCCGGAATATCTATGCAACCGTTATGAGCGAATGGCTGGGAATTGACGATACATCGATACATAATGTGCTGACT